>Ga0123352_10006336_pt1 | contig 18086 bp, 12 predicted proteins | sample TergutLab28metaG_FD_89700 | JGI IMG/M metagenome (GOLD analysis project Ga0123352, IMG submission 89700) | Labiotermes labralis P1 segment gut microbial communities from Petit-Saut dam, French Guiana - Lab288 P1 | ecosystem: Host-associated > Arthropoda: Insects > Digestive system > Gut ... | reverse complement strand
GCCAATATCTCCGTAACCATTGAACTTTGGATATAGGTGTTTTGGGTTATATCGTTATAGTTTGACCTAAGGAACACTCTCCCGAAGTTAGGTCCTTTCCTCCTGGGACACCCTGTATATCACGAAGCCCCTCATACGAATTTCTCCAGTCTACTGCCACTTCCTCCAGCTTAAGCATCCTATTTTCCTCTAGTCTCGAGCTACGTTCGTCACCTGCTTGGAAAGACCAAGTTTCACAAAACTAACAACAGTTGTGTATGTTTAATTTCTATGCACTCAGATATAAAGCTGGAAGACAAATTCCAGGACCTAATGGCAGCAAGTTTTCCCTTGATTTAACCTGCTCGTAAGTCCATGCAAGCACTTTCAGGCGGGACGTTCCCGTTGTGTTGTATAGGATCACGCCGACAACAGGAACATAACATTGTTAACTATATGGTTTACCTTATTGTTAACTATATGGTTTACCTTAAAAAGGAAAGTGTTCAACCTGCAGATGGCCCATGAAAACGGCCAAAACATGTCTTTGGGATAAATTATGTAACAACATCTTAGTAGTATAAACAATAAACAAGTTGTGTTTGTATTTTACCTACATTTTGTGATCAATGCATGTAATTTTCATTTGGTAGTTTCGAACCCAAATATCTGACCCTTGCCAGCCATCTGCCCAATTAATTACACACGTAATCGAATCAACCTAAAATGTCTAATGTACCGCCAAGTTATGCATTGTAATTAAACCTTCAATAACTTTACACCCACTGTGACCAATATGGGCACACCGCAAAACTGCGGCGACTTTCACAGCATGGAGAGGGGAAAACGCACGGCCCCCAAAAAATAGAAATATTCTAATTGCCAAACATAAAAACGAAGCCAGCTTAATCCAATTTGTCACACTGAAACTCTCACTTTAATATTATCCTAAAATGTCTCACACTCTAACAGTGACTCATCTTCAAGAATGTTTTCACCAAAATCCTGTATAAACTTCTAGTTCTCGGCCCTTCCTAACAACAGACTCAGCCCACAGCTTACTGGAATTTATGAACAAGAACAGCGCTGATTCTGTCAAATAATGTAATCACACCACGGCATGGCTTAACTGATGCCACAGTTTGAGTGCTCAATAAAATAACTCCATGGAGCATAGCAATCCTTCACAAGCTGACAGTCGCTCAGCTGCGGGACAAAGTTCTGTCTGTACTTATAAAAACACGAGACTTCAAGCCTGATCGTGACAAAGAAAAAAAAAGAATACTAAGTCCAGGACTCTAACACTCTGTCAATGCACGTGCTCAGTCTCTGACTCAGCAGTGGTGTTCTGTCAATTTACGTGCTCAGTCTCTGACTCAGCAGTGGCGCTCTGTCAATGTACGTGCTCAGTCTCTGACTCAGCAGTGCCGCTCTGTCAATGTACGTGCTCAGTCTCTGACTCAGCAGTGCCGCTCTGTCAATGTACGTGCTCAGTCTCTGACTCAGCAGTGGCGCTCTGTCAATGTACGTGCTCAGTCTCTGACTCAGGATTAAAACTTTCCTTTGTTGTCTTTCCTGGTCTGTTTCTTGTTGTCATTACAAACATCACTGTAAGAGGAAGTTACAGAACATCTGCCATTAACTACAACTCACGAATCATCATCATCATATTCTCCCGTATCATTTGTCAAGGTCTGAAAATACGTCAAGGAATGATTTCAAGCATTTGATCTTCGAGATGTGATGCTGTGTCGGACGATGAGTAATCGCCAATGTTCCTAGGAAACGCAGGGCCTTCAGAATGTCGGAAACCTCCACTCAACAACAACAGCGCCACATGCAGGTGGACGTGACTCTTCAGCAACACCGCTGCGAGAACCAGCAATTATGTAAAGGAAAACATCAGGATGTTTTAATCTTGGGGCGAATGGAAAGGAGAGGTATGGAGTACACGGAAGCAATGTGGAGTACACGAACTTTCTATATGCTCTTTCCGCTGTCCCGTATTCGTCGCTGCCAAGCAAACGCACTAATACAAGAAAATTATTTTAAAAGAGGAATGTATCATTCTTCCTATACTTTGTAATGTATTGGTAAAATCTAAAAATACTTAAAATGAAACATACAGTTCTCAATGGCATTTAATTTTATTCACTTTACCAGTTTATTACGTAACGGGCATTTTTTCACAAAGCTCATAAACTTTAATTTGAGGTTCAAGTGAATATTTTGGTGTTTGTACTGGACAAACATGAGCCAAAATTCAAGTCGTTTCACAAAATTCAGCGAACATCCACAAACCACAGAAACTTTAACAGCCGTTTCGGAGACGACATACGGACATGCAGGCACAAAATCCCCATCCTACGTCTACTGTATGCAATGCGTACAAATGCATTAAGTCATAAAGGATTACAATGGATTGGCAGAACATCGTCACATTTCGTACTTCAAATTACAAATATATTACTAAGGGCTATCTGAGACGAAGTACGTGGATGATCATTATGGTGATAAATTCTGAAAACTTTGCAAGGAACGATAAACTTAGACCACGGTACTGGCCAATACGGCACTGGGACGCCCATAGCTACTTTACGAATTCGTAGAAGTATCCCTTCACGTAGGAGTCATTAAACATTGACTAGTGTCGACAGGTCATTGCGTCGTTGTCAGACACCGCAATAACGACATATCAGATACTGACAACACTTGGAGGTAAGGTGGCCGGATAGAGCAGCAAAGACTCGCAGTATTTTTCAGCAGACATTTGGGGTACAAGTCGGCCGCAGCACCTAAAAATACTGACGTCATATTCATTCTATAATAATCACAATTTATGCTTTTAATGCTACAACCGACACGCTGCTGTAACAACGAAACTGTTTAGAAAAACCAAACACATTATAAAATTAACGTATGTCAAATTTATTTTTAAGCAGTAATGCAACAAAAAAGTCGTCAGACAGAGCTCTATAGTAGCAATGATAATTCCAAAATGTCAACTGCCAACCTCCTTAAAAATTCCGCTAGATTCTGTACGGCATTTATTCTACAAATACTAAAATCCAAAACCTCGTTCTGTTATTCAAATATCTGAAAACACTCAGTTTTTACATCACAAACACGGCACGTATCAACAAATCCAAGAATTGCAAAATAAAGTCCTACAGAAAAATTCAGGCACTACACAATTTGCCAAGCAAAAATAAACCCGTGTCTATTCTACAAACAAAGGACTAAATATGCTGAGTGATAATGATGTTGCTTTTGTGGCCATTGCTTCAGCCCTGTACTTAAGTATGCTGAGTGATACTGATGCTGCTTGTGTGGCCATTGCTTGAGCCCTGTGTTTAAGTGTGCTGAGTGATACTGATGCTGCTTTTGCGGCTACTGCTTTAGGCCTGTTTTTAAGTATGCTGAGTGATACTGATGCTGCTTGTGTGGCCATTGCTTGAGCCCTGTGTTTAAGTGTGCTGAGTGATACTGATGCTGCTTTTGCGGCTACCGCTTTAGGCCTGTTTTTAAGTATGCTGAGTGATACTGATGTTGCTTGTGTGGCCATCGCTTGAGCCCTGTGTTTAAGTATGCTGAGTGATAATGATGCTGCTTGTGTGGTCTCTGCTGCAGCCCTGAGTTTATGTAAGCTGAGTGATAGTGATGTTGCTTTGTGGCTACTGCTTTAGGCCTGGGTTTAAGTATGCTGAGTGGTACTGATGTTGCTTGTGTGGCCATTGTTTGAGCCCTGTGTTTATGTATGCTGAGTGACACTGATGTTGCTTGTGTGGCCATTGCTTGAGCCCTGTGTTTAAGTATGCTGAGTGATACTGATGTTGCTTGTGTGGCCACTGCTTGAGCCATGTGTTTAAGTATGCTGAGTGATACTGATGTTGCCTGTGTGGCCATTGCTTGAGCCCTGTGTTTAAGTATGCTGAGTGATACTGATGTTGCTTGTGTGGCCATTGCTTGAGCCCTGTGTTTATGTACGCTGAGTGATACTGATGTTGCTTGTGTGGCCATTGCTTGAGCCCTGTGTTTATGTATGCTGAGTGATACCGATGTTGCTTGTGTGGCTACTGCTTGAGCCCTGTGTTTAAAAAAAACGAGTAGAATCGTCGCTGATCAAAGAGTGGCACAAACGAAGAAAAAACACGAAAATCTCAAGATAAACGTAATGCCGGATTGAGTCAAACTACAAAAACTTTTTTTGCGATTCGACATTCTTTCATTTGATGGGGTACTCAAGACTGCTACTGCTACAATTGCTAAAGAAATACTAACAGGGGAGAAGCAGTCACTCACAGTCAGCATGTATCCATTAAGATACGCTGTTTGGCCACCGGAAATAATTTGACGACCTGACATTCGTTGCATGTCACTCGATTAACTGGAATTTCATGTATTGTGCTAGAGATGCATTTACTGCTGGGCAGACAGACTGCAGCGGAATGAATACTGCGCAATACTGTCCGCAGACTATTCACTATACCGTGTAATATTGCCCCAAGAATGTCAGTAATACTGCCAAGTGTTACTTGTCGTCTAAAGGGCACATCACATAAAACAGCAGCTTTTGAAAAAGGTTTCTGCTCCGTGGAGTTATTTGTTGAGGTCTATCTAGACAGCTACTTGAGCTATATCACATGGACAGACAGCTGGAAACGTATCGGTTACAATTGGGATAGGGTAATTCACACGTCACCAAATGTGTTAAAATGAGTGGATGATGATTTGCAAAGGACATGTTACATTGCACCCTATAATGCAGGGCACTCTGCTAGTTTTGAGCCCTGGAACAGAAACGCCAGACTTTTACTTTTTCAACCGAGGGGCTGAAAACGCCCAAACGTAATGTCATGCCTATTAATGTTGGGTCAAAGTGCATTTGATGGAGGCAACCTCGGTGGGGCCAAAAGTCGCAATCAAATCTTCTAGCCCCTGAATAATATAAAATACGTACGTCTTGACACATATTCATCACCCAATCGTAATTAAACGCAAGACGTACTGAGGATTCAGTTCTTCTAGGCTGTGACACTGCGTCGACAGGTGACTGGTCTCGACGTTTCGAACAGTCAATATATTTCATCACCCAACGACAAAGCGTGACATCCCACAAGACACGAATCCTCCGCAACGACTCTATCACCGACTCAATATCACACAACTTCCACTGTTTACATAGATTTAGGTGCTTGCTTGAGACACGGCAATTAACTCACTAAAGCGTTCATTTAAGAGAAAAGTTATAAAGTACACAGTATTATATTCCAGCAGTGTAGTCATTACATCGCCCACCACATGTGCTTCAAAGGGGTAGAATGTAAGCTTAAAGAGGACCACAAAATTCACTGTGTACTGCATCAAGTGAAGAGCACAGTTCAAGTGACCTTACTTTGCAAGCAGCAAGCAAGCAATCCATTATTCACTTATTGACAGGTGTCCGACTCTCAAGTGCTGCTCTGTAGTACTCACATGACAAATGACTAGCGGACTACAGACTGGCGGCAGACCATGTAACTTATTCTTTTTAAAACCTCCTCAAACTTCTGATCATAACTTGGAATGTGACAGGAGATGATGAGAAGGGGTTAAGAATAAGGGAAATAATCACTGTTCACCCTAATACGAAGATAATTACTGGCAACGGTTTTTGTGGCCGCGTACAGGACACCCCTTTAAGGGGGATCAGTTTTACGGTAAAGATTAAATTCGCCTCTGCATAGGCCAAGAAGCTGTATAGAGGAATTGTCTTACAGCTCCAGGGTTCGGCCGCAAGAACCCTGGCAACACGCTCTCGGCCTATCACGCCGGCGACTGCGTTGACATCCAAACCTGTCTGGACGCGCTGCGGTAGATAATATGTGTACTTCTAGTTCCTTAAGGTAATCGAACCACGATTCCCCTGTCGTCTAGCCCACAGACTAGTCACTATATTTACTGAGCTATCTTCGTTTCAGACATCAGTTTCGGTCCGGAGTCAAACAGAATCTCTTAGTTACGACTTACGAAGTCCATCCTCTTGAGTACTACCGCATTTCTCAAGCCCGTGGTACTTTCACTGTAATGTGACAGAAATTTACAAGTATCTAAACAGCTAACTCCACGTAATAGAGTCCTACTTCAGAGGCGAACTGTTCTTCGGGTAGACAAATAATTCCCCGCATTTTATGGGACCTGTAAGTTAACTGCCATATTCATAAAAGCCCGTCCCTGGTCTCTATTCTCAGTCAAGAGAATCCACAAGCTACAGCTTTAACATCCACTTTAATATTATCGTCTCATCTAGGTCTAGTTTTTCGTGTCACCTCTGTCCTACTGGTTTCCCACCAGAGCCCTTTACTTAGCCTATCTCCTCTCTCCCACATACGTGCTACGTGCTCCACCAAGCACACACTCGTTACTTTCAAACTCGAATGTTTGGCGAAGAATAAAATCTTAACGCTCCTCAATATGCAATTTTCTCCAGTCGCCTGACACCTTCTCCCCTTTGGAACACTCTCAACCTATCTTGTTCCCGTAATGTCAAAGACCAAGTCTGACACCCACACATAACAAGACGCCCGATTATAGTTCATTTGTCAGTATCACTTTCAAATTTTGTAAGATGGAACCACAGAGGCTGGACATTACAAAAGGTTCATTTTATGTGGAATGGAATTAACGAAAGACAGCATTTATGATGGGGCAACGTCGGTGTCTTGACGTGCAAAGGCAGCAGCACTTTGAGCGCTGCGCAAACAGTCGACATGCGACAGCAGAATCACACAGTGGGTGGAACAAGTGACGAATTAATTTGTCGTAAAGGAAATCCACCCAGATGCAGCTGTAGGTGTGTAGGTGTGTTCACAGTGAGTGAGTGTGCTACGTGTGACGGGTCAATTTCGGTGTTTGTTGTAACGGCGGTACAAAGTGAGACACCAGCACCGTCTTCACTGCTGCTTGTAATCGAGCAGTTATCTTACACAGGCAAGTGGCGATGTACCCACAAACAGTCGTTTGCCTGTAATTCACACAGATACAATTCTAGCAGTACAGTTTGCTCACCCTTTAAAGAACAGTGTTAACAGCAAGTACTGTCAACTTTAACAAAAAAAAAAACTCTGCATTTGGCCCACCGCTGTATTCATAAAACAAGGCAGTGAATGTAGGTACCACGTAATATTGAGGCGCGTTCGTGCGAACACCGTTGCTGTGGAAAAGTAAGAAGAATTACATACTGTGAACGTGTGTTCCTAGCCTTAGATATCCAGCATGCAATGCGCATGCGCCATATTGTCATCTGTGGCCTGCCCCGCTCTACTTTATGTTTCCACATTATCTAATGAACTGCACGATTTTCGAAAAAAAAAATATTGTTAAACATAAAAAGCGTGTATCGATTTTCTCTACAACTTTCTGCTTAAGCACATTCTAAGAAGAAATGAGCGAGATGTGATCAAAAACGTATATTGGTCTACACGTAAAGTACCCTTCATACTTGTCTCATTTCAATGAAACTTAAATTTTCTCAACAGACCTTCGAAAAACAATCAAATATCAAATTTCATGAAAATAGGTCCACTGGATCGGAAGGACAGACATGACGAAGCTACTATTCGCTTTTCGCAATTTTGCGAACGCGCCTAAAACTGTTCGTGACGTAGGCCTATTCGTGTTCGGCTACATAAAGTTAGCTTCTCCCATTTGATTACGAAGTTGCACCGCCTAATTACACCTGCAAGTGTCAGAACGTTGCCTTTCCTCATGCAGCTTAATGTGTGCACACAGAACGACGAACATTCCGCACTCACTGATTGATCATTCAGGGGTAGCGTTTTAAAATCAGATATTAATAACACCAATAATTATGAGTCCACCAAAATATTACAAGTGACAATTTGCTACGTGTTTCGACTATGTTACTCCATCTTCAGGCTCCGTAAAACTGTACAAAAAGGGAATGTAGTGCTGAATACGTAATACTGTTCTGTGTGGGGTTTAATGAAGAAGTGTTGTTACAAATAATAAATGAACATTAATGCCGTTTAATAAGAAATAAAGCACATGGTTAGAGGTCCCAGTCTGGAGAACAGGAGTCGTGGTGTGCTCCATGTGCACCTGCAGGTGGAAGAATATGATAGCCCTGTCACTGAACACACATTAAATGCAGGCCGTTTACACCTCACAGTGAGGGCACGCGTGAGAAGGAGTTTGACTTCGCCCAGTCAGAGGGTATGAGGAAGAAGTCAATCCTCAGAGGAAGGATGAAAATTTCACGTGTTAAGCAGCAGCAGATGTTCGAGAAGTTTTATAGTGGAGGCAGAGAGGGAAGCAACATGACATGCATATTTAATTGGTTATGGCTTACGGAAACTGAAGTGAGGCAATGCATATCCGTACTTGTTCTACTATCAATATTGGCAGAAAACACAGATAATGGAAGGTCAAGAGTGCCATCGGGCAGCACAACACTAATCTGCCGACACATCGTGCCATAAAATTAATTCACGTTAGAAAGTAAAATTGGGCGGTTTTTAGATAAGATGGAAATCCACAAATGTTTACGAAGAGCCGCAGAACAAACAAACACACAACAACTGACTACTCGCTGATAAAAGCATCTTAATTTGTTTTATCAGTTTACTGAACGAAAGTATTATTCGGGCGAAGAAACACAGGAGAAGGACATAAGCGGGGAACATGGTAAGTGGGGGGGGGGGAGAGAAACGGTTCAGGGGTTTGACGGAAAAATCTTAAGAAATGAGACAATATGGAAAGACGCATGCGTAGATAGAAAGATAAACTTAAAATGGCCATTGAACAGGATGGGGGAGTGTGGACTCGATTAATGCGATTCCGGACACGGGCGAGCGGCAGGCTGTTGTGGACAGAGTAATGAACTGTCGGGTTGCACAGAATGAGGGGAATTTCTTAGGTAGCTGAGGAACTGTTAGCTTGTGACGAAGGACTCAGCTCCATGGAGTTAGTTTAGTTTAGTTAGTTAGTTGGTTGGTTGGTTGGTTGGTTAGTGCGACTGTAATACTAGGCATGTTAGTTAGTTGGTTCGTGCGACTCTAATACTAGTCATGTTAGTTAGTACGACTGTAACAGTAGGCATGTGTCAACAGCTACGTTCCTGGTAGCTGCACGCGAACACAAAGCTCACCACTGTGGACCCATTCAGTCCCTCCCCTTTTACAGTCTCATTATCTGTTGTCCTCCAGTGTCCAAGATGTTTATCTGACTTCTCCCCTTCCTTGATTGCACAACCTCAACAACAGTAGGCAACGAACAAACACTATAAAGACATCAATACAACGACGTGTGTCGCTGTACTCAGTTCCCTGCCATCTAGACTGACGTCTGAATGCATCATAATTAATTTTAATTAATTTAAAGCATCAACATCTACATTACAGATATGCGTCGCTTAACGACGGGGGTACGCTCTGAGAAATGCGTCGTTAGGCGATTACGTCGTTGTGCGAACGTCATAGAGTGTACTTACACAAACCTAGATAGTCAAGCCTACTACACACCTAGGCTACATGGTATAAGCCTATTGCTCCTAGGCTACAAACCTGTACAGCATGTTACTGTACTGAATACTGTAGGCAACTGTAACACAGTGGTAAGTATTATAATATTATATTATATTAAAATCTTGCTAGAACACCGTCGTATATGCGGTCCGTCGCTGACCGAAACGTCGGTATGTGGCGCTACCTGTACTACTGAATCACGTAAGCAAATTCAGTCGTTTGTGTTTCGTATTTTGAGCAATTTTTTCAGACAAAAATAAAGCATACAATTTAAGACAGTGTGCAGGTGGCTCTTTCTTTTGAATGTTGTACCAACTGCATGCTGTTTAACCAATCTCTGTCAATTAACCGAGATCTGCTTAGCTCTTAAGTCACAGTTTCTTCTGGGTATCACGTTTTACATAAATATTCTCCACTACACCAGCCCGCGTATAGCGTATCAACTTTTACATCAGACACAATGTCAGTCCCTCACCCTGTACCAGTCTAACAACCGGGCGCTTTTCCAAACATTTCCTCCCAGTATATTTCTCTGTCCCCCGTTAGCCCATGCTGCACTCTTCTAATTTCCTCTCCTCTCGTCACCAAAAAACCTACCCTCAATTCCGCCAATTTTCCTTGCAATTGCGGTCAGAATTTCTGAATCTGCCTTTCAGACAATGCATAACAACCGCAAGACTCATTACCCTAACTGCGGCATTGCTGGAGATTCCATTCTTCTGGATGTGACGCCATGTCCGTCCACTGGTGCATTGTTACCGAAGGTACAGAAGGGCGCACTGTCTCCGTCTGTACGGTCAAGTGGTCCACTCTTCTTGCACTGCTCTACCCTTACGCAGGCCGATTAATTCCTTCAATCAACATGGCCCAACGAGCCGCAATGTCTGAATCATACAGAATCCTGTATCGATGAAATCCTGCTGTGTCACTTGAACAGTGAAACGGGAAAGTACGAAAGGCCAAATTTATATCATTGCTGTTCCTTGCGACATGTTTCAGCTTTAGTGAAGAGACAACAAGAGAAATTTAAAATACACAAAGAAAGATAATGAAATACAACCCATTAAAATTGTACTGTTCCCAGACAGCTCACATCTCGGCTTTACAAAACTTCAGCTGTTTAAGCCACAATTAGATAAACGTCAAGATTTTAGATTAAAGTATTAAAATGCAGTGAATTAAAATTACAGCGAATATTAAAGCTGTTTACCAGTACGTCAGGTTTGGAAGGGAAGTTCTTCAATATTAAAATAAGCCTCGTACTGTAAGGTGCATTCAAAAGCACAACAGCAGTTCAGATATATCTTCGTAACGTAAGAAAACAAATCCATTAAATCTTCACAGGAGAAGGAAACACTTCCTTGTCACCAAGTGCCAGGTGAGTGCACTCACATTGCAGGCATTGTGACAGGACATGCTCTATTCAAATTACACTTTAAAATAATTTTAATTTCCACAGATATTGCTTAATGTAAAGCAGCAGCTCAGTCGACATAGTGACCAGGCCCTTGGCTCAACAACCAAAGAATCGTGGTTCGCTTGCCGCCAGCCGTAACGGATTTTCCTACCCTCCGCAGGGTCCAGACCGGCCGTGCAGCTCAGTGGGCACTGTACGCTCTCTCCACAGGGAGAAAGCGGTCGGGGCGTGAAGCTTACCAGCCACTTCCATCAAGTGTCGAGGTTAAGAATGAAGGGTGTCATGCCTCCATGCCCCACATGTCTTCATGGTGTCAACAGGGACAACTTTACATTCACTCGTCTTCTTTTAGTGTGTTTGAGGACGATGTCAATTGCTGATATCACATCGCGTCGGTGACAGACGAACGGATGAATACGGAATATCTTTGGAATGATACTGACAGGAGGAAGGGAAGGTACTTGAGAAAACCTGTCCCAGTGCCGCTTTATCCATCACATATCTCATATGGACTGACCACGAATCGAACCTGGGCCTCGGCGTTAAGAGATAGGCGACTTACAGTCTGAGCCATGACGCCGCCTCATAGTCACTCTAATATGTCAAATGAACAAAAATATTCCAAATATCAATTATAAATACGGAAGTCGCGGTGCATTTTAGTACCTGAATCGATATCACGAAATTATTTATAACCCCATCTCTATAAAAAGGCTTATTTTGAAATATCCGGTAAGGTAAAGACACCGTCCCTCAGCCCCGGCGGTCAGACACACACATAAATTCACTCCGTCACTCTAAATAAATCACTCTCCACTTGCACAACAGGTACCTGCGAAGGCAACCTCCAAATCGGTCTTGTTATCACTCCAAAATTAGTGCCCATTGCTCCACTTTCTGTTTATCGGTTTAATATTCAACGTAAGACACGTTTTACTATGAATTGTTCTGTGCCGAAAAGCTTTCATTAAACAGACTGTAGTAATTATGTAATCGAGTCAAATTACAATTTCCAATTCGAGTGTCATATTGATCAGTGAATCAGCAGCAGGTAGTACAAACGTACCTGACATTAACAGGCAAGCTGACGGTTTGAATGTTAATGAAAATTTAATTGTTCAACATGGATACATTTTGTAGCCGTCAGGACAAATATCGATTGTAATTATAACTGTATTAGTGATATCTTTATTTATCAAACATCCCTGCGAAATTTGGCTGGAGTAAATAAATTCAGAGAAGGCAAAAGATTATGAGAGACTCAAACACACCAGCGAATGCGGGCAGTATAAAAAGTTTTCCCAACAAACTTTTTAGTGATTCGAGAGTTTGGAGGGGTGGTAAGAGAGAATAGAAGGGGTAAGTACGGAGCGTGGATGTACAAATGTGTGTGTGTGTTGGTGTGAAGGGCACAAGCACTAGGGCAAGAATGGCATAAGTACTAGCGCAAGATATTAAAATATGAATAATCTACAAAGCATAACGTAGCAGGACAACATGAATAAAATGCCAAACATATTCAAGGGAAAGTAAATTAGCCGAGTAGTTTGCGGTGCCTGTCACCAAGACTATTTAACCTAGATGTCAGTGGCATCGCCTCGTCCGGAATGAAAGCAGCATGACAGTAGCATGGCAGTAGCCAGCACCTTTCGAAACCTGTTTCACAATCCATGTCTTCTGCAAATACTTAGTAATTTCATAACCACGCTGCTTTCTCTGTGATACTCACCCCAAGCAACACGATCCTTGTAACTCAGACACAATGCAACTCGCAAACCTCTCAACTACATTTACAAATTTCCTCCCACGCATGCAGTATCGGCTCAAAAGGTACTTCTTTCACTTTGTTCCAAGTTTCATAAGGAGTCGCGGGGTCACTGCGAAATTCAGGGGTTGAAATGGTAATGGGGGCGCGTATGAAGATGGATTGTAAGGTTAAATGGACGCAGAGTAAGGGTTGGGAACGAGAAATGAAAATAAGAAATAAAATGGTTAATACACAAAGTTTGGCGAGTGTTTTCGTTGTTGGTGAGCATGATCCAATATGGCTACGGGTCGTAGTCGAAGCGACGGGGTGCGCAGCGCGCAAGTACGTGGCGAAAGAGAGCGACAGGATACGGGGGGTAAACGTGGAGAAGGGATGAAAAGTAAAATCAATAACTCATGGCTACCACTACCAACAACCACCAGCAGCAGCACACGGGGTGCTAGCGAGCGGGGTAAACGTGCGAGGAGCTCATGTAGGCACAGTTCAGAACGGTTACCATCCCCCAAACTTATACAAAAGCCGAACCTCACTTATCTGCTTGCAATAACTCTGCTATCTGCCCTCCTGCATCTTCATTTAGTCTTCTTCATCCGGGCGTGGAGGAAAACAAACAAAAAAGAAAACAATCTTATCAAATGTATTCACTCGACACTCATAACATCTTGGAGTAAATTCTCACACTTCGAAGATTCCCAAAACTCACAGACACTCACTGTCACAAACTACCACGCATGCGCGTTCCAGTAACCCCCCCGCCCGCCATCGGTCGCCCTGACGCTTGCTACACACACACTCAGCCTCACATATGGCGCACGTCGCCCGCCCAACACCACAAAACTTGAACTAAACTTTTTCCCCGACGCCGACCGTCGACTCGATGCCCCCACCCTCCGACGAAAGAAGAGTAACAAGCAGATCTAGAGAGGAGAGGAGAGCGGGTTTATAACAGAGGGAGGGCTAACACAGACAGAGAAAAGAGAGGCTAAAACTTCAAATGAGAAAATAGGAACACAGGCAGAAAAGCATATAAAGCTATGATAATATTGGGTGAGAGGGGCTGGGAAGAGAGAGAGAGAGTTCTGCAAGAGAGCTTAAAAAGAGAAGTAATTGAGAGTGAGAATTCAGAAAGTCGTGTTAGGGGTGGCGGAATGTTGCTCCTGTGTGACAGGTTTTAAAAGAGGAAAACTTTTCGCAAGTAAGGATCACTTTACCATTCTGCAGCCGAACAAAATGAAGTGATCACCTGCTCCTCTAACACCGATACTTCACCACCTGCTTTAAGCTCTCAATAGTGGCAGATATTTACCTTCTCCACCCCCCACCACCTACCTTATCAAAACACTTCAACGGTCGGTCCGCCACGACTACAAAACGAATTGCTCTCACTGATTTCATTTTATTCGTGCAACGGTCCAGTTGTAAAGAAACCAACCATAATTCAATACAATTCAGTTCCAAGTATTAACAGGTAGGCTTAACACTGCATGGCCCAAGGAGGGAAACACAAGGAATACACTAATATAAACACATACAAATACAAAACATTCCAACATAAAGTCACACAGTTGCAAATGCTGACACAGCAGTTAAAATATTGCCAGATCGCAGCTAAATTCAATACTTTAATACAAAAATGACATGTAAACTAAAGAAAAACAATTGCGCAATGAATGGAATGGAAAAGGAAAGCAGAAAAGACAAAAGAATTGAGTTTAGGTGCACAACGGCAATTAAATCATACATAATTACACAATACAATCATCAGATTGTCTCACTTTTGCAGTAAATTAACCAAATATTTTGCGCGAAGCCAAGAGAATGACTGGCCCATCATCATGACGTATCATTTTAGGCGCGTTCGCAAAATTGCGAAAACCGCTATTACCTTCTTTCTTAGTTCTCAGGCCAGACATTCTCTTTGTGTATTTTTCAATGATTAGTAGAAGTATAAATACGAGTATTAGTTTAACACAACTTTGTTACGTAAACAAATTTAAGAGAACAGAGCTACATTAACTCCATCATGTCTGTCTGTTCGTCCGTCCGCGTGAAGCCACTCGACTCCCACTGGACGGATTATCACGACATTTTACATTTGAGTATTTTTCGAAAATCCGTCGAGAAAATTCAAGTCTCATTAAAATCTGATAAGAATAACCGGCACTTTACATGAAGACCGATATACATTTTTGATCATATCTCGCTCAGTTCTTTTTAGAATGAGAAATGTTTCAGACAAAATTTGTAGAGAAAATCAAAACACACATTTTATGCTCAATCACGTTTTTCGAAAATCCTGCCCTTTATGAGACAATGTGGAAAAAATATTGTAAAGCGGGGCAAGCCACAGATGACAATATGGCACATGCGCATTGCATGCTGGATACCCAAGGCTATAAATAAACACCCCCCCCCAACATGTAATAATTATTGCTTTTCCACTACAAAAATTGTTGCACGAACCCGCCTGAATGCCTGTCTGGTTAAACCACTCCTTCCTGTGGTAAATTTATCTGAAGTAACAAACCGCACATGTACAGATACGCATGATAATTAATATGACTTTACAGATTTAAATACAAACGTGTGTTTGCTCTTTTCTTATACGATCCTCTGACACGCCATTAATGCACAATAAGATTCGGTTTGTACTTCACAGAGAACGATATGCATCTCCACTACAACAACCAAAATGTCACAACTGTTTAATGACGTATTACTGTGTTTATTGCAAGAATCATACGACACACACAAACAGCCACACTGTGTAGGCAGGAGAGGGTCCGCTGAAGTGTTACACAAGATGGTAAACATAGTTACCACGGTTGACACACGACAGTCCGTAGGCAGTCCTTACATACTCACCGCCGAATGCTCGTTTTCTACAGCGTTACAATTTGCAGATTACGAACGGCGATAGCTCAGTCGGTAATGAACTAAACCGCGGAGTTGGGGGACCGATCGTCCGCATGGTCAAGAAATGTCTCCTCTCCTTAGAGCCAAGGCCGGCTGGGGAAACACCAGGAGTACAGCGACCCAAGTTTGAAGATGACCTATCGCCTTCAACCACTGTCGAGATTTGAAGTACTCTACTCCATCGCGCGTCTTCATGTCGCTATTCTGATTGTATCACAAAGACAAATGTGCCTGCACGCATGACACGTGTTGAGAGAAAGAACAAACGCTGTGGTACACTCAAATCTTAATATACGTATTTATTTATATTTATACCACCTGCCGACAAACTCTTCTACCAAAATGTACCACATGGGGCTACTGACCCATTACACGCACAAATTAGGCCGTAGACTTCCTACCCCAAAGTCTCCGAACTCCGTTTACCAGTTTCACAGATCACACACAACAAACACACACACACACACCATACACACACACACACACACACACACACCCACACACACGGTCACCAACAGTAGCAGTTTCTTGGGGAAGAACTTAAGCCGAGGGTGTTCGAGCACAGGCCGCCCAGGAGGGCTGCTGTATACAGTCGTTCAGTGAGATCACCAGACTTATGTACTGAGGAAGACCAAACAGATGGGCTACGTAGCATGTATGAGAATAAAAAGATACGTATAAAACGTTTTGACAGCAAAAATACAAATGAACAAGACCACGTGTAATATACAAGCATGCATGAGATGATAATATTAAAATGCATCTTATAGGAAAATGGAGGTGCACGCACTATATTGATCTGGTTCAGAACAGGGACAGGTAGAATCTTGTTGTGAAAACGGAAATGAACCCTCGGGTTCCATAAAATGCGGGAAATTTGTTGACTAGCTGAGAAACTGTTACCTCTTCAAGAAGGGCTCTGCTGCATGACGTTCTTCACATCAATGTCAGTCACAACATTAGCTTAATCCTAACGGAATGAAAGTGTCCGGTCATTAAGCAGCTAAGTAACGGGAGTTAACTGAAGGGTTAGTTACAGATTATCTTGCCAGGCTAGTGTGACGTATGAGTGAGTGAATTTGGGTGCGTCAGGACCGCACTAGATGAATACGACCTTGTCTTTCATGCGTTTGACGAAACACAGCCTTTAACATGATAGACCTAAGTATATTCTCCTTAGAGAAGTTACTTGCACAATTTCTGACCATGACAAAAACTTGATTCTTCAGTCCTTTCGAATGCCTGAAGGATTCAGTTCAATAATATTAATTCCGAACCGAAACAGGCGCAAAACCAAATGATGAACGGCACAGAAACTACACAGCATCTCGCCGCGCTCTTCGGCGGTACATGATACCGATCGCTCAAATCGCAATGACGCCGTGCATCTCAGGAGTTCGCCTTAAAGGGCAAGTGTATCCAAGGGCTGCATCTTGTGGAAATAGTCTGAAACTTGCTCGGTTTAAATACACGTAACTTCACCCCACTATGACACCGTTACGTGTTAGATATTTATGGCAGTATGCTGACAGAGACCGTGTCTGTCCGTAGGTTTTTTTTTTTTGGCATGTGTAGACTTACCACACACGAATAAGGATTCCGTGTTAGAGCATTCTCTACAATGTGACGACGATCTGTTTCTAGCCTATTACGAAATATTTTAATAACCCAGCCTACACATAAACATATTTTACCTGCAAAGCAAACACATCTGAAGCCTATTAACCCATCGCGGCTGCTGCTGTGATCCGAAGTATGGTTACCAGCTGGTCATACTAGCAACAAGTAATAGCTGTTTGACACTGTTGGTGTAATGAACGGCTTGTTTACATTACAATGTTGCTGGACAGAAGAGGACCAAGCAGACATCTTCCTTCCTTCTGAACGCACAGCCTTTGCTTTCAGCGCTGACTGCTCTCAAACTTTGCGCCCTTAAGTGCTCCTATTAATACTTGTCCTGCTCTTTGTATCTTAAAAGACTGTTGGACATAATACAGCCCTAATCATCACACATGTTACATTAGGACGACGTTAAACACGTTACAGCAAAGCCACCGTTACCTGAACTGAAACACTGTCAGTTACAACGGTACTCCCATTCGCAGTGTTAACTGTGGCTCTCAGAACAAGATTTAAGCGCACATCTGTAACCAAAATCAAAAGTCACACTACTCATAAAATTTCTGACCCTTAACTACAACATACAAACTGAAATGTACTTTCAAATAAGCAAACATTTAACACGTCTAACATACATCACATGCATGCCTTACAGTGCAATAATCCGAATCGGAATAAAAATGGAGAAGTTTCATTTGCCCTTCTCCCCCAAGGAAAGTGCGGCAATCACTGAACCCATTTCCACGAAACTCAAGCTTGCTGAGCAAAGTTTCGTAAATAACTCCTATTCCGAATGCAATGAAAATCCGACAAAAAGTTCGGTCGCTATCAATTGGTAACAGACGGACGGACGGACGGACGG
>Ga0123352_10006332_pt1 | contig 18088 bp, 15 predicted proteins | sample TergutLab28metaG_FD_89700 | JGI IMG/M metagenome (GOLD analysis project Ga0123352, IMG submission 89700) | Labiotermes labralis P1 segment gut microbial communities from Petit-Saut dam, French Guiana - Lab288 P1 | ecosystem: Host-associated > Arthropoda: Insects > Digestive system > Gut ... | reverse complement strand
TATTTCAAAGAGTTAATTTTTAACACACTACTATTTGCAGACGACCAGCTTATTATTGCTGACACAGAAGACAATTTGCAAAGGGCAGTTTATTTATTGTATAATATATCCAAAGAGTATAATTTGGAAATTGCCACAGACAAGATGAAGGAATTTGGTTTCGTTGGGACAGATCACTTAAGAGCAAAAATAATTATAAATGATGAAACACTAGATCAAGTCAGCCAATTTACATATTTAGGCTGCAGCATATCTTACCAATTTTCCAATGATGTGGAACTTAAATTGGCAAAATTTTTATAATTAATTGGTACTATTAAGAGGACTATTTTCAGGAAAGTGAGAACAGAAACCATTTTGAAATTATACAACACTCTAGTTTTGCCTACATTTTTGTACGGGTCAGAAAATTGGACGTTGACAGCCTCACAGAGACGAAGAATTGAGGTGGCAGAAATGAAGCTATTGAGACCTCTGGCAGGTTACACCTTTTATGACTACAAAACAAACGACTCCATCCGCAGTGAACTACAGACAGACTGCATACTAGACAAGATAGATGAATACAGAAGGAACTGGCTTTTACACCTACAAAGAATGCCACAAAACTGAAACCCTTTAAAATCATACCTTTACAGCCCACAAGGAAAGAGAACAATTGGGAGACCAAAGAAGCGATGGAGAGAACAACTGTAACTCTGGAGACAGAACGGGCCAAATGGCCCAACCCTGGATGTTTATGATGATGATGATGGTTTCCTATCGTTACTATAACATTCATCTAATGAATAACATGAGTTCATGTATACAAAATGTTTTAAAGCACTTTCAAGTGTCCTCAGATTATTGGAAAATTTTTTAATGTTGAAAGGAAGACTATAAAAAATCTTAATACCTGACTAGTACACACCCTTTGATAAATACCTACACTTGCCAAAGGTAAGTTAAGGTTAGAACTGTGTCTCGTATTTACATCATGAATTTCTGAATTTGTAAAAAAGTGATCTCTGTTGTTCTACAATATAAATAGGGAAAGTATGTATTGTGACATAAGTAGCAAAACTGTTAGTTTTTTTAATAAGATTCTACAGGAGTCTCTATTCCCACAACCCATAATAATTCTGATTACTCTCTTTTGCAACTGAAAAATTTGTATACTGTGATAAGAACTTCCCCACAATATTATTTTATAACTCATGATCACTGTATGAAAAAGAAAGTGATAAATCAATCGTAATGTTTTATGTGACATGAGTAACTTAATGGATCTGATTATGTAGCAAGCAGTGCTTAATTTAGTTGTCAGTTAATCTGCATGTATTCTCCATGAAAACATGCTATCAATAGTTAACCCAAGAATTTTGGTAGACGGAACATTGGGAATTAATTTGTTATTATAAGCAACATTCATGTCAATTGCTGGATTATTCCCAGTCTTAAAGTGAACATAGTGATTTTTTTCAAAATTTACTTTGAGATACCTGTTTTTAAGCCACATGTTTCGAGTTTCAAAGAATGTACTAGTATTAGAATTAAGTTCATTTGTGTTTCAGTGAGTAAAGAGTATACTTGTTCCATCAGCAAACAAATTAGGTGTAAATTTGTTATTTACAAACTGAGGTAAATCATTTATATATAAAAGATATAGCTGGGGACCCAATGTCCAGTTAGAGAGGGTGCTGTTACGGTGTGTCTTGCTATATATTAAAACTCATTGGTATCTGCCTTTACAGTACAACTGATAGAGTTCTTTATCTATATGTCATTCCATAAGTTTCTAGCTTTGATATCAATTTCTTATGATTTGCGCAGTCAAAGGCTTTTTCAAGATCACAAAAGATAACTTCTACTCTTAATTTGTTGTTCCAGGCATTTAGCATTTCTTTTATTAGTTTATAAGTGGCTTTTTCTGTTGTTAATTTCATCTGAAATTCATACTGTTCCCTGCATAAAATGTTATTATTATGTAAATGTTTTAATAACCTTGATTGCTGTTGTCTTTTCAAAAATTATGGAACATGATGTTAGGACAGATATTGGTATATAGTTGGATACATCTTTTTTATTTCCTCTTGTGTACATGGGATTTAACATAGAATTTTAATCTATTGGGGAAAATACCCATAGAAAGAACTTTATTACATATATAATTAGGGGGGCGGGCGCTTGTGAGTGCAGCAAAGAACCTTCGGGTTCCGTGAAATGCAGGGAATTTCTTGACAGGCTGCAAACCAGTTAGCTTCTCAAGGACTCCGCACCTTGGATTAAGTAAGTAAGGGGTGAAATTATGGAGAGCTTATTTTTAATAACTTAGTGGACATTTCATCATTGCCACGTGCATCTTCTGATTTAAGTGATTTCATTATTTTTTCAATTTCAAAAGTTGTTGCTAATTTTCTTTTACGTTTTTGTCAGCTGACTTATGTATTTGTATCATAGATTGTAAGGGATTATTATTATTGCAGTATTTGGATTATATCTGTTTTGTGTGTGAGTGTTATTATTGATGTTAATGTTATCAGCTATTGACAGAAAATAGCTACTAAAAGTGTCAGCAATATGTTGTTGGTTATTGATAATTCTGCTGTCAATACTGAAGGATTCAATTGCTGCATTTCTTGCTTTCCTACATGTTTCCAATTTACTATTTCCTGTGTTGTCTTAATTTTATTAGTGGAATTCGTTATCTGATTATCATAATAAAATCTTTTATCTTCCTTAATAACATTGGCCAGTATTTTACAGTAAGTGTTGCGATATTCTTTTATAATTGAGATTTTCTATTTCTGCTCGCTATGTAAAGTTCCCTTTTTCGTTAACAAGTATTTATACTTATCATTCTCCAAAAATAATTACGCAATACCTTATTAATATTGATTATTGGAAAGCTAGAGTAAAGAATGCTTAAGCATGTATTTAAAAAGGAGTTAAAGATTGCATTAACATCATACCCCTCAATAACCGGATCCCATGTTCTATAGCTTAGACTATTCTTGAATTGTGCCATGGTATATTTATTAATATTTCTTCTAAAATACGGTTGATGCTCATGGGGCTTATTTTGTAGACCATTTAAAATTATGATTTGCACATCATTATCAGAAAGTCTGTTTATAAGTGGGAATACCTGATAGTAATTTAACCTCATATCAATGAAAATAATATCAATAGGTGAACTAGAATCATTGTAAATTCTGGTAGGAAAATCAATTGTCCTGTAATGATTGTAGGAATTTGAAAAAGCATCCAATTAATTCCTCTTGTCATTATTATTTAAGATAGGTCACATTCATATCACCACATATTACAAGGTTGAATTTTCATTAATTCAAGACTGCAGTATCATATGTAGATGAGTCAGAAAATGTTTAAATTTACCTGTCAGAGATCTGTAAATAACCAAGACACAAATGTTTAGAAGGTTAGTATTAAGCTGAAGTGCACATACTTCAATAACTTTATCTACACAGCAACTATCAAGGTTTATGACAGTGAATTGTAAATTGTTTTGAACAAAACTACCAACACCTCCCTCTTGAATTTTTTGTCTGCAGCATTGAGCTCCTAAGAATATAGATGTCTATATGAGTAAGATCTAGTTCTGTTTTAAGTGAAGTTCCGAGAAACATTATAAATGAAGTAAATCTGAATGTATGTAACATAAAATTTCATTATTTTACTGGTTTTATTTGTTTATTAATTTGTGGGGAATCTGTTCTGCAATTGTCAGTTCCAGAGAAATGCTTTTAGTTTTTTCACACTCAAGAAAGACAATTCTACTGCTGCATTAGACATGGGAATTGTTAAAATCAAGTTAAATTGAGATGATTCTGGTAGTGCTTCATTCAGTCCAATACTGATGAAATGCCCGTACACTGAATTCCGCTAATATAAAAACTAATAAAATTTTACCAGATTTTATGCCACTATAAACATAGTGCAAGTCTTCGAATTGTCATGCATATTTTTCAAGTTCGTTAAAATATTCATGTCACTAACTTTTACTCCATACCGAGTCATAATAAAACAGTACAGTTCCAACAACAGAGTTTCTGCATATATTTGCAGCCACATAGCCATATGAAAGTGAATACCAAGGTTGCTGGAGTAGCAAAAGCAGATTAATTTTCTTATTTTACCGAGATTTAAAAGTAGGGGATTTCTGATACATAGGTCACTTTGTTATATTAAAGAGAGGGCCTAGGATGCCAATTCTCTGGGGGTACCTTCTTGCCTATGATTTATGTGAGTCAACCAGGTCATCTGTGCATCAAGGGTGACCTCATGTTGCCCAGCTGTGCCAACCCCCTGGACCAGTTCCCCTACAAGCTGTACTGGACAGGCCTCTGGATGCATCTTGCAGTCTCTGAGCAGTGTGGCATTTCCATTGTTTTGTTATGTAGGCTGAAGCTGATGTGTGACTCCAGCACTTTCCAACAAATTGGTGCAAAATGTCACCTTGGCATCATTAAACTAGACTGGAGCATATGTACTTGTCTAACACAACTATATGACAGATGATTGGAATCATTTTCATTGAAGATGTATGTCTGCATTTGTTGCTCAGACAGAGTTAATGATAAAAAAGGTACTCTTTTGGTTCAAGACATCTCATTAAACAATACAAGGGGGTGCTGATAAGACCTTAGCCCGACCTACTTCCCGATGTCAAAGGACGGAATCGATAGTGTCGATGGAAAGAGGGGTCTGTTCATGTGCCAAATTGCAAGTCTTTTCTTGTTACTCAGGCTGAAACGAAGCATGTCCGCCGACGCGCGCGATTTCAACAACATGGACACGCAAGCTGTCATCAATATTCTCCCCCCCCCCCCTGCATGGCAAGGTGCCGAAGGAAATTCACGCCATTCTGGCTGATAGGGGGAACATGCACCATCGTATGCCACCGTCAAAAACTGGGTGGCCCAGTTTAGACGTGGTGATTTTTTCACCTGTGATGCGCTTCGTCCTGGACGACCCAAAAGAGTGACCACCCCGGAAATTACTGATCAAATTCACGAGCTAATCTTGGAAGACCGCAGGATTTCGGCTAAATCAATAGCTGAGCAACTGGGCATCTCACGTGAGTGGGTTGGGTCCATCATTCATGACGATTTGGGCATGCGGAAGCTCTCCGCGAAGTGGGTCCGGAAATGGCTGAACGCGGATCAAAACGTCAACGGTGCCAGTCGTGTGAGCAACTTTTGAAATTTTTTCGGCGCGATCCAAATGATTTCCTCTCATGATTGGTGACCATGGACGAAACCTGGTTATATCAGTATGACCCGGAGACAAAGCAACAATCAATGGAGTGGCGGCATAGCGGCTCACCCAGTCCCAAAAATATTCAGAGTGGAAAAATACGCTGGAAAAGTTCTCGCCTCGATTTTTTTTGGGATCGAGGCGGCATCCTACTCAATTATCTTCCAAAGAGCCAAACTATCAATGCGGAGTATTACTCATTTCTGCTGGTGCAATTGACGGACATTTTGAAGGAAAAACGCCGCGGGAAGGTCACCAAATGGGTCTTGTTCTTGCACAACAATGCCCCGGCTCACCGGGCATTTGCAACCCAGAAGAAATTGATCCACCTGAGTTTCCAGTGTCTTGATCACCCACCCTATTCTCCGGAGCTGGCCCCGTCGTACTACCAGCTGTTCCCTGGACAGAAAAAAAAAATTGGGTCGCCATTTTTTCGTCCGGCGCGGACGTCATTGCTGCCTCGGAGACCTGGTTGGACGGACAACCTTCTGAATTTTTTTTGAGTGGCTTGCAAAAGTTAGAGCAACGGCCTAAGAATTGTATCGAGCTTTGTGGGGAGTAAGTTGAATAAATCCCGAGTTTGGTCACAGTAACTTGTTTACTTCCTGGTCGGGCTAAGGACTTATCAGCACCCTCTCATACTTGTGGGAATGAAGAATAATGTGTTATATGTTAATGGTGTAGGTTACTATTTTTATAATAAAATTCATGTATAAAATTAATATTATAAAGTGCAAGCACATATGGGATATTTACAGATATAAAGTCTCTCCTCATAACGAAAAAGTTGCTACTCAATTTCAGTATGAATTAAGAACGGAAATGGTCCTGTTGACTTCATACAGGTATAAATCAGTATGTTTCAAGAATATTCCTGAATAGCCCAAAAATGTCACTGTAATATTCATATGATACTTGAAACTCTTTAAAAGAAATAATATTCTAACATTACATACACTTTTTTAAAAAACATGTGACAGTGTCTTAAATCAAACAGCATGCCAAAAAATTATTCAAAATTTACAAGTAGGAAGTAAACAGATGTAAGGTTCATGACCATACAAAAGTTCTCCTAACATGGTACAAGACATGTTGATTGGATTCATTTATCTTGCAGTACAAATAAAGAACCAGTGTGACAATCATTTAAAAGGACTTTACTTGGTAAATAAGCAAACATCACAAATAATTGTTATGGCAGAACACCTTACTAAATGTCACTAAAGCTGTATGCATGAGTAAAAATTGACTGATATGCTGAATAGAAAGATGTGCATTATACTTATGATCCATGTCAGCATTACTAACTATCAACACTTAATTAAAATACTGGGAAACATATCAAGCCTAATTTAAATAACTGTCAAATGAACAAATGAAATGTTAAGTTTCTTATGTACTGTTTTAATAAATGACACAATGAAGAACATAATTCTGCTTCTATGGGAACTTAAGCCACAACCACCATGACCATTTCATGTCATGCCAGTTTCATGGTACGATTATGTAGGTTATGCAAACTTCACAAAGAGACAAACCAATAAGTTTGAGGAAACTATCAGACAAAAACAACATATGGCTAGTATTAAGACTTTGTATGACCATAATCTAGCAGTTTGCATACTACCCACAAAAACACTATTTTTAAGAGGAAAAGAGAACTTGGAGTGCTGTGTTTTTATACTTAAGAGTAAAATCTCGATAGTTCAACATGAATGGGGCCATGGTTGCCTCAAATTACCAGAAAATTGGACTACATGGATTAAGACAATGGAAAACACATTTTCTCTTGCTTTTAGCATTCACTGTTAGGGTATGTTAAAATACACACTTAGATCATGTAATACGCACAAATATGCAAAAAGAACAGCTACAAGGTAATAATGTAATGCCTGAAAGACACATTTGATTACAGAGATACAGACTTCAACAGAGTTCTGTGCCCAACTTACAAACAACCTTGACTACAGTGCATCAGCTAGGACAAAACAGGACCTTGAACAATCAGAACCTGAACTATCGAGATTCTAATGTACTTTGTACTATTCTCAGTGGTATATGGAGGTACATTTTCCATTTTTTATTTTGTAATTACCCTCACCCCTTCCAAAAACACTGTTTGACACACAAAAGACACAATGAAAGCAACTAATACCCACTTCTCATCTGTTTGACCTTATAAATTTTAGAAAATGAGATGGGTCCCACACCAACTGGTGCAGAGTGACTCTGGCAACTCAACACCATTCCCTGACATAAGAAACAAGCTGTACAGTTCTTCATATTTTTGAAAGACTTTATCCTACTGATATAACTGCAATAAAACAGAACCATGTTTCTGCTGTGTAAATGCCATTAAGCGTTTTGTGCCATTTGCACTACACAGTACTGGAAAACTCCTCAAGTTTCTCTGAGCTTCACAGTGAGACATATATTTTATAATACTGATGAAGGAATAAGTCTATATTTGTTAAGTATTCTGCAGGTCACTGTAGAATAAAATAAATGGGAAGTTAGAACATCCAAAATATTCTGTGCTACAAATGCAATGAGAATACACTCTTATTTTTTTATGCTATATCATATGGGTAACTTCATGATGCACTCATATATTTACAACTTTAATGCTGCATTAGCTTTTACTGGAATTTTCTGCATTAGAGGTGCAGTCCTTTATAAAAATTCAAAGAATATTTGTTCTAAAAATTCCCTACAGTTCAAATGAGTTATCAAAAGTTAAAAACTATGCACATGCGTTAATTAGATGGCATTCTTAATGTTACATTATACAGTTCCTGTCATTGACAATAAAGTTCAGAACTTAAGCTAATACATTACAGTTTATTCTGTAGCATTATTACTGAACCTTGCCAGTTAATATAATACATCAGAAATCTGTCCATCAAAATTTCAGATACAAATTTGAGTTTTATGTATATCACTTTTCATATGGGAGGTGGAGAAGAAACATTCTGCGATGTTTCACAAATACATGGTAGGGGTGTCTAACATTTATAACCTTGGTTAACATTATTTACCTCTTTGCCAGTGTCCAAAAATTCAGAGACCAATTTCCTCCTTATTGGAAGTACAAGAAGTATTAGAGAGAGAGAACATAAATTTATGTACAATGCTTGAATTTAGAATGACTTCCATGATGTGTCAAGATTGTTTACAGTGAACATTATATTTAGAATTTCAGTGACAATTACATGGTCCCATGTTATTTACAGTTATCAACACTGCACAGCAAGCACCACACAGAAATACTGACATTAAATTAACAGCTGAAAAATAGGTAATTTAATTTTGATACCTGTAATGTTCAGTGCCTTCTAAGTCTAAACTCTGCCAAATATGAAGCAAAAATCATACATACTTAAGGGCACATAAGTCTGTAGGAAAATGTGTAAAAAACTGGAATGCCAGTTCTACATGACATGCACTACACTAAAGAGCAGTACATTTCAAAATTAAATCTTTTCAATGCCCGATATTCTGTTTACTCACACAGAACCATCATTGCCTATTTCACTTCATATTCTCAGTAAGAAATTTTGTTAAATTAAACTTGGTGTAGCATTTAATGTTCACCTGAGGCGTTCTCTACAAAAAATATGAACGTCATGTGAAGACAAAACCTGTGATCTAGTATCAGTAACTAAACTGTCAGATTGTCATGAAACTGGGTACATGACTTCTTGGGAGAAGGTTCTTCAGCAAGTGGGAGTTTTGTGAAAATTGGCTCAGTAAGTCATACTTTACTTACATCTACTTTTGATATTTGTTGACTTGTTTGGGTGAAAATGGGTACAAGTGATCTCCATGTAATGGCACTGAGCAACTGTGAGTTTTGTTAAATTGGTACAATGAAAGTCATGCTTCACTTAAGGGCATACATGAAATTTTGATCTGTCTTCTACATTTTTCATCTGAATTGGGACACATTTGACAGAGGAAATTTCCACAAAAATTTATTGAGAGATTGTTTCATGAAAATAGGCACAGTTACACCCACAATTTATGGGGAAAAACAGAGTTCTAACCACACTTACCAAGTTATTTGCCCAGCCTGCATGATATTTGGTGTATGGGATCTGAATATAATGCTGTTCAACATTAGTGAGTTTCAGAAAAAGTGGTGCAAGAAAAGCCACACTCTTCTTATGAGCATAAATGAAATTACATTTACAGATCTTCCATGAAAGTGTACAATATTTTGATGGTAAAAAAAGCATTGGCAATGTCCATGCACTACATCATAGAGTACACCATTTATAATCTTGCTATAAATGTACAATTTCACCAGTTCAAGAGACTTTGCTTACTTGCGTTACAGTTTGGAGTTATGAAGAATTCAATATTAATCAAGGATTAAAAGAATTAGTATTAATTATAAAATAACAAAAAAAAAAAAACTCTTTGATATTGCATCTGACATTGACCTGGTTACGATCTCAGCCATAATGTCCTCTGTCATTTTTAATTTGGCTTTGCAGCAAATACCAGGACAGTACCCTAACGAGGCCATCTTTGCTTCCTTCCTGATCCACCTTGAACCAAATGTTACATTACAGTTCCTGCAGTTGAAAGGGCATGGTGAAATTATCAATCACAGAAACAAAGAAATATCATACATAGGTACTTTGTTCTGTCAATGCAACAAATACAGACTTATAGGGGGAGGGGGGGTCGACATATCTAGCTGTATTGTGGGAACCAAGGATAGTTGCTTTTCCAGCAAAATGTAATGCACTGATGCTTTAAACAATTTACTGTATATACAAGAAGTGTCAATATTTAGATGTCATGTTTGATATTCAATGTAAATAACATGGAGTTGTAATTTTTTCTTACATTTGTTATGTGCCTAATAACAATAATAATAATAATAATAATAATAATCTTACTCTGTGTGTGTGTGCATGTGTTAGAAATCAAATCTTAAAAGCAAATTTGTAGCGTGTAAAAATATGTACAAAAACACCTACAAATGAAATCTGCTCTCATGTTTTCAGAATTTGTGCCTTTGAACTTTTTAATCTGCGTAATTGAATAAATTACCCACACATCCAAGTGGAAGGCATTCATGCCAGTTCACATACTGGAGTCTCTTTCTTTCTTTAATCCAGTAAATTTCCAACACATACTTCCAAGGGGGAGAATGAAAGTGTAATAAACCTGCTTACAGATATTCATTAACCCTTTGGCACTAAAATTAAACACCCAGTAGTCAACAAATGGCATTTTGAGCATCACACTGCACATTACATACATCTGTAACATTCACCGTCAAAGTGTTAACGTCCACTGAAACATGGTCTCAAATTTGGAACTTCTGGTAATCAACCAATATAAAGATTTTTTGTTGTGCACAAGCAAAAATTAGTACTGCTTTGTATTCTTTTAAACTAAATTCCACTTTAAATGAACAATCCAGAAAATATAGTGCAGTATTAAAAATAATTGTTAGACATAATAAATTAATATCACTAAAACCAAAATTCATTATTACACAGACAATGTCTGAACCACAAAATTGGGATTTCATTTTTTACATCTGGAAACTAAGACCTTTTCCATTCATTAATGTGATCCACCTCTTTTGCTTCTCTGCTGACCAAAATGTTTCACTTTGCTCCTAAAACTGTATCCACTGTATGACAGATAACATTAGTTTAGAAATACAGCACAGCCCAAAAATGAGAATATGCACAGATGTAATTAATGTGGCCTTCTACTTTGAGTATTTGTTTATTGACTATTCTTTATTATGTGTTCAAGTTAGTGCTGAATGAAATAACTGGGATTAAGATAGAAGGAATCGTGGCTGACAGTAAGATACTGTCCCAAGAACTGTATCTATGTCCTGAGGAATAACAAATACATTTCAGCATGGACAGAGGTCACTGAACTGAGATCTGAACCCATGACATTCCAAACAAAAAGTGCTAGTATTAACCACTACTTTGTGATGCTTGGTACGTAACTTCCTGCATAGGGTTCTGTATTTAAAAAAAACACCAATCTTTCTTCCTAAATGGTGGGATTGCAATTATCTGTTTAAAGAAAGGGAAAATCAAAACATAATTCCAGCACAGCACGGCTTTTTATACATTTTGAATCGACCATCTTATAAGATGTGTGCAATTCATAAATAACTGGTCCAAATTATACCAATACGACTGTGGAGCTATGAACCCCCTAATAACAAAACCCAAGAGTCAAAATGCTGCTGGTATCAAAAACCTGCCACTGGAAACAATCCTGAGCCCATACAACCACTTTCAAATAACATGACTTATTTTTCTGAGATAATTCTAATACATACTCCCACCTCATCAAACCGACAATGACTTTTTTCCAAATGGTTTCTCTAATTTTCTGTGACAGTTTTTCTCCTTGTCCGAACTACATTATCCACTCCACTGTAAATTCATTTTATTTCACTAACAATGCTAGGAGGCCAGTATGTTCATCATACATTCAGCAGTACACTTTGTTAACACGAACAAACTGGCACACTTCGTCCATACATTCAATAAAAGACTGAAAGTTTATGTATGGGATTTGTTCATATTTTATCTGTTCCCTGTAATATAATTTTTACACAACAGCAAGAACAACAACAATACTACAAGAAAATATAATCCTTACATTAATGGACTGAATATGATGCTGTGTCATATCATTCAACACACACTATGATTATTCAAGACTGCATGTGTCATTTAATGACAATGATAATCACTATGATTGTATAGCACTAGTGACAGAAGAATGAATATGGAGCATTGGTGGAATGATATTGACATGGAAAAACTGATGTACTTGGAGGAAATCCTACCGCAGTGCCACTTTGTCCACCATAAATCCCACATGGACAGGCCTGGAACTGAACCCAGACCTCTGCAATGACAGGCCAACAATTAACTCCCTGAGCCATGGCATGACAAAGTGCTTGAAGTTTCCTCTAAAAGATGTGCCACTTTGAAACAGAACATTCACAAAATCTGGTATAGTATACAAAACTTCATATTCTTACATCATCAATTTCAGGTAAATAATAACAGTTTTTGTTATTTATTAATACAGTACAAACAGCTTGACGTTCCAGTCTATTATTTAAATAGATCTTGGTGAAAAGAAATATATATATATATATAAAACACGGACACTAGCTGACAAAAGAGATACTAAGAAATGCTCTACTGAATCAAATTAAGTGAAGACACTGACTCATAATTAGCTATGTCTACAAGGAAATCATATTAAACAGTAATTACTGCTTACACTGATAACAAAATGTATAAGGAACACAAACCAAATTATGGGAGAAAGAAGCACTTACATGAATAAACCACACAGACAATAATAAAAATGGAACACATATTTAAATTAGCAGGTGACAATGAAGTTCACAGCTCTGAACAAATTATCTGGTCATCTTTCCCCATTATGCCCACCTATCAATGCTCTAATAAAAAGCTCTTTCCATTTTGATACTAACTCTCAATTAAACATGTTTATTCCTTTGGGTTAAAGGGACAAAATCTTCAAATGTACTTACACCTTTCCAGAAAAATTAACTGAAACACTTAATCGTAAGGAGGCCCTTGACTGTGATCCCCCTTTTAAAGATGAAATGCAACACCCACCCCCTGAAATGACCATATTCAAAACAAGATACGGAGAAAAGCAACACCTCTTATTTAACACTCATACTAGACACATGTACAGCACAGTTTATATTTTAGTTCATTTTACCTTCTATTATCAGTACACAGAATTCCCAATTTTTTCCCCTAAGAACCAAACATGTTTAACAAAAGAATTCTATAAAACCATAATGCTGTGGTGGTTAGGTTTACAAACTGACCTACATGGGTCTCAAAACATGAGACGCATGTCCACTATTAAAAAGACGTGGACAAAGGACAGCTGACACTGATATCCTTCCTTCACACACAGACACTAACACTAATGAAATAGCCTCATGGTGGTTCTGCAAATCACCATCATTTGTGTCATAAAAGCTTAAGTAGTAAGAATTAACATTACAACAAATGCTTGCTTGGTGCGATGCAGTAGGACTCTCAGTCCAATAACAATCAACAAATAAGAATGACAGGGAAGGCATGGCACTTACTGAAATGGAAGGAACATGGGAATAAAGGTGCAGAGATCTGAAAAAGTAAGTGCCGTTGTATTCACAGTAAGTGTTGGGAGGGGAGGGGGGGGGGGCATATTCTTCACTCTTCATAATAAAATATCATCACAGATTACAAGTTACTGTAAATAGAAAATAGATGTAATAGTCATCTTCTCTTCATTTCAAAGGTTGATCTGATGCACCTGAAACTAAATAACGTACAGTGAGAATGACATAACATCACTTCCTAACCAAATATTGCTGTCAAATAGCAGGAACATCTACTCTATTACTGAGGATACTAGGCTCAAATATAAGCCCAAAGAGTAGCTATGATGACAGGTTTTAGGTCCCCTTCTTGCTTCCCTCACAAATTCCAGGATAGGAACACACACCAGGCAACCAATGCTTCCCTGCACATCTTTTCCAATTCACAATACACCAATTAACCTCTTATTCAATGATATATAATTGAAACCATTGAAAATGGCATTACATAAACCTTAAATAAAGAGTTAAAAAAACACACACATGCACATGTAACCCCTACCCCCAAATTATGCAATTTCAAGTTAACCAATTTAGAAAAAGAAACGACAAATCTTGAGATGAAGGTATTGATGGGGAATAACACAAGAGCATGGCAAACATGCTGTGACAGAACAGGTTGCAGTGTGTTGGAGTTTGGATTTCAACTGGACTCCCTTGCATACACATATACAACTGAGTATATTTATAACAAATTCCAACCTGTGCAAAATTTAACTTGTGCCAGACCTTCTGGAACATAACTAATGCATACGATGGGGAGTGAATACACGAGTGTGTGTGCGTGCATCACTTCCCTTCTCTTCAATAAGCAATCTTCATGGGCTAAAACGTACGCAGACATCAAACATCTTAAATGTGCTCTTTATAACAATGATGAAGGGCAATGCGCAATATGTGTCAATTCACAATAAATTCATTTCAGAATCACTTCAGCAAACTCACCTGGATTAAAAACAAATTATTTCTTCTTGGTTGGATTCCGCTGTGGGGTGGAGGGTCGTCCAGAGTTCATACCGCTGTACTGATACTTGGCTTTCTTTTCTGAAGGCTTCAAGATCTACAAAAAATGGAGATGGTTCCTCTATATTGTCACATCATTAAAGCTTTATCAATAAAGTTTATAATGCAAAACACAAAATTTCAGCACAAAGTCCTGTGAAAAGAGTATTACAATTACTGTCCTTCATGTGCTGCAGGCTGTTACAATGAAACAAAGGGACTGGTGGATTATCAAACACAGAAATTCACGATTCAATTCTGCAATTTTCAAAACAGCAATTACTGACTATGGTAACCTTCAAATGATGGGTGGCTATTTAAATTTTAGCTCAGGGTTTATGAAAAAATTATTACATACAGGTCTCATTTTATTCCAGGCATACGTTCCTGAAAAAAGTCGCACAAATTGAAATTGTGCGAACCCAGATTTCCATCTAAAATAGCATATTTCCTAGGGTTTAGGGGATTGACAACCTCATCCCTTACAGTGCATGACTACACCACTAGCAGCCATATGGACCTGTAGATTGTATACATACCATATATACACTACATATATATATTTCAACACAGTATATTTATTTATTTCTAATGCAATAAAAATGTAAGAGACTCATACCCATAGTTTTTGGAATGGTTCATTTTGATAGGACTGTGGTAGACTTGCTACAGAAACAATTTAGGTGCTAACTTAACGCCTTCTATAATTCTATCAGCAGTATCACATACTGTATGTAAGCTATTATGGGTGAATCTAACATTATGCCACATGTCAACAATTCGATCAACTTTCAAGTCGGCTTGTAACATCTAATTTCTCTTCAATACTGATTGCCTTTCATCGAATTTTCATTTGGATTACACTAGGTGATGGAGATTTATGTTTCTCACTCACATTGGTAAGTAAAGCCAATGCTGTAGAAGAGGAAACCAGATGAGCCATGTGATTATATCCCAAACGTAATCAATCCATATGCATGACTGATGGTGTGACAGTGACATCACTTTCTGCTAGTCTCCAACACAAGTGAAGAATGACCACAGAATATTTATGCCACACCGTGTTAAACCGCAAATTACCACATACCGTCTATGTCAAATTGTATTAAAATGAACATTATTGCAAAAATTCAAAAAGTGGCTAAAATTTTCAAGTCATGTTAAAGTGAAATCATGCAAAAATAAATCACGTAAAAAGAGACTTTATTACAAAATGTTTCCACCAACACAACTAACATTTAAAGCATAACATTACTGTGACATGTTTCGACTTGTGACAGTCATCATCAGGCTGATCTAAGAACCGTTTAACATTTTACAGGTTTTATTTTGTGCATTTGGGATCCCACATGCCTTACACTGTATAATATTGTTAGGTAACTTATCTACAATGCCACTGTATGTAATATAATGCCTGTGGTGTGATTGAAGCTATTTGCTGGCCATTGTTCTTCCACTACGTGACTCTCTGCAGGCGTGGGGGTTCTTCCTATTGTTTCATTCACTTGCGCTCCTGCCTGTCTCTGCTTAAAGTGTGGTGCGGTAGTGGAAGAACAATGGCATGCCATCCATGTGACCAACCTTCATCTGTAATCTGGCAACACCACAACGCCCCACGCTGAGCATAACGGGAAATACGGCGCCATGTTGTGCAGGTAGTGAGAGGATGTGGTCACAGTAGCGGCATGGAGCAGAGAGCGAACACTAAATTCTGTTTCAAACTCAGGAAAACTGCAGCTGAGATTGTGGAATTGATGAGACAAGTATACAGGGATAATTGTTTATCTTGTGCACAGATATTCAGGAGGTATGCACAATTCAAAAGTGGCGTGGAAACTACTGAAGATGAAGCCTGGCCTGGGCGTCCATTTTCTGTTTGTAATGAGGGACTCATTGCGAAATTGAGAAAACGAATACAAGAAGAACGTTGTGTGACTGTGAGAATGACGGCTGATGAGTTTGGTGTTAACAGGGAGACGATTCGTCAAATCTTAGTGGAAGACTTGGGCAAGAGAAAGGTCGCTTCCTAGTTTGTGCCGCATGCACTGTCTGATGATCAAAGACACGAGCATGTTCTGTATGCAAAAGACATCATTAAAACTGCTCGTAGAAATAAAAGTTTCTTGAATTTGATTGTAGCAGAGGACAAAACTTGGTGCTTTTGCTATGATCCCACAACTAAACGCCAAAGTGCTGAATGGAAGTCACCAGCAAAAAAGTTTGTCTTCAAAAGTCAAAAGTGAAGACAATGCTTGTGTGTTTCTACAACAACAAGGTAAATATTCACCACAAGTTTGTCCCTGAGGGACCAACTGTCACTGGAATTTTTTATTTGAGTGTTCTGGAACACCTGTGGAAGAGGATTCACCGTGTCCAGCCCGAGTACTCAGCACCAGGCAGTTGGTTTCTTCTTCACAACAATGCACCGGTTCACCAGGCAGTTGCTGTACAAGAATTTTTGGCCCGAAAACAAATGTGCGGGCTCCATCATCCGCCCTACTCCCCTGATTTATCCCCCGTGATTATTTTCTGTTTCCCAAATTGAAGTTACCATTGAAAGGGCGCCTGTTTGAAGATGTTCAAGACATCCAAGCAGCTGTGATATCGAGTCTTCGGGACATACCACAAGAAGACGTGCAGAGGTCCTTCCAGTCTTTGCTAGATCGTGCCACTTGCTGTATCGATGCAGAAGGGATGTACTTTGAATAAAATACAGATAGTACTCAAGTCTTTTGTTCCAGTTTTATTCTATAACCTGTCTCATTACATAATCGTCAGACTGTGTATTATGCAGTAGGTCTTAAAAATGCAGTAAATTCCGACACTGCCTAAATATATAAAATAACCTGACATTTTCTGAATCGTGCATCGTGATACACATATGTGAGAAAGGCCAACAAGATGCACACTTTTTTAATAATTCATTTCAATTAAATTATCGACATGTTTTGAACAAATAAATGTTCATCATCAGGAGGTCTATACAAGAAGCTTATAGTATTGTACCATGAATCTTTATGAGGAGTCTAGTCATTGACACCATACGATTGATAATGGGCAGTATCGATCGTATCATGTCAGTGACTAGACTCCTCATAACAATACATGGTAAGATACTGTAAGCTGCTTGTACAGACCTCCTGATGATGAAAAATTATTTGTTCGAAACATATCGAGGATAATTTAATTGACATAAATTATTAAAAAAGTGTACATCTTGTTGGTCTTTCTCACATATATAAAATAAATTGCTGGGGGTGTTGTTCATGTGCATTTTCATATGCAATTAAAGGTTCCAGCTGTCTGACAGAACCACAGTCTCGTACTTCTGAAGGCAATACACCATTATGTGTGCCCCCATAAACAGGGATTCTGTCTTACATATCCTTTTGTTGGAACATGTCACAGGCCAAACTTGTTTTCTGCATCCTCACATTACATGTCAAACCTCTGAGGACAATACTGCGGCCCCCTAAAACACCCATTCTTGTTAACACTGCTCATCCTTGTCCTAGTTTCTTGCATTTCTTGCTCACTATCCCTGTTGGCCCAGACTGCACTCTACCCCCCCCCCCCCCCCCCCCCCCCCCCCCCCCCCCCCCCCCCCCCCCCCCCCTCCCTCCTCCC
>Ga0123352_10006330_pt1 | contig 18089 bp, 17 predicted proteins | sample TergutLab28metaG_FD_89700 | JGI IMG/M metagenome (GOLD analysis project Ga0123352, IMG submission 89700) | Labiotermes labralis P1 segment gut microbial communities from Petit-Saut dam, French Guiana - Lab288 P1 | ecosystem: Host-associated > Arthropoda: Insects > Digestive system > Gut ... | reverse complement strand
TTCGAAATATGAAGAAAGATATTCTTGTTTTTTGAAGAATTGTTGTCTTAGTTCATATAAAGAACTGTTATAGATGTTTTTAGAGATGTAACAGAGAAATTTAAGTAATAGTGTTTCTTCCTTAGATAGTTTTAGGTTATATTTCATCGTTAGGAAACTCATTTTTCTCACCTCCTTTAGTGTTTAAATAATAAGGTTATTATAGCACTAAAAGCTAGTAAAAACAAGGATTAATTTAAACTTTTTTTCCTTTTAGAAAACGTTCTAGATAAAGCTGTAAATGTTATAATGAATTGTAAGTTTTTTCCGGAATAAAACTATGGTTTTAGGGTTAAATTTGAGAAAAATTCTCGTATATGTGCGTGTAAATATACACATATAAATTATAAATATTGTTATAAGATGAAAATAAAATTCCTAACAAATAAAATATAAAACGCCCCTTTAAGGGGCGCTAATAAACTTTAATTTAGCAAATTATTCTTTTTAAAGTGCCAAAAGCTTTTTCAAATCCTCTAGTGGGCGCATGCCTACTGTTACTGATTCAACCTTTCCTTTGTCAAAAACAATTAAAGTTGGAATACTGGAAACATTGTAGGTAAACGCCAGCTCATTAGCATCATCAACATTCAGCTTTACAACTTTTGCTTTCTCACCAGCAAATTCGGCCAGTTCCTCAAGCATCGGCGCAATTGCTCTGCAAGGTCCACACCATGGTGCCCAGAAATCAACTAAAACTTTAACGTCTGAATCAAGCACTTCTTCTTTAAAATTTTCTTTTGTTACGTTTGTCATTTTTTATTCTCCTTTGTTTTTAAATAATTTATTATTCCTTTTGAAGCGATTGCGCCATCGGCGACTGCCTTAGCAATTTGCGGTAAACCACCAATGCAATCGCCAATCGCAAAGATGCCTTTAATATTAGTCATATAATCTTGATTAACGACTAAAAAATTATTTTCAGTCAATACCCCAAGCTTTTTAGCAAACTCTAAAGGTCCGGCTGACTTTAAAGCGACAAATATGCCTTCAACAGAATAGCTTGTTCTTTCCGTCAGAATCTCTTTTACCCGAACATCGCCTTTTATTTCGATAATTTTTTCATTATTAAGTTTTAACTCAACATTATTATTTCTGAATTCCGCTACTTCTCCATTAGTAAATAGTGTTAAATCTTGAGAAAAACTAGTTAGTTCCTCGTATTCACTTAATGCATAATCACGGCTACCAATAACCGCAAGTTTTTTTCCTCTATAAAAGAAACCATCACAAGTTGCGCAGAAACTTATGCCTTTACCAATGAATTCTTCAAAGCCTTTAATCTTTAACCTCTCTCTTTTTTTGCCTAAAGCCATTACTACTGTTTTAGCAGAAACAACCTGGTCTAAAAGTTTAACTTCAAAATGCGTCACCATATCAACAATATTTAGAACTTCATCCGTTCTTATTTCAATGCCGAGATTTTGCGCTTGTAAAATTCCTCTTTCAATTAGCTCCTCTCCAGAAATCGGTTCTGGCAAGCCATAATAGTTAGCCACGGTTTCCGCTTCAGCTAAAGCGCCATAATCTTTTCCGATAACTAAACAATTAAAACCTGCCCGCTTAAGATATATCGCCAGACTTATACCTGCTGGGCCTTTGCCAATGATTAGACATTCAATTTTGGGCATGTATTTTCCTCCAATAATTATTTTATGTCGATGTTTCTTAATTATGCAATCCCAAAAAGCACAAGCAATTTAGGGTTAATCTTAAATTTTTCTACTAGCTCTCTTATTTCTTCTAACGCTTTCGGTTGAGTTTGTCCGTTTTTAACCGCTCTGATTAATAGATTTTTAGGAGTATCTTCATAACTAACAAATTCCAGCATATTCGTTTGATAACCATAATATCTTAAAATTCGTTCGCGGATTGTATCAGTTAAAAGGCTTGCAAAGCGATCTTTAACTAAACCATGACGCATTATTGCGGCTAATTCATTCCCAGAAATTTGCTTATTTACTTCTTTGTGGCAACAAGGCACTGCCAAAATATAGCGGATGTTTAATTTTATAGCATTATATAAACAATAATCAGTGGCGATATCGCAAGCATGAAGACTGATAAGCATATCTACTTTTTCTTCTGTCTGAAAATCTTTAATGTCCTGGCAACGAAAATCAAGGTCTTTATAATTATATTTTTCTTTAATTTTTATACATTTATCGATAACATCGGCTTTTAAATCTAAACCCGTCATCTTTACTTTAACTTTCTTTATTTCTGTCAGATAATAATAAACAATAAAAGTCAAATAAGAGGAGCCACAGCCAAAGTCTACAATATTCAGATTCTGTTCTTCTTTGATTACTTCCTCAATAAATTCTAAAAAGCGATTTATCTGCTTATATTTAGCATAATGCTTTTTTACAACTTTCAAATCTTTATCAAATATTCCTAAATCAATTAAAGGCGGGATTATTGTTCCTTCTGGTAGTAAGTATTGTTTCACACGATTATGTTCTGTGACAGAAACTTTTGTTTCAGGCATTTTAACTCTTCTTGTGATTGTATGATTTTTACTACTTAAATAAATAAAATGTCGACTATCTGTCCAAAGATCTAGTTGTTTAAAATGAACAAATTCTTTTTCGATAAACTCCTGAAGACTTTCCTCTTTAATATTTTGATGAAAAACCTGCGTTCTTGTATAAGAAGCGATATTAAGGAGAAATTCCGTTTTAAAGCGGATTTTTTTTATCTCCATTCGGATAAAAGGAGCCTTCTTACGCGGGTTACTTAAAATTGCTCTAACGCAACCATTAGTTTCAATCATTTCTTAACACCTCTAAAAAGCTTAAAGATGGAAAGTTGATCGCTTGTTATATTCAGCTTTCCTAGTTTAACATTCGGCTTAGCGTCCCCATGATAATCACTACCTCCAGAAACCGCTAATCCTAAGTTTTCTGCCAGCTCAAGGTAATAATTGGTATGTTCTTCATCATGCACTGAATGGTAACATTCAAGCGCCTCAAGTCCGATATTTTTTAATTCTTTGATTAAGTTATCTAACTCTTTGGCTGTTATTTTATTTTCCCGAATCACTTCAAGCGGATGTGCCAAAGAAACAATACCACCAGCTTCTTTTATCGCTTTGATTACTTCAACAGCCTGAATTTTTAAATCAGGGCTTTTAAACTTGTTTAGATATTTATCAAAAATTTCTGTTATTGTCTGACCGTAACCTTTATTAATCATAACTTTAGCGAAGTGAGGCCGTCCACAATTTGGAAGTGCTCTAAGCCCTGCGATTTCTTTTTCTGTAAAAGTTATTTGAAAAGCATTATTTAAATAATCTAAAACTGAATCAATTTTTTTCTGACGATTATCTTTAGCTTTTTTCATTAATTTTTCGATTTCTGGATGAACAATATCAAAATCATAACCTAAAAGATGGCACTGAATGCCTTTAAATATCGAAGATACCTCAACACCACTGATAAAACTTAAACCTTGAAGATCAAACTTATTAATTTCTTTATTACCTTCAATTGTATCATGGTCTGTTATCGAAAAAGCAGTGATGTGCATTGCCTTTAATTTATCAATTAGTATCAGGCAGTTATCTTCGCCATCACTAAAATTTGTGTGTAAATGTAAATCAACCATAAACTGCCGCCTCCTTATTATCATAAAATAAAATTATTCGCATACTAATTAATGTGAAAGGGTGTTTTGTTTTGTTACAGAAAAAAATTAATATACTTAGATTTGCCGTCATTCTCGGCTTATATTTACTTGCTGGGTTCTTGTTTAACGCTGACAGACTATTTTATGAAGGATTAAACAAACCGCTTCTGGCGCCCCCAATGGTTGTTTATCTAATTGGCTTTCTAGCAATGAGCGTCTTAATAAGTGTTTTCTTTACTTGGCTGATTGATAAATATGGCTATAATACAAAGACAAAGTTTTCTTATTTACTTATTTTCCTGAATTACATCTTCATTTTTATTTTCCAGCCACTATTTTTCGGAAATAATCTTTATTTAGGTTTTGCGGCTATGTTATTTGCCTTCACAGCCATTTTTATTCTCTTTATCGAAACTTTCCTTTATAATAAAAGATTATCTTATCTTTTATTACCAGTATTGTTATGGTTAGCTTATCTTACTTATCTGTGCTTACAACTCTACCTCCTAAATTAGGAGGTTTTTTATTCATTAAGAATTTTTATTTTCATCGTATAACGACGATAAATTAATTCAAAGTTTGAGGAATCTAACAACGCCCATAAGATTACAGGTAACACTGTAATTTCTTATAAGGGACATCAGCCCCTGTTCTTATTAAATTTATTATAATATATTACTTTAAATTAATCAAGCAAATAGATAAAAGATTTATAACTAATGCACTTCAACGCTATATAAATCATTATTTATAAAGTTTTCAATATAATTCTCTTCAACACTTACTTTTAGCTCACAATCATTTGAAAATACAGTATTCAAGATTTTAACATTATTCTTGGCAAATTGATATTTAATTTTATCTAAGTTATTATAGTTACACTTCACGATAAATTCTTTTCTAATAATCAACTCTTCCGACCCAGCAGCTTCAATTGCGCCAATTGTCGCTTTTGTATAGGCTCTAACTAAACCGCCAGCCCCTAATTGAATACCGCCATAATAACGAGTTATGATGCAAATAAAGTTAACTATTCCTTGTTTTTGAAAAACATTTAAAATCGGCAATCCAGCTGTACCTTGTGGTTCACCGTCATCACTAAACCTTATAGTTCCGCCATTTATCTGATAAGCATAACAATTGTGACTCGCTGTGCCATGTTCAAAGCGAATTTTATTTAGTATTTGAAGCGCTTCTTCCTCAGTGAAAACCGGAACACAAAAAGCCAAAAACTTGGATCGCTTTTCTTCTAATAAAAATTCACCTGTTTTTGAAAGTATCAATGGCATGTTAAGCTCCTTTTTTAAAGTTTTAGCCTTTTCTTTTTAAGTTTCAGTCTAATCCTATAATTAATCCGACAATAATTTCATTGATGAGTATTTTTTTCTTCATTAAATCTCACCAATATTAGTTGAAAAAAGGCTTTATTTAGCCTTTTTTAGATATCACAAGTTTTTGGAGTACGCGGAAAAGGAATAACATCACGAATATTTTCGATGCCCGTTAAATACATGACCAAACGCTCAAATCCAATCCCGAATCCAGCATGTGGACAACCACCATATCTTCTTAAGTCTAAATACCATTCGAGTCCTTCAGCTTTAATTCCTTTTTCTTCCATTCGCTTAACTAAACGATCAATTCTTTCTTCACGTTGAGATCCGCCAATCAGTTCTCCGCTTCCCGGAACTAAAAGATCCATTGCGGCTACTGTTTTACCATCATCATTTTCCCGCATATAGAAAGCTTTGATATCTTTTGGCCAGTCAGTAACAAAAACCGGCAAATCAAAATGTTTTTCTGTTAAATATTTTTCATGTTCCGTATTTAAATCATTGTTATAGTCTGGCTTATTTTCAAATTTAACACCACATTTTAAAAGAATATCTATTGCCTCTTTGTGCGTTATTCTTTTAAAAGGCTTTGAAACTACTTTCTCTAATTTAGCCTTAAGTGTTTGATCAACAAACTGATTTAAAAAATCAATTTCTTCTTTAGCATGTTCTAAAACATATTTAACAACTGAAACTAACATCGCTTCTGCTAAATCCATATCATCATTTAAATCTGCAAAGCAGATTTCCGGCTCAATCATCCAGAACTCACTAGCATGTCTTAAGGTATTAGAATTCTCTGCTCTAAAAGTTGGTCCAAAAGTATAAACATCACGGAATCCAAAAGCAAATGCCTCAGCTTCTAATTGTCCACTAACAGTAAGACCCGTTTTCTTACCAAAGAAATCTTTTTTATAATCAATTTTTCCATCAACTTTTGGCAACTTATCCGGATTTAATGTTGAGACTTGAAACATTTCACCAGCACCTTCTGCGTCATTAGCTGTCACAATCGGCGTATGAACATAAGTAAAGTTTTGATCCTGAAAAAATTTATGAAGCGCAAATGCTGTGATGCTTCTGATTTTAAAAACAGCCTGGAAAAGATTAGTTCTAACTCGCAGGTGCCCTTTTTCTCTTAAAAACTCACGAGTATGCCTTTTTGGCTGAATCGGATAGTCTTCTGGCGAATCACCAATTAAAAGAATCTTTTCCGCATTAATCTCAAAACTTTGTTTGGCATTTGGTGTTTCGATTAATGTTCCTTCCACGAAGATGCTGCTTCCAACTCTAAAATGGCTTACTTCGGCGTAATTTTTGAGTTTCTTTAGTTCATAAACTACTTGCGTATTAGCTAAAGTTGTCCCATCATTCAGACTAATAAAGCCAAATTCTTTTTGATCACGGTTAGTTCTTATCCAGCCTCTAATAACTACTTTTTTACCTGCATAAGTTTGATAATCTTTTGTTAAAATACTTAATGATAAACGCATAATATTTCTCCTTATAATAAATTTATTTTTTCTTTTTTACATTTTTGCAAAATTACTTCCGGCCAATAGGAAGCTTGTACTTCCCCGATGTGTCTTTTATTTAAATAAAACATGCAAAGTCGCGATTGTCCGATACCACCACCAATAGTTTGTGGTAATTTATTCGCTAATAATAATTGATGATAGTCAAAATTTAATCTTTCGAGTTTATTGTTTTTTGTTAATTGTTCGATAAGTTTTTCTTTATTAACACGAATTCCCATTGAAGAAAGCTCAAATGCATTGTTAATAATAGGATTCCAAACTAAGATATCGCCATTTAAAGTAAAATCATCATAATCAGGACTACGGGAATCATGAGAATTTCCAGACTTTAATTTATCTCCGATATTTTTCAAAAAAACTGCTTTATGTTTTTTTACAATCGCTTTTTCTCTTTTTTTAGAAGAAAAATCCGGATATAGATTTTCAAGTTCTTGTGTCGTAATAAAATAAATATTTTCTGGTAAATCAATATTTAAATATGGATAATTTTTTTTCAGAAAGTTGCCAGTTTCTTTAATAGCCTGATATATTTTTTTTACCGTACTTTCTAGATACTTCGAATTTCGTTCCTTCTCTTTGATAATTTTTTCCCAATCCCATTGATCAACATACAATGAATGAATACTTGAAAGAACTTCATTTTTTCTAATCGCATTCATATCTGTATAGAGCCCAGTTCCTTCTTTAAATCCATATTTCCATAAAGCTAGTCGTTTCCATTTGGCAAGTGAATGGACAATTTCTAATCTTTTATTATTAACAAGAAAATCGATTGGTTCTTCAGAACCGCTTAAATTATCATTAAGTCCGCTCTCATGAAGTACAAATAACGGCGCAGAAACTCTTAATAAGTTTAATTTTTTCGCTAATGCTTTTTCAAAAAAATCTTTTGTTTTCTTGATTGCTATTTCTGTTTCTAAAATATCCAACTCTTCACCCCCTAAAAATAAAAAAGCCCTTAGAAAAATCTAAGGACGAATATTTTCGCGGTACCACCTTAATTCCCAAGAAAAACAATATCGAAATTGTTTTTTGGACACTCTAATCAATTAACGCCTGATAACGCGGATGGGTCTACTATTTTCTTCCATCGCTCAGAGTGTTATTCAGATAATCTCTTTAATATGCTTTCACCAGACCATATTTCGCTTCTAAAAAGAATCTTTATCTTACTTCTCTCTTCATTGCTTTATATTATTATAAACTTTTTCAAGCAGAAAAACAAGTCCTTTTAATGATGTTTTATAATGAATTTTCTAATTCCAACTTGTTTTGAATTAAGTAACGGGTTAAAAAATATGCACCAATTGTTGAAGCAAGTGTTATAAATAAGCTAGCAACTCTAAACAATGGAAACGAAAGTATAGAAGGTCTTGAACCAAAAATAAAGCTACCCTCATGAAAATATAATCCTAAATCATTAGTTATGTCATTTAAGATCAAAGAAAGCATTCCAGTCGCAAAAATAAAAATCAATAAGATGCCTATACCAACAAGTGTTTTATTTTTCTTGATTTTTCCGATGTTCATTAGCGCTAAAGTAGCTAATATAACCGCAATAATCTGAACATAACCGATAAGCATATTAATAAAAATAGTTATCGCAATCACAAAAAAATGCGGTCCACTAACGTCTACTAACCATGTAAAAAACTCCGCAAGAAAATTAATAAAGTCAGCGCCACCAAGAATCATAATCATTAATACAGCGCTAATCATCATTGTAATTCCCGCAACTGCCAGCCAGAAAAAATTAATTAAAAACTTGCTCAAAAGAATTTTATCTATACTTACGGGCAAAGTTAAAGTTAGATAACCTTCTCTAGTAAAAAGCCTGTTATTAAGGGTTTTAATTAAACTCCTGATTAATAACCCAAAATAAGCGAAATAAAAGAAAAAATAAACGGAGCCTAACATAAATAATACTGTTTCCATTTGCATTCTGATTGCAAAAGCTAAACCAACTGTTAAAATAAGCAATAGAATATTAATAATTATCATTTCTTGTTTTGATTCTTTAAAATCATGCTTAAATAATTTTAGAAACATCTGAATACCTCCCTAAAGTGCTCATCAAGCGTTTTAGTAGTTTCTGCTTTGAAATCCTTCATTTGTTTATCTAAATGAATTTGACCATAATTTAAGAAAATTGCCCGAGAAATTATTTTTTCTGCTTCTGCAATTAAATGTGTACAAATAAGGATTGTTGATTCCGGATCATGATTCTTTAAAATCATTTCAAAAATCAAATCACGACTGGCCGGATCAACCCCCGCAATCGGTTCATCAAATATATACAGTTTAGCTCTTCTCGACAAAACCAAAGAAAGCTGAACTTTTTCTTTAGTACCTTTCGATAGTTGTTTGATTTTACTTTTCAAAGGAATTCTCAAGAATTCTAAAAGTTCATGTGCTCTTTTTGTATCAAAATCCAGATAAAAATCCTTAAAAAAATCAATTGCATCTAAACATGTCCACTTCTCATTTAAGTAATTACAATCAGGCAAATAAGATATGATACTTTTAGAATGAACACCTATCGCCTGATTATCAATTTTGACATCACCAATATATTGTTTTAATAATCCCGTAATGATTTTGATCAAAGTTGTCTTACCACTACCATTAGGACCCAATATACCAATAATTTCACCCTTATTAATTTCAAGGTTAACATTATTAAGTGCTGTAACTGGACCATATGTTTTAGATAAACCTTGAATTGAAACTAGTTTTTCCACAATTTTTTACCCCCTATATTATTTACGTTTTATTAAAAACTTCTGACCACATTCAGCACAGGCATTTGAACTAGCCTTATTATGAGACTGACATATCGGACAAATAAGTTCTAAGATTCGAATGCCACATTTCTGACAATATTTTAAATCAATGTTATTTTTAGTTTGGCATTTTGGGCAAACTCTTAGATATTTAGGACCAATACCACCAGAAATTTCCGGAATAAATAATTCATAAACTGTTTCTGATTTTACTAAATTATTGTTTGTTAAAAAAGTTTTTAAATAATCCGCAAATTTATAATAACCTAAATCCGAAAAATGAATGCCATCAACGGTATAATCAGAATATTCCTTTAAAGGAAATATATCATAACCATTAATAAAGAACAAACTTTGATCATTTAATTTTTTTACGATTTCTCTTTGGAAATATAATGTATCAAGATAAATTGCGTTTGTCTTTTTATTTGTTTTCTGATAAACATCTAAAACCCGACTAATTAAAATTATTTTCAGGTCTTTACTATATTTTCTGATAGTTTTTAAAAATAATTCCAGATTAGGCTTTAAAGTATTAAACTCTACAGCGTTAGCATCAATATCAATAAATACTATATCTAAGCCACTAACCTCTAAAATCATTTCAGCCATAACGCTTTCTGCTAAAGCATTTCCGGAAAATCCCAAATTGACTATTTCTTTATTAAAATAACGAGACAAAATATTAACATAACTCATACCTGGTCTTGAGGCACATGCCCCTTGCGTAATTGAAGTACCATAAAAAAGCCAACGCTTAGCATCGCTAAAACTAGCAGATGTTTTTATAAACGATTTTTCTTCTAGACCTATTTCCAGTTCAAGAACAGCTGAATAACAAGGAAAATTAATTAAAACTTCTTTTTCACTTCTATCGAGTTTTTCAAACATAATTGCTTCATGACTTTTATCAAGATGTTTATGTTTACTGGTCTGATAAAACTCCCATTTATTATTAATTTTTAAATATAAATCAAAACCAATTTCTAATATTGGCGACATGTTCCATAAAACAGCGCCTTTATTAAGTTTCGATCGTAAAACTAAAATCGGAGTATCAGTTTTAAAAACAATGCTCACACCAGCAGTATGCGCTCCAAGTTCAATTAACTTTGGATTAACAACCTGAAATTTCTCGATAAAACTATTAGAAATTCGCTGATAATTTTGATTCTCTTTGACAAATGGTAACCCTAAAAATTTTACATTACTATTTTGGAGTGGATTAAAATACTCAACATTACTTGGTACTTCTGTTTCCGAGTCCATAAATTTATCGAGTTTTTCAACCATAACTATGTTCCTTTTTTAGAAGCGATAATATTCTTAGCATAAATAATTGGTTCTGTAGTAACATCTATCTTTAGTTTACGATAAGTGTTCTCATCATTATAAGCTAAGATAATAGTTGAATGGACTTGAGCACCTTCTAAAAGATGAAGCTGTTGTAAGGCAAGGTCAGCTATTGGATTATTAGTAGCCGCGATTGCCAAAGCGATTAAAATCTCATCAGCATGTAATCTTGGATTATTGTTTCCTAACTGTTGAACTTTAAGTTTTTGGATCGGGTCAATAACATTAGGTGAAATCAACATAAATTTTTTATCGATTTTCGCATAATATTTCAAAGCATTAATCAAAAGCGCCGCTGGTGCTCCTAAAAGCGTTGAACTCTTTGCGCTAATGATAGTGCCATCAGTCAGCTGCATCGCCATCGCTGGTGCTTTGCAGGCTTCTTCTTTTTTCAAAGCACCTTGTACGCACTTACGATCATCTGCGGAAATGCCAAGCTGCTTCATAATTACTTCAATTTTTTCCACAACATTCGGCTGAATTTTTCCGTTTCTTAAGTCACATAAAGCATGAAAATAACGACGAATTACTTCTTGTTTTGAAGCATTTATAATTGCTTTTTCATCATTAAAGCCATCTTTTATCATGTTAACGCCCATTTCTGTAGGCGAACTATATGGACATTTTCCGTAAATTCTTTCAAACATTGTTTTTAGAATCGGGAAAGTTTCCAAATCCCGATTATAAGTTACCGCAATCTGATTATGTTTTTCCAAATAGAGGTAATCAATCATATTCAAATCATTTAAGTCAGCGGTCGCTGCCTCATAAGCAAGATTTACTGGATGATTTAAAGCTATGTTCCAAACAGGAAATGTTTCAAATTTGGCGTAGCCGGCTTTTATTCCGCGTTTTTGTTCATGATAAAGCTGTGACAGAGAAACCGCCATTTTTCCGCTTCCCGGACCAGGAGCTGTGACAAAAACCAAAGGTTTAGTTGTTTCAACAAATTCATTGCGACCAAAGCCTTCTTCACTTAAAATCAGATTAATATTAGTTGGGTAACCATCAATAGGATAATGCAAAAAGACTTTTACACCAAGATTTGTAAGTTTAGTACGAAACATATTTGTGCTTGTTTGGTTATGATATTGCGTAATTATTACCCCAGTTACATTTAAATCCACTTCTTTAAACGCATCAATTAGTCTTAAAACTTCGCTATCATATGTTATCCCCAAGTCATTACGTGATTTATTTTTTTCAATGTCAAGAGCATTTATCGTAATCAGAACTTCCGCATCCTCTTTTAGTTCTTGTAACATTCTGATTTTGCTGTCTTTTAAAAAACCCGGAAGTACACGGGTTGCGTGAAAATCATCAAATAGTTTTCCGCCAAGTTCTAAATAGAGCTTGTTGTCAAAATCATCGATTCTTTTTCTTATACCTTCTGACTGAATACGCAAATACTTTTCATTGTTAAAGGCTTTCATATTATCTCCAGTTTCCAATTAGGATATTTTGCTGCAAAAGGAAAAAAATTCCCGCTTCAATCGAGACAATTTAAGCAGGAATTTTTCTGAAATTTATTTTGTATGATAAAAATCTTGTTTAGCGAATTTAGTGTGTAATAATTCGTGTGATTTTTTACCGCAAGGCTCGCCTAAGAATTCTTTATAGGCTTTTTGAATAGATGGATTTAAGTGCGATTTACGAATTTTTAAAGACATATCATTATCATATAAAGCTTTAGCCCTTAAAGCGCGTACATCAAACTTACTGTACTCTTCTGCCGTAACAACCGGTTGTCCACCGCCGTTAACGCAACCTCCAGTACATCCCATAAGTTCAACAAAGTGAAACTTCTTTTTGCCTTTTTTCAGAATTTCAAAGAATTCTTTGATTGCATGTCCGCCATGAACAACCGCAACATTGATTTCTTTTCCTTTAATTTTTAAAGTTGCTTCTTTAATATTAAGAACTCCACGTAATTCTTTATAATCGATTTGTGGCATATCTTTATCTTCAAGTACATCAACTACGGTTCTAACTGCGGCTTCCATAACACCACCGGTAGCTCCAAAAATATTTCCAGCTCCTGTATAAACAGCTAACTCACCTTGCGGTTTAAAGTCTTTTAGATTAACAAAATCGATATTAGCGCGTTTAATCATTCTGGCAAGTTCACGAGTTGTAAGAACATAATCAACATCTCTTAAACCAGCATACTCTAATTCCGGACGAGCTGCTTCCCATTTTTTGGCAATACAAGGCATAATGGAAACAACAACAATATTCTTAGGCTCAACACCTAATTTTTTAGACCAGTAATGCTTAATCATCGCACCACCCATTTGGTGTGGCGATTTTGCGCTGGAAAGATTTGGAATATAATCACTTTCATATTGCTCAATATAACGAATCCAGCCAGGACTACAAGAAGTAAACATTGGGAATGGTCCATCACCATTTAAACGATGAATAAATTCCGTTCCTTCTTCCATAATTGTTAAGTCAGCAGCCCAGTTAACATCGGCAATCTCACTGAAGCCCAGCTCTTTGAAAGCCGCGAACATTTTACCTTCAACATTAGTTCCGATAGGAAGTCCGAACTCTTCACCTAACGCTGCTCTAACAGCTGGTGCTGGTTGAACAACTACAAACTTTTCTTTTGATTTTAAGATTTTTTCAACTTGTGGAAAATCAGCTTTATCAGTTAAAGCCGCAACTGGACAGCTTTGAATACATTTACCGCAATAAATACAACCTGAATCCTCAATATCATGGTTAAGCGCTGGTCCAACATAAGTTTTACTACCTCTTTGGTTAAAGCCTAAAACACTAGTTCCTGATAGTTTTTCACAGCCACTTACACAACGACCGCAAAGAACACATTTGCTTGAGTCAATAACAATAGAAGAACTTGCATTGAAAATTCTGTCTTTTGGCTCATATCTACGGTCTTCACCATAAGTATTTTCAACATCAAATTTCTTTAAAAGTCCTAAGAATTCACAGTTATCTTCTCTAGCACATTTCCAACATTCAAAATTATGGCTGCTTGCTGTAAGTTTTAAGTTTTCTGTAACAGAATTAATAACTCTGTCAGTATTAGTTTTAACAACCATACCATCCCAAACCTGAATAGTACAAGCATTTTTTAAGTTACGAGATCCTTCAACTTCTACAACACAAACCCGGCAACTTGATTCTTCGTGAATTTTTTCCAGGAAACAAAGTCTCGGAATATAAATATTATTTTTCGCAGCTGCTTCTAAAATAGTATAACTAGCAGGTACGGACAGTTTGATGCCATCAATTGTTATGTTTACTTTTTCCATTTCTTCATCCTCCTACTCAATTACGACAGCACTGATCTTAGGTGGGCATACTTTTTTACAGACAGCACACTTGATACAAGCTTTCTGATCAATTACATGTTTAGTTTTTGGCGCACCAGAGATACAATCTACCGGACAGGCTTTTTTACAGATTCCACAACCGATACACTTGTCGTTAATTACAAATTTAACTAATTCTTTACAGACACCCGCTGGACAACGCTTTTCAAGAATATGCGCTTCATACTCACTGCGGAAATGTTTTAAAGTTGAAATAACAGGGTTAGGTGCACTTTGTCCTAGTCCACAAAGTGAACTTTCAATAATCATGTTACCAAGATTTTCTAATAAATCAAGATCTTCAATTTTTCCATGACCAAGAGTAATTTTTTCTAGAATTTCCAGCATTTTTTTCGTACCTTCACGACAAGGCGTACATTTACCACATGATTCTTCTTCAGTAAATTCCAGATAGAAACGGGCAACGTCAACCATACAGTTGTCTTCGTCCATAACAATCATTCCGCCTGATCCCATCATTGAGTCAAGTGAGACAAGATTATCGAAATCAATTGGTGTATCAAGATCTTTTTCAACGATACATCCACCTGATGGACCACCAGTTTGAACAGCTTTGAATTTACGCTTGTCTGGAATCCCACCGCCAATATCATAGATTGCTTCTCTTAATGTAACACCCATTGGAACTTCAATTAAGCCAGTATTAACAATTTTTCCGCCTAAGGCAAATACTTTTGTCCCGCTTGACTTTTCTGTACCAATTGTTTTGAAGTGATCGGCACCGTTTAAAATGATGTAAGGAATATTTGCATAAGTCTCAACGTTATTGATAATCGTTGGTTTTTGCCAAAGTCCTTTATTAGCTGGGAAAGGCGGCTTATTACGCGGCATTCCACGCTCACCTTCGATTGAAGCAATCAAAGCTGTTTCTTCACCGCAAACAAACGTTCCAGCACCAAGACGAATTTCCAAATCAAATGAAAAATCCGTTCCAAAAATATTTTTACCTAAAAGACCAAGTTTTTTAGCTTGGGCAATCGCATCATTAAGTCTTGCGACCGCAACTGGATACTCAGCACGAATATAAATATAACCTTGATCAGCACCAATTGCATAACCACCGATTGCCATAGCTTCAATTGTAGAATGTGGATCGCCTTCTAAAATTGCTCTATCCATGAACGCACCTGGATCTCCCTCATCGGCATTACAAATAATAAACTTTTGCCCGCCAACATTTCTAGCGCAGAAATCCCATTTAAGTCCAGTTGGGAATCCGCCGCCACCGCGACCTCTTAATCCAGATTTTTTCATTTCTTCAATAACCATAGCCGGTGTCATTTCTGTTAAACACTTAGCTAAGGCTTGGTATCCATCATACGCAATATATTCGTTAATATCGAAAGGATTAATTACTCCGCAATTGCGTAATGCGATTCTTTTTTGTTTTGCATAAAATTTATCAGACATAATTCTCTCCCCCTATTCCGTCATTACATGTTTTTTAACGACTTCTTTTTTCACAAGATGACTTTCAACAATCTCTTTAGCAATATCGCTGTTAACATTAGAATATATAATCTTTGTTCCATCTTCGGCAATTACCTCGACAAGTGGTTCAAAAGTACATCTGCCATTACAGCCAACTTGAACTAAGGAAACATTTTTAAGGCCGTTCTTTTTAATCCCTGCCTCTAATTCCGTTAAAACTGGTTTAGCTCCAGCCGCTAATCCGCAAGTCGCAGTTCCAACTGTGACCTTCAAAGCGCCTTTAGCAATCGCCATTTTTTTCAGAGTATCTTCTTTAAGCTTTTTTAACTCTTCGACTTTCATTAAGTTTCCTCCTATAGATATTTTTTAATTTGTTCTTTAGTTAATGCAAGAGTTGTTGAACCATATACATCTTCACCAACTGTGAAAAGTGGAGCTAATCCACAAGCACCGATACAACGTGTCGCATTTAAAGTGAATTTACCATCTTCGCCTGTTTCACCTGGTTTAACGCCAATTATTTTACTGATCTCATCAAGAATTTCTTGAGCACCTTTTACATAACAAGCTGTTCCCATACAAACTGAAACAATATTTTGACCCATTGGCTCTAATGTAAAGTTCGAATAAAAAGTTACGACTCCGTTAACTTCGGCAACGCTCATTTTTAATCCATCAGAGACAATTTTCTGAACCGGAAGCGGAATACATCCGAATATTCTTTGCGCTTCATGCAAAGTTGGCATTAAAGGGCCAGGTTTCTTCTTGTTAGTTTCGATTACTTTCTTCAATTCTGCGATTTTTTCTTTTGTTATTTCTACTTTTGCGGCCATACTGATTTCCTTTCTGGTTTTTTCCTTTAAATATTATACCACGTATCTTATAAATAAGCGACATAAAAATATAATTTTAATAATATATTAATAAGTTACAGCAAAATCAAGATTTTAGGCACAAAAATTATCTAACTTTTTATCTGAATCTGAGTTAATGAATTCAATTTCCTAAAACAGCAGTTGCACACTTATTTAATTGTTTGTTTTCTGAGGATTTTCCACGCTTTTGACGATTCGTGATAATTCTCCTCTTAATTAAATCATACCAAGAATAATTAGAGAAGCTAATTTAATTCCGACAAGCAATGCACAGCATATAAAGGAATTTCTCGAATATTTCCTTCATAACGAAAATTTCTATTGGTGACTTTAATACCATACTTTGAGGAAAAGCGATTTATAAACACTGTAAGTCGCTTGCTTTTAGGAATGTAATTAATATTTATTTCCATCGGAAAGATATTATTATCCTTTGTTTCCAAAACAAAATGAATTTTTGCCTTGCCGCTAGACTGCCAGTAAAAAAGCCTAAATCCTGCCGCTAGTAAGCTTTGAGCAACATAGTTTTCCGCAACCGCCATTTTTATTTCATCTTTTTCATCATAATTACTTAAAATAACAGGCGTGCCGATTGCATAAGAAGCATTAAGCAATCCACAGTCTAAAAAATATAATTTAAAACTATTAGAATCAATATTGTCCATTAAAGGCAATCTAGCATCTTTTAACAAATAACAGGGCAAAGTAATTTTGGCTGAATTAAGCCATTTAAAAGCGCGTTCATACTCTACGTATTTAGAATGATTCTTTAATTGAGCTAAAACAAACTTTTTGTTTCCTGTAAGCAGCTGACCTGCGATGTTTTTAAAGATTTTATTTATTTTTTGACTACGTGCCACATTAGAAATATTATATTTAAAGCTTTCTATCAACTTATGCTGGATTGATCTTATCAGCTCAAAAATTGGTTGCTCTTCCTTGCAGTAACGCCTTAGCACTTCTGGCATACCACCCATAAATAAGTATTTTCTGAATAAACAAAGCGCTACATCATGATAACAAAATAATTGATTACTATTAAAAGCCTCTTGTATTTTTTTCGCAAGATTTTCTTGTTTTACATTCCAAAGAAATTCTTCAAAATCAAGTGGAAACATATTGATGACTTCAAGATCATTTTTTTCAATATTGCTTAAATTACTACTAGCCGCAATACAATGAAAGTCTCCACCTATTTTTTTCATAATATCAATAATTACAGGGCAGTACTGAATCTCATCAAAAAAAAGCAAAGTCTCTTCCGGATAGATTTTTTTACTTATTAAATTATTAATACAATTCATAATCTCTTTTAAATTCATTTCCGCAGAAAAAGCCATTCTAAGTTCTCGGACAACCTCAAAATTCAGATACGCTACTTCAAGATAATTATTCTTGCCAAAATGAATGATACTTGTAGTTTTTCCTACCCCCCGCGCGCCTAAAATAACAAGCGGCGAACGCTCTTCTTTTTCTTTCCATTGACAAAGTTTTTTTGTGATTTTGCGCTCCAGCATCATTGATCCCTCATTACAGCCTAATGATATCATAATTAACGACAAATTTCAAGATAATTCGACATAAAAGCGATTAGTAATGCTTTTTTAATCTAAGCCAAAAGAAATTAGATAAGTTTTGTCAACACTTTTTTTATAAATTATTTTCATAATCATGACCAATACTAAAAAATCGACTTTATATCGATTTTTTGTTTTATTTATGCTATACTATTTATGGTTATTAA
>Ga0123352_10006329_pt1 | contig 18089 bp, 12 predicted proteins | sample TergutLab28metaG_FD_89700 | JGI IMG/M metagenome (GOLD analysis project Ga0123352, IMG submission 89700) | Labiotermes labralis P1 segment gut microbial communities from Petit-Saut dam, French Guiana - Lab288 P1 | ecosystem: Host-associated > Arthropoda: Insects > Digestive system > Gut ... | reverse complement strand
TCTGCTCGCTGCTGTCCTATGTGGGTCTCACCATCCTGACATAACCATACCAATCCTATAAAACACTACCACCATACTTTCGGATGAAAACCTGATGATGGTCGCAATAGGCCGAAACATGTAGTTACTATCATCCTTTATTAAACATCTTTTTAGATATTGTTGTGTTATTGACTGATACCTACACCTGTTGTTTATATACACACAACGGCGATGGCTCATTTGAGAATTATATTCCATTAATTTTGTTTAGTTTTCTCGAAAATTGCAACCCATCGGGGAAACGTTTCTTAAGCATCAAACATACGTTTAATTGCGAGGTTTGAGTCTGGCACAGTACATTGATGAAAATTCAAGTAATGTGGGATGTTATAGCGTGTGAAGTGGTAAAAAGCTGCAGACGTATCGGGGGAGAACATTCCCTTCATTTTCACAGAAAAGCAGTCCAAGAAGAGTGCTTTATTCCATAAAACTGAGGCACCATATTCCTCCGAAAAGTCGCTAACTATTTACCAGTCGACACGTCCCAGAAGATATATACTGCACATGCGACTACAGTGTCTGTTAGAAACGTATGGCTTTCTCATATGTTTAGCGAGATACCCTCGACTTCCGCGCAGAAAGGCGTTTATGTTCTTATGTAAGGTGACTGTTGCTGCTGTGTGACCGTTAACAAATTTTGAATGTGTTGACAAACTTTTATATTTGTATATTTATTTGAATTTGTATATTTGTATATTTATATCTGACGTTTATTGGACCATGCATCATTGTGATAACTGAAGAATGAAAAACCAACTAGATGCCACTTGTTATTTTATTGTACTTCTTATAGGCTCAACATGTTTCGGGCATTATTATGCCCATCATCAGGAGCTCGCGACTGTGTTGTTGATTACCACATTAGTCGTTTCATTCTTGGTTTGCTGTAGGTTGGAGGTTAGGTACAGTTAGGCTGGAGTAGTGTCCGGGCTTCAGCCCGGACACTACTCCAAGGGTGTACCGAAGTGACGGCTGAAGAAAGTTACGGAAAATGCCACGGGGAACTAAGCGTGGATTAGGTTATAATATTGAACTGATTATGCAGAAAGAGGGTAAAGTGAAGCGAGCTGTATTCATTTGTGTCAGGATAATGTTGGGTGTCAAAATCTGGTAGATATGGTAGTGAAAATTCTGGACCTGTAAGGTACATAGGGGGAAATTTTCCTGACTGGATAGACAAGTATTTGTCTTGCAGTATCTGAAAATTACATTTAGTTACACATTAAATCAATCAAACGTAGTAAAAACACAGAAAGGGCTTAGCATTGCAGGGACCACGGATTTTATTATCGGAGACCTTAAAGTCTCGTCTTTATGGGCGGATCGGGCCTGGGAGGGGACACAAAATTAAGCAGGGGAGACGTCTGTGAGGATACGATAACAGTTGAAGTCGAATCCATGATGCAAATAGGTGGCGCTCCCGGTGTTTGTCACATTTATCTGTCGAATCTGGCGAATTTTACGTGCGATGGTTATCACAGTTCAGTTTTATTCTCGAATTCCGGCAGGAAGGCGGACGGCTTTTAGTTCTTTGATGCCAGTGATTGCCACTCGGGTGGTAGGATAAAAACTGATTGTTTAAAATTCATATACAGTCTTGGACAGGCTTTGAAAATTGTAGGAGTTTGAGGCTCCCAGAATTTTGGACAATGGGCACATGAAGGTGGCAAGGTTTTCAGCCCTGCGCACCGGCCGCCTTTATTCTCATTTTCTGTCAGACAATGAGTCGACCCCAGGGCCATAATGCGGCCGGAATGATTAATACCTGTATCGAGAATTGAACACGCGACCTTTCGTTTTGTGGTACCTTGTCTCAACAACCTGCAGCACCTAACACCCCATGATATAAGCTAACACACGTTAATATTTGTTACTGACACCCTGCGCTTTCTGCCGAAGTGTCCGTACCTTTCCGTAGTCATATATTTGCGGTAAAACCAAATATTTCAGTTGCTAATGAAATCTGTCCTTCTGAAAACGAAAGACGAAGAACCCAAGCGCCTACTTTTTCACAGACATGCAACAAACTTTAAGACCCTATTTCCAGTGAGGTGCGAAGTGAAGAATGTTGCCAGTTCGCAAGAAGGGGTTTTTTTTAATGCACGTATTGTCGATAATAGGATAAAAAAAAGCCCAGTCTTGATATATGGCAACATCACCACACAGTAGCTGTGTTCCTCTGGGCGCAACATGACGCCATTCACCCACCTCGTTGTCTGAATATCACAATAGGCATTTGCTTGTTTTGACACTCTTGCACTATAGCTTTGCAGTCGCCTGCTGGCGTGTGCATTCTTCCATGTGCCTCTCTTTCACCTAGTCGGTTTTACGGGAGCTAGTATTTCTTTATCTCTTGCGGGTACACAATTCAGTAGAAGAATTTCCATCCATTTGTAAACAAATTAGGGGAATAAGGATGCTAAATGAACCGTTCTTGTTTCTCAGGTTTATGGGGGGGAAAAACGTGAATTTATAAGATAGAAGGAACCCTTCATGCAAGGCGCTATTTTTTGTATTAAGTGAAGACACTGGATTTCATTCCTGTAGCTACTGAAGACTTATGTGACACACACTTCTACACAACTGACCTCGTTACAAGGTTCATTAAATTAGTGTCTACTCCCTCAATTTTGTTTCAACGCTAATGATAATTGGAAGTGTTCGTTTAGTCGTAATTATTGCCATATATTTTTGATGATAGAAATAATAATAATAAAAATAATAATAAAACAGGCTAATGTAGCAGTGTTTCTCAAGATGTGGGGCACGGCCCCACTAGTGTTATTTCAGGAAGCCAGTACAAAATCAGTGACACGATATTCCGAATATCGTGATGGAAGTTTGGGCGCTTTCCTACCGCTGCTGTAGAACGGTGGTATCGAGTCCCTTTAAACGTAACCACAGCGGTCACGGTTCAATGCTTTTAGATGCCCTACAACCTGTGTAGCTAAAACTGTGTCACTGAAAACGTCAAATCAGTCGTGACATAAACTTAGAAGGCTGGATTTAATTAAATTATGTTACGTAATGATGACAAATCAGAAGAGATGCAAGAGAAAGCAGCCGTGGTTGATGTTTCGTAATTTTCCTGAAGAGAATATCCTAAGTAGCTGTTGTCGTGGTATTTAGATATTTTTACAAATAATTGCGAAAAGCGAAACTAACTTCGTCGTGTCCGTCTTTCTATACGAATTGAACATCTCGGCTCTCACCAAAAGGATTTTTGTAAAAAATTGTTATTTATGTTATATTGTATTATATTATACATTATAGTATGTTGTTGAAGGTCTTTGAAAATAGGGTGCTGAGGAGAATATTTGGACCTAAAATGGACGAGGTAACAAGGGAATGGAGAAAACTGCATAATGAGGAGTTTAATGATCTGTATTCCTCACCCAAATAGTATTCGGGTGATCAAATCGAGAAGAGTGGGATGGGGGGTGGAGGGGCATGTAGCACGTGTAGGGTGAGGATTGGCGATTAGGATTTTGGCGGGGAAACCTGAGGGGAGGAGACCACTTGGAAGACCCAGGCGTATGTGAGAAGATAATATTAAAATGGATCTTCAGGAAGTGGGATGGGGGGTATGGACTGGAGTGATCTGTCTCAGGATAGGGACAGGTGGCGGGCACCTGCGAATGCTGTTATGAACCTTCGGTTCCATAAAATACGGGAAATTTCTTGACTAGCTGGGAACCGGTTAGCTTCTCAAGAAGAACTCTGTTCCATGGATTGAGTAAGTAAGTATTATACTGTATTATATTATTATTATTTATTATTATCACAACTTGCATCACATAAACTTTTGGCTGAAATCGGGAAAAAGAACAGGCATTTAGCATGACCTTCTGCCTGTATGTCATTAGTCATTATAATGAGGGCAGGCCGTATTCTCTGTAAGATACGAGCTGAGGCCACAGACATATTTGACGAAATAAACATGACGATTAAACTTGATTGACTCCAGATTTTTCGAACGGAGCAGGCTGTTGCTAATACACTGAATATATATATATATTAACGTGGTGGCTGAAGCAGAGTATTAAACACCATACGAATGTCTTATGTTATGACCAAATTTTCGTTGATAGTTTTTATAAATTATTGAGATCCTATGTTTTAAAACCTACGCTTTTAGTAACTCAGGCTTCATTGTGTCGACTTCAAAAGTACAAGGAAAATGAAGACTTGCCCCCCCCCTCCCCCCCTGCTTAATAATGCAGGCTTTCGAATTATACTAGTCTTCTCGCATTGAATGGGAACAAAAACCACATTCTAATATGTCTGTGGGAGTTTGCCATGGGCCCTTTTTTACGTTTAATTATAAAACATAAAAAGGAGCACATTTAAACCTGTATGGATGGCTCCTTCATTCCACTTCGATTTATCAACATTGCCAGAATAGTCTGGCTGTAGCGCCATGCGAGTTGAATGATTATATGTTTGATGATGATGAAGATGATAATGCCTTGAGGAACTTCTCATGCGCAAGCATGTAGTGAGAAGGTATAAGAGAAACACGCCTTGAATGTCCCAGTGATTCTTTTTATCTCATTCACTTCAGGTTACAAATCATATATTTTGGGATAATTTGATAATGCTTAGCATTTTGAAGGAAGGTGGTAATAAAAAAGATACCGACCGGGCCAGCACCTTTTCTGCTACAACACGCTATTGTGTTTTAAGGAATCTAAAATTATTTGGGAATGTTTACGATTTTTCTTTTGTTATAAGTTGTTTTGTACGAGTACAGTGGCGGCTGTGGAAGTGAAATTTTGGGTGTTTGGAACCGGTAGAATTTATTTTCCCGCAGGCTGTCCCCGTGAGCGACGCACTCCTTAGCCTTTGGATCGCACGCAAATTCCGAAAGACAGTATTACATTTTGTGGGGGTCCGAGAAGGAATCGTGTGGATTCTGCTTCTGATTAGTGTTATTATTGTGCATCATCTCTGGTAAACGATTCTATTCATTTATTTTAACAGTCAGAGAGGTTTTACGCTTAGTACAAAAAGGACGCAAGTAGTGTGATTTTACGGCATCACTCTAGCGTCGCTGAATGTCTCACGCAATATACCACATACCGTTCAAAAGTTGAATATGTGTTGCATGTTATGTGTGTAATTGTGTGTGTACGTACACATCTATAAATTGACTATGTTAGGTAGTTTTCTTCAAAAAGTATTATTCCACATATTTTTAGACTTCACGTAATGATCCACAATTCGTTTAAAGAAAATTACAACTCGTATATTATGAAAAATCTTAAAAGTAGTAAAATAGTGTGCGTGAAGTACATAATTATTGATAATATTAAACAATATTTCCGAGTACGCAAAGCTCAGTTGCTCGTCCATCGGTTCTTACTGCTGCGAATCTATTCAGGAGGTTAATGTGTGCACTATTCGGTTTTTGTAAAGAACTTGTTACGTCCGTAAAAAGGTAAAGTATTCCCTGTACACATCTGGACAGACCCTGTGGGCTCCAGGATGTTACGGCTCCCAGAATTTTCTAGACAGCCGGCACATGAAGGTGGTTAGTCAACCTAACGCACCGGCCGCCTTTACCTCCAAGAAATATTCCTAGTACGCATTTCTTTTAGAGGCTGAGTCGACCCCAGGGTCATAGTGGGGCTGGAAGGATTACGTCAATGAAAACTTCAAATGACACCATCGGAAATCGAACTCGCGACCTTCCGGCTTGTAGTGCAGTGCCTCAACCACCGCGTGCCCCCCTGTTACTCAAGTAGATTATAATTTTTGGAAAAGTTTCATATATCTCTGTATGGGGGACTGGGAGCGGTAATGAATAATCAGGTGAAAGAGAAGGCGAGAAATTAATTTAATCATTTGATCGACTGTTAGATTCTTACGTGCAGGTATTTGTGGAACGAAAAGGGGAAAAACAAGTTTATCTTCTACAAACAAAATGTAGACGAATGGTGGGAACATTTTCTTTTATTGCGGACGTCCTGTCGCTAGATTAATTTGTGCGTTACACTTAAGTGATATTAGTGGCGTCTTGTCCGGTTCCGGCGGACAAAAGGCACGTATACCATCCGGATAGAACAAATCTCACATCTGTGTTAATGACATTCTTCCGGAGATATCGAATTCCCTGAATTAAGCCCAGTGTGTTTAAGAAGGATCTTAGACTCCTTACTTTGTTGGAAGCGGATGTCATGCGACCCACACTCATCAGGAACAAAGAATTAATAGACAATAATGCATCTCTTATGAAGCAAATTTCCAGGCACAAGTAATACGACAGTAAAGAAGCTGATACCGTCCTTTCGCGTCCTGTAAAACCACACGCCATCTCTTCTGTTAGTGTTAGGAATTTAACAGTTTTGACAGGTTTAAGTGTACTTTTAATATTATCTTGGAACATAAATTCTTGCAGTGGAGAACAGCTCATCTGTGTGCCTTTGCACAACTGCGGAGCGAGCACTAAAACTCTTTGTTCGGTCCCTCCATCCATCTGCGCGCTTGCAGACCTACAGAATTGATGGAATTTTATATTTCAAATACAAGAATTGAAATTCTCCCACTTATGCTATAAATAATGCTGCTTTCTGGGATTTGAGACAGTGTAGACTTGTAGACATTTACCGACATTTCGGAGGATCTTTCTATGTGCATCCGCAGGGCAGAAGTGTGATATTGCTGGAAGTTTAGCAACATTGACCGATACATTCAAGTTTTATTCAACGTTTGTGGGCCAGGATAGCTCAGTCGGTATAGTGACTCGCTACGGGCTGGACGGTCCGTGGATCGAATCCCGATGCGGGTGAGATTTTCCGCACCCGTCCAGATCGGCCATGGGGCCCACCCAGCCTCCTGTACGATGGGCACTGGGTCTCTTTCCCCGGTATAAGGGGACGGAGCGAGGCGTTGACGACCCATCCCCATCTAGTGCGTAGGTTAAAGAAAGAGTAGAAATAAACTTTTACCCCCCTCCCTCTGGGCCTTCATGGCCTGTTCTAGATTGAACTTTACCTTTACCATTTATTCAAAGTTTAAGTCGATTAAAACCATTGTATGTGAAGACTTACAAACGTTTCTGCACTCTTCTCGAGTGTAGCAATGGGGCATTCCTCGAGCCTTGCACACACAATTACTCACACATATCAGGTGGCAAATTTCATAAAACATGCATTTTGGAAAAAAAATTATCGTGGTTTATATAATGAAAGAGGCCTTAACTAATGCATATACAGCTTTATTTTAACGCTTGCAGAACTGTCAGCAAACATTCCCTTCAAATCCCATGGGAAAATCTACTTTAACCCTCCCCCAACCACGCACGATGCAAATAAAATTCATGTGTACATAACTCGGATATTATAATTGATTAAATCGATATCGTTTTAGCATACGTAATATATGCAAATTTTTCAGCACATATGTAACACATATGGCGTTTTCATATCCTTTTTTTTTTTAAACTGGTATTTAATATTCTTACTGTACTTTGTGTATTAATTTTATTGAAAACGTTTTCAATATTTTATGACCTGTAATATATATGGCGCCATACCTCAACCCAATAAATCGAAGGGGCCACATTATTAGATTTTTGAAGGTAGTAGAATTTGTTTCTTTCTCAAAAAGACCTACTGCCATTGTTTTTCTATCCGTCCAAAGGTCAGTTTGCTTTATTTTCAACTGTTTCTGGAATGTAGTCTGTACAGTTTACCTTATCGCTTTGTTTGATTCTGTTCTTTCGTTTTTGGAATGTTGATTCCTCTTGTTCTTTTCGTCATATCTTTTGATGTCATATTGTACCATTTAATATGTAGGCCACTCTTCCAGTTGTTATCACTTTCCGTTTTTACGTCTCTTTCTAAGAAGTTTAATTTTGGTGTGAAATAATAAGCGTGTGAGATGGGTTGAGATGCGGTTACTTGCACTAGGATTTAAATATTCTTCTACTTCATATTCATGCTTATTGCTCTTTCTTAGAAGTCATCTCAGATGACTAGTTGAACTTCTGATGATAATAGTTCTGATATTATGAACTCCTTCTTTCGGACTTCGGCATTATTTTTTTTTTTTACTGATGCTGTGTACAAATCTTCCTCATTTTGGGAAAAGTATTTCTTTGTACATGTCATATTAAATATTAATAATTGTCCAACGAGATGCAACATAAATCAGTCTATTTATTATTCTGCAAGTTCACTCTACATGTTTCGGGTGTCAACCACACCAATCATCAGGGGTACACAAAACTGTAACTACAGCCTCCGGTACTGGTCATCTTTTTTGTGCAGCTACCTCCCTCCAACGTGACAAAGCTATTTATTATTCTGCGAGTTCACTCTACATGTTTCGGGTGTCAACCACACCCATCATCAGGAGTACACAAAACTGTAACTACAGCTTCTGGTACTGGTCATATTTTTTGTGCAACTACCTCCCTCCAACGTGACCAGGCTTGCCCACGTTGGAGGGAGGTAGCTGCACCAGTATAGGGGGCTGTAGTTACAGTTTCGTGTACTCCTGATGATGGATGTGTTTGACACCCGAAACATGTAGAGTGAACTTGCAGAATAATAAATAGACTGCTTTATGTTGCATCTCGTTGGACAATTATAAATATAGACCAGCGATACACAGAACCACAAACATAAAAGTCATATTAAATATTGATTAAAATGTTCATCTCTTGCTTTTTAGGAAGGAAAAATTATGGATTTATGAGGAGAGGGTACTTTGAAGAGACAAAGTTTTACCAAGGCGCTTTTACTTTCAAAATATTATACGAAAGTACTGTACACGCGTGAATGTAATTTCATTTACCATTATAAGAAAAACGTATACTTTTCTGCGCCAATTTTGAAGAAAGTGACAAATACTTAACAGCGTTACGTGCAGGTACTTTATTCTGAATATTACTCAAACTGTGAAATACATTTGAAAAGAATTTTCTTTACACCCATAAAGAAAGGATGGATTTTACTACGCCGATTTTCACTAAACTGATAGTCATTAAATTTATGCACTTTAATATATCGTATTTTGTTAAAATAAAGAAGAAAACTTCACAAATAAGGGCAAAATTTCATGTACATCTGCAAGTAAAGAACGACTTTCACTGTACTGGCTTTCACAAAATTTACATTTGCATAATGGCGTTACACGGAGATCTTCTATTGCCAATTCCACATTAATCGGCCAGTAAATACGGAAAATATTGGCAGAAATTAATTCACCCCATAAGTAAAGTATTTTTGGAACCGAATCAATTTTTACAATTCATTGTCTTGTTGGAAAATTTATGTAAAGTGCTGTCTTACGGAATTTCACTAGTCAGACAGACTGTTTAGTTAGTCATAGAAGGTCATAGACGGACCACCAGACGGGTGGACGTGGCCTTCACATAAGGTGTTATTTTATTTGTTTCGTTAGGACAGCTAAAAATGAAAAGGTCTTGTTCCATGGTGGGAAGGACTCATAAACATGTTAATTGTCGTGGCGGATATTCTTTACAAAATGACAACAAAAGTTTTTTTCAAATATGTTAATGACAAAAATTCTTTATTTAATGTTTGTACGTTAGCATCTCCCCCTCTCTCTGGCCATCCCCATCCATCTGTCCGACATCTGTTATAATCTCACGTGAAGTCACTTTTTTCTTTAGAATGTTGTGGCTCTCGAAGTAGATCGATGGCTGACAAAAGAACCAATCGATGATTGAAAGGTATCAACATTTCGGAGCGATCTGCTGTCCTCATTTTTAGGGGAGATCTGCCTGTCCCCTCCAAATTGAACATCGGTACTCGACAATTTACAGTTGGCACTTGTCTATGAAAGTACGTCGAGTCACTCTTCTACACTGAAGACAGAAAGCGAAATTTACTCCAAAAAATTTGGTACGCCGCAGTTTCGGAATCGTCAGATTTAGGAATAGTTCTGTTTAGACTGTTACGCTACTGGGATCTTACTGAATGCTGCATAGTTTCTGAATGTGAGGCAGTGTCGCTATGCACCTGCTTTGTCTAAACACACAACGGGAAACTGATTTAAGTTATTTTTTTAATGTTTGTGGTTCCGTGCATCGCTGATCTAATTAATAATTGTCCAACTAGATGCAACACAAAGTAGTCTATTTATTATTCTGCATGTTTACTCTACATGTTTCAGGTGTCTACAACTTCCATCATCAGGAGTACACAAAACTGTAACTACAGCCTCCGGTACTGGTGCAGTCACCTCCCTCCAAAAGTAGCTTGGCCACGTTGGAGGGAGGTAGCTGCACAAAAAAATATGACCAGTACTGGACGCTGTAGTTACAGTTTTGTATACTCCTGATGATGGGTGTGGTTGACACCCGAAAAAATGTAGAGTGAACTTGCAGAATAATGAATACACTGCTTTATGTTGCATCTCTTTGGACAATTATACATGTGATTTAAGTTAATTTATGTTTTAAACTTCTTGTAATGTATGCAGCCAGTTTCCGAACCATACGGCAAACCGCAACTGATAAACGGGATTCTAACATTATGCTGCCTGTCCACAGCGTATCGCACAATTCAGAAGCCACCGAGAGATCGACAATAATTTGTCTTCTAGGCTACGACGCCACCTAGACTTTTAATCCTTCTCGGACTGCTTAGACTCTCAAAATGGAGAAAACAAGCTTCTTCGAAATGTCCGTAATTATTTAGGCTTACCAATCGACCGTGCATCATATCACAGAAATTTTTAATTTTTAATAGAGGGCTGTGAAAACCTGAACTCTCACGGAGTGACTAGTGAGAATGAAATCATGATATTCTTCAAAAGAGTAATTTTATCCTGTGATACTCTGCTGACCGTAAATTTCTACGATTTTCGTTTAGAGTGAATCTTGTTTTCCACTCGGAGAATTTTGAACTCTTATATTTTATGGGATTTGAACAAAGTTTTACATTGAAGCTTGTCCGTGACGGATGTGAACTCTTCTAACAGCGTAAAGTATTGAAAGGGTAAATGACTGTGATTAAAAACTTTTTGATTTTGAATGCAACTAATGGACGTTAATGTATTTTTCCATCGTGGAAATGATCGCACTTCGGGTGTTCGTTGCCCTACGGTCTGGTGAATAAGTGCAAATATGAAGAAATAATCACATTAGCGTTTCAAGTTTAATGAAATTTCTTTCCTGTCACGTGGTTAATAAGAGGGCACAAAAAAGAGAAAGAGAAAAGAAAGACTTTGGAGAAATAAGACTCGTTATGATTAACTCCATTGAAGTTTTTTTTTTTTAGCGAGTGAGGAGTTCGTATTCTATAAGCGAAAGCTTACAAAATTACGCACAAATAAAGTGTGTTATCTGTGTCGATGTGTTCTGTTATTCGTCTGGTAAGCTGATTGCGAAAAATTACAAATACTGTGTATGTAGTAATGATTAATCCATAGGATGCTGCAGGGTTGAACAAAATCTATCGATCTGTAAATGCTTAAATGCATGAAATAAAGGCCCATGAACTGTATGCATTGGAAGAACTTCATATTCCCTGCTCAGTGAAATATAATTACATGTGTAGACTACTTCGTATATATTCATCAGCAGTTTTCAAGAATAATGCAAAAAATGTGTATGTTTAACATAACAATAGTTGCAATTTTGAACATACCAACGTATAGGAAGAAAAACAGAGTAAAAGGGCTTATTATTTCTGTCTGTAGGTTGAGTGCAAAGAGATGTGTGCAAACCTCGATACGCAAATAAGCTTACAAGGCGGGCAATAACTTGACTAAGGACCTTGGAACATACCGCTTATATATTCGAGATTTGGCGCAAAACAATTACAGTTCTTTTCTAGTAATGAAGCAAAACCTTGAAGGCAGCAGATTTAAAAATGATTGCCAGGTGGAAACAGTTGTGCCAATACGGCTGATTATGTGATCAGGGAATGTAAATTTCTTTTCCGTGGCTTAATCAATGCCTCGACTGTGGAGGGGACTATAATGGAAAGTGCTGGTATGTCAGTACAGTTACATCCGAAATACCCGTGCCAGATTGTATATTTTGTTGACCGTTTATCTCGATATATCTATGTAATAAAAACCAACTTGATGCACTGTTTATCCTCAGTTTATTTCGTCAATCAAACTCTACATGTTTCGGGGATATTTGTATCCCATCATCAGAAGGTATACTGTATATATACAACAACTGGTAAGTGTTGTATATATACAGTATACCTCCTGATGATGAGCTATAAATATCTCCGAAACATGTCGAAGTTGATTGACGAAATAAACTGAGGATAAATATTGCATGAAGTTGGGTTTTATTGCATAGATGCTGTTACCAGAGTTGAAAATAAGAAACTCAAATATCTGAATAATATACTTATCTTATTTTATGCCCTTTTATTTCAGAAGAATTAACAGTGCAGATTTAACCTGGTAAAATTTCACCTACAGCACTTGTATATTATACATGTGTAAAAGCGACTTCAGTAAGCTACCAAACCTACACGTCCATCTCGTTAATTTTGTTTGTCAATGTAGAATTCATAATTCTTACCTAGGTCTAGTTCTGTCCAGTTTAAAGTTTTTATTGGAAATGTATAAATCACCATATATTAATTAAATTCCTGCAGAACTTTTCCAAGCAGTTTGTAATTTTTTTTTCTACTCCAAACTTATTCCTGTGTTAAGGCGATAGAAGTGGATGAACTGTACATGTAGAACGTGTGGGGGCTGAAATTACCGTAAAATACTTGTGTATGAATACCTGAAGATTTCTTTCGTGAGACAGAGGCGTAACGCAGCAATCGGAAGGGATTAGCTGACGCAAGCTTAGCCATTTAATTAAGTTGGGACATATTTCAAACACAATACACAACCTTCAGTTGAGCACACGGTCCTGCTGTTGCTTGATAGACTTACACGATGAATGCATGTCTTTTTGTTCTTGGCCAATGTAGACGTTAATGTTGAATTTTTTGTTTCAGGATGAAGTCTACCGGTTCCTTGAGATTTGATCAGACATCATTACAGCAAACAGAGGCGTGAGTAGATGTATTAGATATTTCATATTGTTTGTGACAGGGGTGACCAACGTAATCATGAATCTACAGGTAAAAGGCGAAGTAATCCCATTACAGGCCTGGACAGGCCCAGAGGGTTCCAGGGGGATGAGAGTCCCAGGTATCAAGATAATCGGCACATGAAGGTAGTAAGGTTGTCAGCCCTACGCACCGGCCGCCTTTACCAGCAGGAAATATTCCTGGTACTCATTTCTGTTAAGAGGCTGAGTCAACACCAGGGCCACAGAGCAACCAGAAGGATTATGTCAATGAGAAATTCTAATGTCACAATCAGGAATCGAACCCGCGACCTTCCAATATGTAACGCAGTGCCTCAACCAACTGCGTCACCGCGTGCCCCTAAATCTACAGGTGCTCATGTAAATTTTAAGAATACAGTGTTTAAGAAGTCACGTCACTCACCACCAAGTATAACTCTTGTCAAACATCTTTGGCGGCGTACTCACTTAAATGGCGGACCTCTACTTGCGGGAGCAAAGAGTGCAGGATGAAGAGCAATTTGTTTACACACTGTTGGAACACCGAGTGGCATCGTTCCACCGGCACCTAAAGTATTGTGAGGTTAATCATTTCGGGTTCGGCATCCGGTTGGAAAGGTTTTCCGAAAGTGTCTTTTACTGAATTATTGTTACGTCTATTCCCATTCTGACTTGACAGCATCGCAGTCTGAATCTATTCCAAGTTCACTGTTGCCAATTGTCCATACATGAACATTGTAAATGCAGAAGGCGCAGAAATGTCACTCCTGCTTTATTCTTTGTACGTAAATATAGGTGTTACGTCAAACACTGTCGCTGCAGACTGGCAATATGTAAATTATTCGTGAAGAATCGAGCTTCTGATTGGGAGGAGGCGAAAATTGTTTGCATCGTCGCAGCGGAAACATCTGAAAAGTCTTACATAACCGATCGTGTGATTTATTTTGTTGGCCATCATGCGGGTGATTAAAACATTGAAGGTCTTGTGGGTAGGATGATTAGTGTCCTTGGAGGATTTAGAAAGTGTTAAAATTTTTGGTTTGTAAATCTTGTGAGTGGTAAACCAGTGCGTGTTGGGGGGGGGGGGATACAAACAGATGAGATTCGAGGTGAGCACAGCAGTAATTTAATGAATCGTATCAACTACTTAATATGGCTGATCACGGGCTGGATTACTAGAGTTATATTCGTGTGGCAGTGTAGAATTATTCTGTTTGTAGTCACTTCTAGACTAACTCTAGGTTCCATGCACAGCCCTGACGAAAATTTACTGAGTGTAAGACGGCTGGATAATGAAGCGGAACACTGAAGTCAAGAAGATGCGGAGCTTGTCCTCCTTTCATTCAGAACGTTTAACAAGTCGGTGTAAACATCAAGGGTGGCGTTTTTTTTTCGGAGAGTTGTAACTTTACGGTTGGAATACAAGAAAAGTCTTTTTGTATACATGTAGTAATGACATAGATATGATTGACTAGCAGGAAGACTTAAAAAAGTTGTAGAATTTTTCAGACGCATCTGTCTTTACTGCCAATCCCTCCCTCCCCCACACCCCAAAAAAGTGTTGAATTATATATCTGTCGGTCATGTCATAGCTCACATCGTTACATTCTGGGTTGTAAAAGATGATCCTCGGATTCACTCCCTTGTTACTTCGTGTAAAGTGCATGGTACACAGAGTGAACCAACAGTAGATCATTTGTAGCCTTTCTTATGTTTTCCCCTTCTGTTTGTTATTCTACACTTGCTACATAATTATCCCCCCCCCCGGGGTATCCAGTGGCCTTAAACTGGGGTGCACACTAATTACTGCCAGGGTTTTTAGGTTGACGGCTTTGTGTGAGTCCCATGAATTGACTGATCACAAAGACAGAAAAGTTTATAATTTGTTTCTTCCGTGAAAGTGGTCACCCCTCGTTTTTCGTGATAGGTTGCCCACACGCGTACTGTGTGTGTGTGTGTTTTACTGTTTCCTTCATAGCCATCGTGATGTAATAATGTTCACTGGTCTTGCTATACTGATGCATTTACTTGCCAAATATATGAAGTCACTGATAAATGGTTCTACGCATATTGTCAGAGTGAGTAACGTGTGTGTTCCAAACATGGAGTTCGTTAAGACAATCTGATATCTGTCGATCTTCAATTTAAACGTAATTAAACAATTTATTACCAAAGATAGTTTATTCTGCCATTCTCGTGATCTGTTCGAGCTAGTGCCTTGTTAGATACAAAATACATACAAGGAGTATTCATTGTTTTTATGCGCTTTTTAGTTCAACAGGGCAGAAAGTTTTTAAAAATATAAGAAACTTACGTACAACATGATGACGAGGCGCGTTCGCAATTTTGTCCTTATTATCCAGCGTTCAAATTGCGTCTGCGTGGCGCCAAATTATGTTTAGATCGTCGGCTGTTTCTTCGGCCTCTCTAGCTCTGCCTATGTCTTGTACTGTACCCATCTCATAAAGGGCGAAATGTTAACATAACTGTCCGTAGGTTTTCACGTGAATTTCCTGAGGCTCGCACAGAGGTGTTCAAGATGATACAAACCCTGTAAAATGTGGCGCCCTGTGAACTGACATATATAGTGTCCGACGTTTCGAAGGTAATTCCTGTATCCATCATCAGGATAGTTCAAGACGGGGAATTCTTCGAATGCTCTGAAGATGGAAGCCTCTACAACTTAAGCTATATAACATAACACTTCGTCAGCTGCACTTGTGTAACGATATGTCACGCATCCTTCAGGCTAGTGAACCGTCTCGTAATGACATAGTAAAGGTGAAGGTAAAGCAGTCCCGTTACAGGCCTGGAGTGGCCCAGAGGGTTCCAGGAAGTTAAGGTTCCCAGATTTCATGACAACGGCACAGGATGGTGGTAGGCTGTCAGCCTTAGGCACCGGTCGCCTTTACCCCCCGAAAATGCTCCTGGTACTCATTTCTGTTAGAGGCTGAGTCGACCCCAGGGCCAAAGTGCAATCGGAAGGATTATGTCAATGAAAAATCCACTGACACCAGCTGGGATCGAACCAGCGACTTTCGGATTTGTAGCACAGCACAAATTTCGTAAAAGGCGGGAATTTCATCATTATTTGAGAGACTGTTATCTTCTGAAGAATAAATCTGCTCCTTAGGGGTAGTTAACAAGTACAGGATTATTCATAATTTTTCGACACACTTCATAAAATCGGTCCACTCGAATGGCGGCAAGGTTTGTTACATGCGCCATACCAATGGAAAGAAAAACTCTCTAATTCTTTTTTTTTTTTGCACACTTCGGAAGTGCTGTTAGTGTCCGCCCTTTGTGCCACTGCAGACGTCAAGCCGACAATTCATTTCCGCCCATACCCGCTGGAGAATGTTACGATCGATTTCCAAGATGGCGGCGACGATTCATCTTCCCATCTCAGGCAGATCCTGTGTACAGGCTGTAGATGGACAGGATCCTTAATACATTCCTGTAATAAAAAAATCGCATGGCATTAGATCAGGAGATCTTGGTGGCCAGCGAAGCAGCGCCTGGTCTTCCGCGTTTGTGCGTCCTTTCCAGCGCTGGGGCAATGCTGGTTGAAGTAGCCGTGGCTACCAGCAACACTAAGAGCCCGCGACAGGCGCAAATATACTTGCAGATGTTTTTTTTTCTATGTGTGGTTCGCATGTTGAAGTCCTTTCCGTCATTCAAGTGTACCGATTTTGTGAAATGTGTTATGAATAACCCTGTACATACTTGTGGTAGTCATAGATTATAGCCGCTGTTTGTAAGGTTTGGAAAACCCTGTCCGAAACATGATAGGCTACTGAATTGTGGCACAACCAGCGGGTGTACTGTAAGAAGTCATGGCGGGCAACACTACTCTTTTACGCCCACACATGTTAAGTTGTTACAATAGAATATGAAACGTGTAATGATATTCCCTTAGTCTGGTAGGTTGACCTCGCTGTTGGGGCGACAAGCCACAACCAATCTAGTGCTGTCCAAAATATTTTTTGTTCAATGTTGTAAGCCTTCCGGTTTCATACTCGTTACTCTTGCGTACTTCTTGTGCAGTTATGCATGGTATCGTACAGCTGTAGCAGTCTGTAGGGCTTCGAATGGAAAAATTATTGAGTTCGTAGATGCGAATTTTGGGCTGCTAGATTTGAGGTTCTTGCACTGAAACTGAAGATTCGGGTTGTCGCGGATACAAGGCTGTGGCGTCTGGGAAAACAGTCACCGACGGACGTGTCGAAGGAACACAGTGCCTTCTCTTTCAGGATCAGACCTATAACATTACCCATAAACGTTTTTCATCATCGGTACTGACAGAAAGAAGAAGAGTATCGGATGTACAACACTAGTCATGAATTGGAGCGCTTGGAAGTAGAGCTATATGCAGTCTCAGACTTGGCACTGGATAAAGGACAGAACGTAACTGAAGAGCGTGGCTCCTCAACAAGGAAACAGGCAAATATATTCTTTGGATAGAATGATGGGTAAACCCAGCCGGTCTTGACAATGGCCGAGATGCCATGGCTCATTCATATACGACTATGAATCAACATACGAATGTCGTGGGATGTTTGGAACCAATATCCTGGTATTTGATATTACGAACTGAGGAATACGAAGAAAGACTTAGATTAGCCAATATCCGGCTGGGTTTTACGAACCGGACGTCACGTATCCAGGCACACCCAGAATTTTTCTTTGCGCGGGTGGGAGGGAGATGGTGACGCTGAGGAAATGGATAATTTATATTTGATTTTTAAGAATATATTATGAAAATTATGTCATTCGCCGAGCCAAGAGGGTTGCAGTGAAAATTAAAACTGAAAAAGGATCCGCTCTGTTTATTTGTAAGATTTTATCATATTTTTCAATATTCCAATGTACTAGCTGTCAGCTGATTTTAACGCTGTTTTAGGCAGAAGTGTAAGTCGCGTAAAACCTTTGAAATAATCGTGTCTACACCGTCTGAGTCTTTAAATTGCGCTTGGGGGGGGGGGAGGGGGTTGCAGCCCGACAGCTTCCCCCGGGTGCG
>Ga0123352_10006327_pt1 | contig 18092 bp, 12 predicted proteins | sample TergutLab28metaG_FD_89700 | JGI IMG/M metagenome (GOLD analysis project Ga0123352, IMG submission 89700) | Labiotermes labralis P1 segment gut microbial communities from Petit-Saut dam, French Guiana - Lab288 P1 | ecosystem: Host-associated > Arthropoda: Insects > Digestive system > Gut ... | reverse complement strand
CGCGACGTTTCATTAAATTCCACCAACCGGTTTAAATGTAATTACGAATGCCTTGCCGGAAGTTAAAATGGTATCTCCGCCGGAATGTTCAAATCCGACACTTCGAAAATTCTAAGTGCATTATAAATATCCCACAAAAGCCTGTAATTCTTTCGCACGTTGCTTCATACTTAAACTAATAAAAACGTGCTGTTTACGTGAGTTCAAAAAGAACTTCTGCATATACATATTTGTTTCGTAAGTTCCGTTCATATGCACAGAATAAGAACAAAATTAAAGAACCGATTTTATTAAAATTCGGCATGGCAGAGTGCATTAATTTGTGCGTGAGTGTGGGGACTTTCTTAGTGTCGTTCATTTTAAGGGCCATCTGTCTCAAGAAACTAAACAGACTTGTATGAATGTACCCTTCGGCCTTAGACAGGTTTCGGTAAAATGTAATATAAATAAAATTCTGAGCGTATTTGACTATTCCCATGCGAGAAAAATGCCTGGAACAAAAGACCAAGATAAATCACACAATACAAACGTTACGCCTTAATAAATATACATCATAATCATACATTTAGAAAAACATTGTATTTAAATTTTGACGTTTTGCTGACCGTGCATCTCAGTATAATCTTAGCAATTAACCAACTTAATGCACAAAATCTTCTTTTATATTAAGTTATTATACGCCTCTACATGTTTCGAGCACTACTGTGCTCGAAACATGTAGAGGCGTATAATAATAAGATTATATTTATAGTTTCCGCCATGGTCAGCGTTGTCAAGGCTCAAGATGCAAGTCTGCAGTGGAGCGAAGTAGCCCAAGACTCCTAAGACGAAGGCACTACGCTCCTTCGAATCGTCACTGTTTCCCAGTCAACGCAGCGTAAGATTCCAGCAATACTTGAATCTCCAGCAACGCTACTGTGAAAACCTCAAATCTCGGGCGAATATCGCCCTGCCAAGCAGTTCATGTCGGATCGAATGACACCTCGCGTACATACTAAGACTGCGGACAGACATACGTCAACCGCTAAAGAGCTTATCCGGTTTAATACCGCCTGCTGGAGTAAAGCCGTCCGTTCTTGTTTTCGTTATTTTGTACTGATTACAGCAACTGTCAAAGCTAACGACTAGCTGAACGGTTTACATGCATTCACAATCCACAACCGTTTTCCTAGCAAGTACATGTCGGCGATAATGCAGCAATGTATAGAACAGAGGAGAATATCATTTGCTTAACGAAACCAACGGAGTAACCCCTCCAACACTGCCATTGAACAAAGAAAAATGACATTCCAAGAAGTAGAAATAACGCGTTTCGTCTGTGATCCGAACCGAAACATCGAAAAATACGGATGTTTTCATGCTTACGTCGTTCTTAGCCTCGTCGTTATCGCTGTGTATCGACCGGGCGCTCAAGTTTCACTATACTGGTAACACAGGCAAGTCCTTGCGTCAGTTAACACCTCCCCGAATTAGCTCCAAAAATGAATGCGTCAGAGCTGGAAATTGGCATCGTAAATCGTTAAGACCAGCCTGCCTGCTGAAAAGCGCGCCAAAAGACGTCACGATCGAATTTTCTTCACACTATTTCTTGGAAAGAAGACCTGGAAAGAACTTGTAACTGCGTACACTTCTTCAAATGTTTCAATACATATAGCAAGGAACAGCATACATACATATTAATAAATAATTTCACGCTTCATATCCCACACTTTGCCGAACTTCCACTGATCTGTCGTCAGATACAGGTCCACCTCGCATTTCACAGCTGACACGCTTGTAACTGTTTATTTCACAAAAAGAAACATTATCCTGGCAACAAATGCGGCATCCCGTGGGTAAAGCGACAGGGGCGTGACGCAACCGCTCATCTGGCTCTAGTTCCGAGGCTAAGAATGGTAGAAGCCAGGGGTGCACAGACTTTCGAAAAATCCAGATGCCACCTCAAATTTCTAGGCACCGACGTACAAAATTCATACGCCCACAATTTGTGCACCCCTGGGTGAAGCTATACATCCACTCCCTCAAACACCTTCATGGTGTGAATACAGAAAACTTTACAGAAGTGGCCAGAGTGACATGTGTTTGTCTTACAGTATTTACACCTTGAACGAAAAGTGGAGGTCAGAAGTTGATCTGTCCCATTCACAATTTCAATCCCTCCTGATTTTCTTGGACCCTACTAATACTCATGCTGAACATTCCAAACATCTATTCACAGGTAAAAAACATGAAAAAGTAATGTAAATAAAGGAATATGTTCATGGAAAGAAATGCATCACTGTCCAAGCCTTTGGTAGTGCGGAGGAAATTTCATACGGATAATGCCATAGTGTTTTCGCATAACATCTGAACATGCAACAGATCACCACACAGTCTGAATGCAAACTGTGAAAGTGTGACCAGATTTCCAAACAAAACTGCTGAGTTCTGGTTCACAGGTGATGAAGCATGTGTTTATAGGTATGACCCTGAAACAAGGCAACCGTCATATCTTCATATTGCAACAGACCATCATCACACCTAAAATATCCCAGATGATTCATTATGAGAACACTTAAAAACATCCCAGATGAGTTAATTTCAGTGTTAATAACATAACTTCTTTTCCAACATTTTTGGAAATGTCCAACAGAAATTTTCTTTGGAGGGACAAACTGTGAACCAGCACTGCTATTCAGTTGTTCTATGGCATCTACTGGAAGAAGCATGGTGAAAACTTTCCATGAAATGATGCCTTGCAGGCAGGTGTATCCGTCATGGCAATTGTCCTGCCCAATCTTCCCTGCCTGTGCTTGAATTTCTGGCTACAAGCATGTATATTGTCTGGAACTTTCCACGCAACGTTTCTCTTATTCACAAACTGAAGAAGACACTGATGGGTAGAAGATTTAAGGATATTACAACTCAAGAACAATTGCAGGCTGCTCTGTATTGTTTCAAGTTGACTAGAAGGTTACTCCCTCAATCATGGCAAATATTTTTGGGCCAAAAATGTGCTAATGCAGGAAATGGAGTACATGTTTGAAAGCATGTGGCTCATATGTGTGAATTCTTCCATCAGATGAGCATATACATGTGTACATAGACATGTATCAATAAAGACAGCTACTGTACTGCAAAGATATAAGCCCAGCAATCAGGGATTTCTGGGTCTACTGTGCTCCGAATTTTATAACAAGACTTAAAAATGTGTAAGACAGCTACCAAGTGGGTCCCATGTGATTTAATTACGGTTCAACATTTAATGTGCTAAGGGACATGGTGTATCAATATAAATTATTTAAAACAAATGGGACAAATTAAATCAGATAACCGAAATCCACGCAATAAGGGAAGGATCTATGAACTATAACTCAATGAGTCCTGTCAATGGTATCATCCAGTGACTTGAAAATATATGTTTCAACACAATCCATCACACACAAAGATGATGAGTGCTTAGGTGTAAGATGTCCAAGGTGTTCTTGTATGTCACCCCACTCCACAGCAGCTAACTGTGAGTGAACATTATGACTAATCATTTCTGCAGTACCATCTCGGTCATGCAGCTAGGGAGAAGTCACCAGAACTGGTTGAAAATCCCTTCATAGTATATGACAATGTCACAGCCCAATCAGCAGATAGTGTTAAAATGTTGTTCAATATTAGGGTTGGAAGGTGTTATAACAGCATATTTTCCCAACTTCAAACCATGTGACAAAGGTCAGGTTCCAATACAGAAGCAGCCAGTGCATGGAAAACTATTTCAAACAAAGACGATGTTTTAACAGCAGTTCAGCAGGACATGGCACAGATAAGTGTCATGTGATACAAAAATACCTCTGTTTCACAGTGGTTTTGAGCCAAATACACTAAAGAAAACAGTCAGGACTACATTGAACTCTACTTAATCTAAGGTTGTTGAAGATGGTACTCACCGGTCAAATATCCTTGCTTCTTTCAGTACATTGCCTAGATTGATGTATGCATCCAGGAAGTTGGGATCCAAAGCAACAGCTTTTTCAAAATGATGTATGGCCAACCAGATCTCTCCTTGAGCATTGAAGACGCAACCCAGATTGCTCCATGCAACAGCAAAGTCAGGACGAGTTTCAATGGCTTTCAGGTAGCATGCCTGTATGGAGAAAATGGGTCATCGGTGTGGATGGGGTAAAGGAAAGAGAAAGAGGTACATCAGACTACAATATGTACTGGCCATACCAAAAATATCTAGTACTAGCAGTAAAATGACGCACTGCGCACGCCCTGTTCCTTCGCCAAGCGCATTCCTCAAATCTCTTATTTTAATGTTCACCTGCCTGGCAGCACAGAAAAAGGCTATCCACATTTCTAGAAAAATAATTCTTACTACCTGGGCAGGAGAGAACAAAAAGAGATCCAGGGAAAAACCTACGTTGTCAAGAAGCTTGTCTACAAATTGAGCTTATAATTTTTGGATTTTTTTTTCATTAAACAAATAAATTCAACTGAAAGGAAAATGCTGATTCTGAAGACAAGCTTCCCAACAATATTTTGCAATGCGCGCTCCCTACCTGTGGCATGACTGAGACACGTGGGCTCCACATTAATTCAGCACGATGTAGCTGCTCGCCAATAAAGGAAAAGACGTTAAAAACAATTAATGGTAAAGTCGCTTTCAGAATCTCAATGACTTCTGCAGGTACAGAGTGGAGGCCAAGCAATCTCAATCACATCCATGGATATACAGCAGTTACCAGTATTTCATGTCCTGTTGCCATAAGCATGAAAACTTGGTGACACAAGGACATGACAACCAATCCAACTGCAGGGTCATATAGGCAAAACTCAGGCTCAACATAGCTGCCATCTCCCACACAGTGCTTACACCACTGTACTGAAAACAAGTATATATATATATATAAATATATTCCCAAAATGTGTTGTAGTTTAACATTAAATGAAGTGGAGTAAGACACATCATTACATGTAGCTGGCAGCTATGTGGGATAATCGCGCGGAGTGAGTGCAGCTTGCGCAAGGTTGCAGTTATCACCGCCTAAGCGCGCAGGAACATAGGGTCTCACCATAAACAACACAAACACAACTAAGTGTTCTGTTATTTGCTCCATAACCTAAAACACACAAAACATCAGCAGCAGCATCTCATTTCTTGGTTGTATATAGAAAAGCCAGTCTCCTTTAAGAAGTCATTTTTAAAAAAACTATAAAATTTTATCCTACCGTGGCTTATGTTTAAAGTTGCAATGTATTGAAAATATAAAAAGAAATTAATTTGTTCTTTAAACCACAAAAAATATGCTTTTAAATACTCTATACCATCCCATATTCCTAGTTACTTCCCAGTAGTCCGTTGGTTTGTGTATTCAGCATGCAGAATTTACATTAACGTACGAGTATAATGAAAACCCTCATGCACTAAGCAAATTCTAAGCAGCTGTTAATTTACACAACACATACACATACTAAATATCCTCGAGAAAATACAGAGCTAAATCTTAAAAGAACTAGGACATAAGGATGTGGACTGACTATATGCCACTCAGGACATGGCCCAGCTACAAGCTTCTGTATACTCATCAATGTACCTATGGGAACCACAGAAGTAGAAACTTTCTTGACCAGCTGAAAGGCCATTTGGCTTTTGAGGAAAAACTCTGCTCCATGGGCTGTGTGCAGAGCGAGTAATTTTTAAGCAAAACAGTAAGACTATATCTATGACATGTATGTATAATAAGATAGGTTATTACAAATTACTGGAGCACCTACACAGTCAGGCAACAGCTTAAATGAAGAAAGAGTTTTCTGACTTATTTCCAAGATGAATGATTCAGCACAGCCCATATGAACTACGGCAGTAAAGTCAGTCAAGCATATTGTGACGGTCTGAAAGGCCAATGTTCATTTCCCAGTAATGAGCTGAAATCATTTTCTTCACCACTACATCCAGATCAGTGTTGTCAAATCAGCTTTCATACAAAGGCTCTTTCAAAATGCCAGTAACCAGGTGACATGGCATAACATCCTACAAGACTTCAATCATTGCTTTTGTAAGTCACAAAATGATTATGCCACTTTCCTCTGCTATTCCATTCAACATCCCAACCACAAGACAATAGGTCTAGCAGGCATAAAAAGAAAAATTCTGTAGTTTAAAAATAAAGAATGACAATCACAAAAGTTTGATGCAGAGAGAAGGCACTATTTAAATGGGAATGTTTCTGGATATCACAATTTTAATTGCAAAATTAATTTCAAATAGTGAAATACAAGAGGAATTTCTAAGGCTTTCAATCAAAATCCTTCCATTCTTGGAGGACACTGTATCACAGATGGGTGATTTGTTGACATGAACAGAAATTACTAGCTTAAACCAGACTGGAAGAAATACTAGACACTGAAGCAACAGACAGAATGCAAGAAGATAATATACACACTATCATGATATGATTGATATGGCATTCCAGTGGCTCTACCTTTCATGTAACTCACTTCAAAATAAAACTGGAGGCATAAAAAGGGACCTACTTCTTGATCTGCTTTCCTTTTGGCCACACAGCCACTAAAGGGTGCAGAATCTGTCACTTTTTGCTAGTCTGAATTAGGAGCACTGGCATCAAGCTCCTGTTCAGTATTTCACCTGAAGATGGAGGAAAAACCAGGCTGTCCTATGCACTAAGTAACGCAACCCATGACATCATGGCACCTTCCTCCAATCAAAGAATACAAGTATACTAAGTTACGAATTACTACGCTTGCATGTCTTTGTGCAATGAAGTTTCAAAAAATAGGTAGCAGGATGTTTCAAGTAAGGATCATCTAACTGTGAATTTCATCATGCAATGGGCACATAAATCATGTGTCATTAAACAGCTGTGAGAGGTTACTGTAAGCATGCTGTATCACTGTACAATTTGGTAAAAGTGGAATATCTGGACAACAACTTTCTTCAAAACACATACAGTAGCAAATTAGCAGAAACTTAGACTTTGATGTTCAGTTATTGTGTATATAATGCCATTACCACAAACCAAACATAGCCAACACCACACCGACTCCTATTGCATTAAATATTTGTCATAGTCAAAAATGTCTGATAAAGGTGAAGATATCTTAATGAGATTACATTTTATTCTAACCTTTCATACAATGAATAACTTTTCAGAAATAAGATAATATTCAATTTGAGCTTTCTGTGATATTCCACTTACATAATGGGTTCTTACATAAGTGGGCTTTCAGTAATAACATGGGAGTGACAAAACTGACCAGAGCACACTAAAATCACACATGTTCAAATATTTCTACAGCGAATTTCTAATACAATATTTCATCACAATGTTGGATAGTTCCTATAAATGGGGAGATAAGAATTTAATCTTCGTGAATTGCTATTGTTCATCCTGTACAACAATAAATCACAACATGTGACCCAGAGCCAAATTTTGTGAAAGCTGAAACACCAACTACCCCACAAACAGCTGCTACAAATATGGCAGGAAACCTTATCACAATTATGATGTAAAGGAATAAGAAGAAATTCTTCAGCAAGAAATAAACAGCTTCTGCAGAAGCATAAGCAGCATGCAGTGCAATGCATAGGAGTTGCTAAGTTCCGGGCTCCAACTCACCAAAAACTTTAATTCCGGCAGCCAGTACTATCTGATTATTTTTTTTTTTTATTTACCACAATATTCAGAGCAGAAATTTTTTAAATTTGCAGCCAGCAATTCTGATTTTGTCATGCAGACTGCTCCTTCCAGTGATAACTAGATAATGGCATGGCCAGTGAAAAGCACCACTGATTCACATTTGTGAGGTTCCAGATTCAAATGTCACCCCAGAGACCAGTTACCCTGAGGTATTTATGGTGTCTTCCAGTTCCACCAATACCTCAAGTCATTCTACGATAAATGCTGCATAGTCTATGCCACTCAACTTCATTAAACAAACAAACGAACAATAAATAAATAAAAACTGGTGTTGAAATCGGAAACATTCTTGTTCAAAATACCTCACTGCTCAGATGAAAATTACAGAACACTGTGTCTGCCACCAGTAGCAACTTGGATTTGATTGCAGTCAACCTACATATGCATTACAGAGGCACTCGGGATATCAACACTTTGCTCCAATAACACACCTCCCTCAGGAATGGTAATTGCAAAAATCAGGCTACAAACGCAAGGTAGAAAATAAATGTATATGTAGGGAAGTCGTCAAAAAGTAAAACACTACTGAATTATCACTCCAGTATGGGATTTGGAGGAGCAACCACTGAAAGACAACTTATCTTAGAACACGATATTTCAATGCTCCTAACTTTCAGCCCTGGTATCTAGATGTGAAAAAATATTTAAAAAAGGCCTGCACCCAACAAAAGACTGAAATCTCAAGAACGCATATGAATGCGGTCCACATGCTAACATTCTGCTGAAAAATCATGCTTCTTGTGCATTAATGTAATTGTGTAACTACACCATGCAAAGACAAGAGAGTGAAGACTCAAAATTAGTGACTTGTTCCTTGTGTCTAAGTGGAAAATGTGCTGTGTTCTGAAAACTTACAGAACCTCAAGTTAAAATGTTTGCTTGGGACAGCTTGACACTTAAACATTTACATCCAATATAAAAAGATATTGAAATGAGTATGTGCCATATGTTGTGTTTACGCTGATTCTTCCTACTGTCAAGTTGGCTGTACTGGAATCTAAAGGGAACCACAATATTCCATTTCACAAAGGTCTCCCTTTAAAATGTAGGTTGGGCTACATATTAAAAAAAAACCTACTGCACACCCTAGGTACAAATTTATTTATGAACTCAAATCACATGTCAGCCAGTACATTCAAATCACACATAAAGATCATACTGAACTGTTACTGCCGACTATACATTTTCAGGATTCTTGATGATTTAATTTTTTCCATTAGTCAGGATGGGCAAAGCCCACCCAGTCCCCTGTACAATGGGTACCAAGATTCTTTCCTGGGGCTGGGGTGTGGAGTTGACCACTCACCTCCATTTAGCACCAAGTTTAAAGAAGAGAGAGATCTGTACCTCTACACCATCTGCAACTACATGGCATGTTAAACGGCAGGCCTGCTCAACCTTGTATGTGATATCGGCAACTTCAGCAAAATTTGGTTTGCATGCAAGCAACATGAAATTCAACATACAGCATGAAACATGACTAAGTATATGTATATTATATGCGTAATTCTACCTGTGTGTTTGTCTATATATCATGAGCAATAAAAACAGACTGATAAAACAGGAAAAATTTACAAAAATGCAATTTACAACACAGGCTAGGGTGTCACTATTTTTAGCACATTTTTGCAAAATGAATTAGTAACATAAAGTATCTCTATAAATAAACAGCTATCAAGTTTTCAAAATTTCTTTGGGGTTCTATCTTGGCTTTGCCAGGCAGAGTTAAATACGTTTTCTCATTTCAAATGTCTCTGCAGGCAACAAAATGCCATGTTACCTGCAAGGAATGGGTTTAGCATGACTGTTATGGGATGAACTTTACCTTTTAAATTTCACGATGCAGTTAGCAACTCATATACAGTGTCAAATGACAGGACTGATGATGAGAATTGAAAATAATGTGGACAGATGTGATTATGGCCCAACTTTGAGAACTGTCCTGGCATTTGTCTGGGATGACTGAAGTAAAATAAAAAACCTCAGATGGGACAGCCAATCTCATGATTTGAACACAGAACCTCCTGAATATGAAGCAGGAATGCTCACAGAACATGACACTAATTATCACTCCAGTTTCTTGGAATGAGAGATACTTTCAATAAGGTTAAGTTCTCACATTTTCCAGGATATGTTTGTAACATGTTTTACTGTACTTCTAACATTACATAATTTAATCAAATAATATATACTATATATTCACTGCTGATCAGTATGTATTTATGGATCTTTGGAATCAAAAGGACTCCCACTCTGCTGAATACATATAATGCCATTATTCTCGAGTAAATTATGCAAGAATATAAATAATGACCCCAGAGAAATTCAAACAAACATTTTAACTAGGTGCGTGTGTCACTAACAGAAGTGCTAAGGACAATTTAAAATCCTACAATGCACACAACTGAACTGCAATGCTGACAAAACCAAAAGACATACAGAAAAATATGTAAAATGGAGGACACCATCTAACCTATTGTATTCTGCTGCTGTTGAGTTGATGAATGTATGAAAAACAGAGACATGAATCAATGTGTGTAGGAGACTGGCCTGGTCATGTACTTTACCTGGTGCGGAACCGAACCAAGCCACTCACTAGGCCTACATAAATCTCATCACTTGACTGCACCAAGCGACCAAGTGAGTGAGTCGGTGGTCTCGCTTGCTCAGCCGTCATGGCGTTCCATTCCCAGTAGTTGGGCGTACGCACAGCTGCATCATCTAACAGAGCCAAGCCCAGTGTCAGGAGGGGGGAGAGAACAACAAGAACCACTGTTAATAATAGAAAAACAGAACCAGCTGACTGACGGGAAGAAAACACCTGCTCTCAAACAAAATCATCTCCAGTCTTGTTTCCAAAATTGCTCCGAAGAAACCCTGGTTATCCAAATCACTGCATGCAGCCAGTCTGATGACACATTCAGGCTGAGAAGTTAGCCCTCCAGTATCATATGCAGGAGGTCCCACATATGAATCTGAACCTGAAGATCAAGTATCATGACTTAGATTTTCACAATTTGCCTCAGTCTTCAGCCAAATGATGGGGTAGCATCTTATAATGGGTTATAATCACTTCCTTCTGTATCCTTTTTAGTCCAATTAATCACTCACAATCACTTCAACATTCAATGTTCTATGACCTGTGTAATTAAAAATGTGTCATTAATAAACCATCTGTTGGCCTATAATACATATAATGATGTCCTGTCTTCAAAATGTTCTATCACATGAAGAACAAATTCCAGAAATGTAATTACTGATGTGTAAGAATCTCAAAATATACTGCTCAATATTCAGATAACAAGAGTTTTCTTGAACATTTTCAAAGGATAAAATGTAGGACTCTGAGGATGTCACAGATGCAAATATGATGACTAAATCCAACTAAAGACTGACTGCAACACAACTATAATCAGACATTAAACTGGAATCTGAAACCCTTCTCCACCTTGAAGAGACAGGAGAGGTTTTGGGAAGGAAACGCAGCAGCTTAACACCCTGTAGATGTATCACCACCAGTACAACCAACATTCCAACATAACAAACTGTGTAGAACTTCTTCAAAGCAGCTGAAATATCAAACAACCAGCCACACTCCTTAAATAACCAGTGGTTCTGCATCAAGACAGTAGCACTGTACAGTCATTTCAACTCAAATTTTGTGTCTGATTAAGCACAAATTCTAACAAAAGTTAGCCTCTGATATGTTTTTAAAAGTTGGAATGACTGTTTACAGTACATAACAGGACGCGCGCAAAGTTTTCAGGGAGTTGCATGTGGAAGAACGTTAGCTGACTTCCTAAATTATAAATAATTCAGCCTTCAGAACTTTCATGTATTTGCTCCATGAGAACTTCCATATCATCGCAAGCGCATGTCCAGCATTGGGGGGTCAAAGTCTCCTCTTTCCCATCAATACTGCACTTCAGTGATGTCCATTCATAACAAATCCCTTCCTGAACACAAGCTTCACTTTAAAAAGTGTTTAGAAGAGTGTTTATGTAACCAAAATATATTACAGAAATTAAACAAACGAAATACATTCAAAAATATGGATGTCATTTTAAAAACTGACATTGCATTGTTATGACAAGCATCACTGTATTTTCTGGGATGAGAACAAAGCGCTGTCCCCACCGCAGGGTTAGTGGTTGCTGGGCAGGAGAATCAGTCGCGTACAATTACCTCACCTGGATGCAACAACTGGTAGCTACAAAACATAATGTCTCATCCAATCAAAGGAAAAATTACTGCCATCTCATTCTGAAATAACTGTACCTGACCAAAACTTATCATGGAGCGGATTCTGCTGATCATGGTGCCTTCATTATCTTATGCCACAGTTACTTCATAATAGCTAATTACATCCAAATAAAATAAATATGAATGTTGAATGGTACAACATGAATGACATTAGTACCAACTTGAAGGGACCATGTTCAAAAAGGAGGGCAAGCGTTTCAGCCAAGAAATGCATTTAACCACCTCATTAAGGCTACACAAGACAAGTGAGGTTTTAAATTTCTTTTTAGTAAGCACAGCAGTTTTAGAATTCTTCAATGACATTCTCTTTTATCATGTACTGAACTGGTCTGACATGCTGGCACAGAACACACTTTATCCTTAGAAAACATCACCTTATTCACAAAAACATCTAAGTTTCAAAACAGTGTTGGTGCATGTTGAAAAGGAAGGAAACTGATCATGATTTTATTGTTGAATAGAAGTCGGACACTACCAGGAAAATGTCCTGGTACAGTGCAAATCTGGACTTAAGGAAAGCATATAGACACATGTTACAATTTGGACTTTACTCCAGAAGGCATGTTCAGGATGGGTTAAAATCTGGACTCTACCACAGGAAACATGGGTGACAGGTTAAAATCTGGACTCTTTAAAGGGAAAACAATGCATGTTAGGACAGGTTACAAGCCAGACTGTAACAGAGGAAGTGTGTTGGGAACAGGTTTAAGTCTGGACTGTAACAGAGAAAGTGTTTGGAACACGCTAAAATACGGACCCTAATAGAGAAAGCATGTTGGGAAATACAGGTATGGTTTTCATAATCATGATCTTGACAAACCTACACAACTCATAAGGTCAAGGATTTAGGAGGCTGTAACAGAGATTGGTTCTTACCTTAGCCTCATCAAGCCGGCCCAATGCTTTGAGAAGATTCCCCAAATCACTTCGCACACAGTACAGGTCCTGCAAAGAGAGATAATGATATCAGAAAAACAAAACTGAAATAATATGGTCAAACTCAGTATCAAAGCTCCCCACGATTTTAAATCAATTACAGTTGGGTCTCGTGTTACGATTTTAAATCAGTTACAGTTGGGTCTTGTGTTACAATGGTTCGTTTTACGATGATTCACTTTTCCGAACCTTGTCGAGTCAGACCGAGCACTCCCGACTTGTGGTGCATCACTGTCACAACTCAAGCATCCTTTCCCTACTTAGTGCGCTTCTAGCTCCTTTCCGGTGTGCATGTGTTTCTTCTTTTTCTATTTTAGTGCAATTCTTTTAAGTTGATTGTGATTTTTCCACCCATGTTGTCCATGAAAAAGACAGATTTTCCTCTTTTGCAAAAAGGAGTGAAAAGAACAAGCAAGACTGTAACTTTAGAGACTAAAATGTTAGTGATCAGAAAAATGGAAGCTGGCGAGAAACGTGCTAATGTTTGTAGTTCCCTCGGCTTGGCACCGGCTACTGTTACTTTCTTCTTGATGTCTTCTGAACCATGACCTGGGCCTTCTTTAGCAAAATAAAAAGTAACTTCATCGATATTTTGTTTAATTATCTGTGTAATTTTCTATATACCTAATTCATTAAATTAAAATTGTATGTCATAATGTAAAGAAATATTGTTAATTATGAAATTATTTGACTAATTTGTTTGGTCCATGAACCTATCTCAATTTAAACCATTTAAATAGCACTCATTTTATGACGATTCGAATTACAACCAAATATTCAAGAACGCAACCCCAACATTTACTCCGATTCCAGCTGCAACACTCATAATCGTTCATGCTGTACATAAAATTTGTGCAAAACTTAAGAAAGTATTCAGCAAAAAGGTGCAAAATTTGATTGCAGATGCCAAACTTTTATCTCTTTGCTGCAAAACCCATAACTTTTAAGTCAGCCACTAAAACTTCACTGCCTAAATAAAATACTTCAAATTTAAAATTGAATCAAATGTTCCCTTCTCCCCTGCATCCCTCGCAGCAAAAAAAGCAAAGTTGTATTTTAGAGATTTTCCAACATGTATCTGGTGGAATCTGGCTTCAGGTGGGTGACTTATTTGCTGCCAAATGTAACCCCCTCCAAACTGTGAAGAGAGGTGATCTTTGCTTATCAGTGACCACACTGCAACCAGACACTCAAAAACTTGCAAGTGTCATCCAGCCCAAAGAACACAGTGAGGAGCTATAATGCGAATTATTAATAGAATATTTTTACTTGCACAAGTAAAAAATGGTTTATACCTAAATAAAATATTTTTTGTGAGTCGTTAGCTTCATGCTCTATCCATTTTATTGTCAGTATTTTCTGAATATGTGGGCCGGGTTGCTCAGTCAGTATAGCGACTGACTATGGGCTGGACAGTCCAGGATCGAATCCCCGTGGGGATGAGATTTTTCCACCCATCCAGACTGGTTCTGCGGCCCACCCAGCCTCCTGTAAAATGGGTACCGGGTCTTTCCCAGGGGTAAAGTGCGGCCGGGGTGTGCTGCTGACCATTTACCCCTTCTAGTGCTGTGGTCATGGAAGAGTGGAGCTATACTTCTACCCACCCTCTGAGCCACACCGGGCCTGGAATGCGATCACTTCACCTTTTACCTTTACTTTCTGAATATAAGGCGAGTAGGCCCCAGGAGCAGTCAGGGTGCAGTAGGAAACAGGAACACCTGTACTGCTGCCTGGAGCTGAATACCAACCATTCAGGTAATGGCCAATCACTCTGCTTGGCCATTGAGCCTCTCTCTTCCTCATTACTGTACTTATGATGTACATGGACTAACACGCTTGTCTGAAGATAAATGAAGATGAAAAAAGTAATGCCTGCGTCTCTACAGGGGCAGAATTCATGAATGGGCAGAAGAGGCACAGCATATGGGCTGCCACAAGAGATCAATAAAGGAACACCTCCCTTCCCTTCCACACCCTGAATCCTAACCTTCAACATCTGTTTCAGCAGAAACTTTTCATTTCACTGCCAATAAGTACTAGCACTGGTGTGTGCTATTATCCTGCCCAACCAAGCCTCTGGAGACACTACACAATGTAGCAGGGAGAAAAATATTGGGAAATTATGACACAGGTCCCTCTTCCTTGCTTCTTCTTACTGCCATACTTTGCACATCACAAATATGACATGATTATTTTTCAACAGCCTGGTGAGTTAATTTGTGAACAATATGTAAAGGATGTGGAACGAAGTGGTGGTAACTTATGTTCAAGACAATGACCATGTAAACCAGTGATTTCCAAAGCATGCTCTGCAGATCCCAAAGGATCAGTAACCAGTTCCCAGGGAATTTGTGAAACATACATTTCTGTAATGGCTACACTGGAGTTTACTTATTTTGTTTAAATGAAAGGAATAATGTTTTTTAAAAACAATCACGGAACATCTCTAACTGGTGATGTGTTAATTTCGTATGATAGTTGCAATGTCTAATTAAGAGACTCCTCTACCCATGAAGCAAGCAACAGTAATTTAATTAAGGTCAGGCATGCAATGAATAGTTACATATGCTGTTGGTACGTATTTGTAGCTGCCTAAAATCAGTTCTGTGATATAAAATATTAATTTTGGACACATATCATCTAGACATTCTACATTTACATGAGCGAGGATGTCAGGATCTGTGCTTATTTCTGAATACACAAAACTCATAACTACATTCATGAAGTCACTCAAATCACAGTAAAGTATTTACTTACATAAAATGAAAGTTTATGTTTATCATAAATACACTTTTTTAGGAGTAAGGGTGAACCAACAATGGTCAAACCAAGACTGCGGCAGTCCCAAACATTTCAGCATGAAATATACACACAAGTGTGTGTAAGTCAACCCACACCAATCAAACAAAACAAGACATCTGGGAGGAAGTGGCCCAAGGATGTACAAACGTGGCTCTTGATGTTCACTTACGGCCATGATCTGTCCACTCTGCTTGCAGCATTTTTATGTGTTCTTGGTTCCAAGATATACTGTGACATAGAAAACCTGCCTATGCATGCGAAAGCAAGGAGAGCCATTTATGATTTTACAATGAAGGAAGACCACAGTAACAAAAAAATAACTAATCAACTTGACTTGCTCTTTCAGTCAGGGTTGCAGAATGTTAAGGAGCACATGTGGACATTTTGTGTCGATCTGCTCTAAACAGTCTTGTTTGACCAATGCGGGCTCACCTTCAATGTATGGACAGATCAGTTTCCCACAGTTTGACCAACATTTTTTTAAACGTGAAATATGAACTACACATTTCACAAAGCAGGTGTTCAGGCTGAAGAAAAACTGCCAGCAAACATACCCACATTCCTTTCTACACACTCAGCAGGCAGTATATATTTGATTGCAGATATTATATAGTGCTGTGAATCAACTCTTGCAAGTCACATGCCCAAGAGTATCATCTGCATGTTCATGCCACATCAGCTGTCACTGGTTTCTCTTCTCACAATAGCAATATACAATTTACAGGCCTGACATGACCATATTTAATGAACTAAATACAAAATGAAATGTAGTGACACCTATGTACGTACATGCATACATAGGCACGCCTACACTCCACGAGTCCAAAAGTTTGCCAAAATGATGGCGGAATATACTCATGCATAGCTGGAAAGGGAACAGATAGAACTACCACCAGTACTGATATCTTAGCTTGTCAGTTGCCTTTTCTGATCATTCCAGGCTTGAATAATTTGCTATAGACTTCAAAGTGGGCCAGTGTGACCCAGTATTTTATGTTACAGTCACATTTCTAGCAAGCATAAAGGTACTAGTGAGATAAATGTTCTGTATCCTGTACATCGTAACACACAACTACAAACGACAATGCTAGGCCACTATTCAGTCATAGTCACTGCACCTTGAACATGCATACAACCAAGTTCTTTGCAATGTCATTCAAATGACCAACATACATGGTGTGATCAAATGGTTTCAAAACCGTATTTCTTCATAACTAAAATGTTTACCTTGTAATCAATGCTGTCCCCTTCAGAGTATCTACTTGTAACTTTATTCAGCAAGCCCAGTGACCATGCCACTAATTAGAGAACTTCATGAAGTACAAAGTGCAAAGCTTAGCAAGCATGTCCTATAATTTTGCTTGAATCATGGTGATTCCCCTTTAACACTATCTTGATTTCTGGGAAAAGAAAGATGCCACAAGGAGCACCATCTGGTCAGCAGGGAGCATGTGGAATGACAGTCATTTTGTTTGTAGCCAAAAATTCACATACAGACAAAACAGGGTGAGCATTCTGAATGTGAATTTGGCAGTAATCTAATTTATGTTCAGACTGTCTTTAAAAATACTCTGAAGTGACCTGAACGCAATTCCCAAAATGCTGGCAACTTCACACCTAGTGACTCTTCTGCTCTTGAGGACAACTGCCTTCCTTCAAACCACATTTTTATCTGTTCTGCTCGTTGATGGACATCACGAGCATTTGGCATACTCAAAAGAAGTCACACTACTTTTGAACACGGAAAAATACACAAAAACTTAGTATTCTTGCACTGTTTGCACTTCATACACTACTTTCAACACTTCTAAAGTTTCTGTTGCATTGTTTCCCACTTTACAGCAAAATCTGTTGCATACATGCTGTTCTTCAAAATATACCACTGTCTAGGCACACCAGAATCACAAACTGAACAACACACACATGTACTTCACAAGGTATTACACAACAATCAAAAGCGCAACAGCCTTATTCATAGCAGGAAATGACTGAGTGAATTCTACTATATCTATGCCCAGGAGCAGAAATTTGTGCTACCCTCTAGTGTCATGCTGCAGTGAGTCCAGAAACTATTTGATCACACAAAGTAGTGTCAGCTAAGAACGACAACAGGAACACCATGCAAAGTGTGAACTTACTGGATTGTACTGCAGAGCTGTAACATAGGCCTGGACTGCCTGTTCCATGTCTCCAGCAGCCACCAATGCCGCAGCCAGATTGATGTAACCGTCTATAAAATCTGGTTTCAGTCGCACAGCATGACGGTAATTCTCCAAAGCTTCTTGTAGCTGTCCTCGCTCCTTGTACACGTTCCCAAGGTTGCTATAAGCTTCTGCCAGTAGTGGATTCTGTTTGATGGCCAGAGTGCTGAAGTGTGCAGACCTGTAGAAACATTCATTT
>Ga0123352_10006326_pt1 | contig 18092 bp, 13 predicted proteins | sample TergutLab28metaG_FD_89700 | JGI IMG/M metagenome (GOLD analysis project Ga0123352, IMG submission 89700) | Labiotermes labralis P1 segment gut microbial communities from Petit-Saut dam, French Guiana - Lab288 P1 | ecosystem: Host-associated > Arthropoda: Insects > Digestive system > Gut ... | reverse complement strand
CCCCGAAATTCCGAAGGCCATCCAAAATCGTGCCAAACTCAACCCGATTGTGAAAACTGTTAAAAATTGCTGAATTTAGGACGAAAAAACCCCAAGATGTTCGGAAAAAAGGAAGTAATATTCTAAAACTACCTAGGTTCGCAATTGTCTTACATTAGCAATGACAAATAAATTGATTGTCATCATAGTCTTAAACTACCAAAAATTAAGAAAATTTTACTATATGAAATGAAATTTCTTGCACCAAATTACAGCTGCCTCCAGAACCCCTGACTATGGGGCTACCGCCCCCAGATCCCCATTCTCTCTGTCCTCTGTCCTCAACTGAATTTGTTGAACCTCCCCCCCCCCGAACAAAATTCCTGGGTACGCCACTGCTGCGGTTTACTTTGTGATGTCACTATCTTAGGCTACAGGCCAATGGAGGCAATAATAAGACGACAGTGACGGAATTGAAAAAGGATTCGGAAGTAATGTCTCGTAGCTTAAGGAAGGTTCTGTCTAGGCATTTGCCTGGACGGACGCAGGAAAGCCATGGAAAACCTGTCACGAAAGCCAGTGGCCAGAGTTTCGAGCTAGGCACCTCCCACAGACAAGTCTATCGCATTACCGCTCAGTCAAAAATTGCCTAAAACATGGGGTGCACAAATCCCGGGCGCCAGGTCGCCATGTCGACTGAATTTGGTAGCGTGGCGAAAAATGTTTTGGGATCTTCAGTGATGAACTTGGTTTATATCACCAATTCTGGTGCCTATGATTTTGAGGTGGCTCCTAGATCTTTGGAAATTTTGTGCACCCCTGGTCTGAAATAGTTTTCTGAAATAATGGCGCGAGTTGTTGACACAAAGTATTACGTCCAACTGTCAGAATAATACATATTTAAAAGGGTCCATAATGAACAAATATATCACATTGTTTATACTCTTTGCTCTTGCAGATATGAATATCTCATCCTTCCCTGGTTACATTTCAGTTCCTGTAGAATTTCCGCTATACACAATTATTTTCATTATTTATTATCCCGGGATAAATAAATTCGTAACAGCGCACGTGTGCTAAATCTGTGCAATGTGCTGAATGCCAGTTTCAATAATCTAAGACAGAAAAATGTAAAATACAAACACGACATCTGGAACCAAATAATCTAATACAAACACCAAACTCTGTAAGAATATATTTTCAGGTTTTCAAATTTAAATACATTTTTGCTGGAAAATAGTGCTTATCTTCCGAGCTGCGACCTACAATCTGGACGGAAATTTTGTTCATTTCTGCATCAAAAGAGTTAATTTGTCTCAAACCGAAGAAAGATACAGGACATGAAATATGAAAACACTGCGTAGTAGAACGTTCATTGCAGCACTGCCTGAAATAAGTGCTGGTATCTTGTGTTAAATCAGAAAATTCCTTTCGCACTGTTTTCAAATATTATTATCTAGACTGGATATGATCAAAGGAATTGGCACCGTAGATCGTTTCTCCTTTACAAACATGTACCACAATGAAGATAACAAAAATAACGTGAATTATCTAAATGCATCACAATATGCTGAAATCGTTACTTATTCGTAATATCAGTCAATTTAAACATTTATTTCGTGTTTCCAGTAACCACAGTCAGTGTGCAATATTATTAAATACATTGGCGTACATTTATGAATTACACATTCCAGCAATCGCGAAGATATTACATAACACTTTATAACGTGAAGTGGAAATTTATCGTCGTTCTTAGCGAAGCGTAAAACCCGCGTCAGCGAGTAAAAAACAGCTTCTAATTTCTCCAGTTACACGTTCATAATATAACTGATAAAACACGGATATGCAGTGTGTTTTAATACAAATCTGTAAAAAGGAGGAAAATATCGCCTAAACAAATTAATCTGAAAGTTTAAGCCGTCACCAAAAACTAACGTTCCTACATGTATAACGACACGCGTGTAATATGAAGAGACTCTTGCGTCGTTTGACGCGTTCACGGATTCACAGAATAAGAAAGAAGTTGTGTTATTTAACGAAGCTCTTAGTTACCAAGATTACACCGCGCCAGTGATAGATGAATATATTATGTGAATAAACAATGTTGGAATGACAATGACAGGATAAACCCGAAGTTTTCAGGCAAGACGCTGTCCCAGTGCCGCAACGTCCATCACAAATTCCTCATGTAGCGGCCAGGGATCCAATCGAATCCGAAGATTTCGCAGAAAAGGGACAATTTTCAAAACCAGGGCCTTGCAGCTTATTTACTGTCACCAGACATTACACTCGTCTACCAGTTTTCATGGCAGATAACATGGCGTAATCTTCAGTTCCGCACAAGATACCGGTTATGATCCATACTAAGATAAAGCATGTCTGCACAAATCCCTATCGCCAGGTGGCCATGGCGCTAGAAATTTTGTGAATATGTTTACAATACAGACTGGACCACACAACCATTCGTACTCGGTAACCAACAATGTGAACATCGAAATTTTTGTTTAAAGGTCATTGGCGATGGCAGACAACGAGACGAAGATATTGCGGAAATTTCGTTTGAAATGCTATTAAGTGGCGCGAAATTTAGCTTTTGTGCCGATTATGTGGTGCATACCAAATCAACACAGATCGTAGTATTTCGACAGCCCAAAACAGTCTGGATTCCAATCCAAATAAATATTTGTCATGCTTTGCAATGATGCAATAGGAGTGTGTGGATAAATGGCGTATATTGAATGATACCTTGTGATTTTAAACGGCATTCAAAAGATACACAATAACGAGACACATAAATCTTATTCCTGAGGTGGCAAAATATGACTAACGCACTACAAGGAAAGAAAACAAATTTGTATGCCGTTATGCACAAATCCGTCCAGTTGTAGTATCATATATATGTATAAAGTTTGTATGTATTACACAGAAATAAAATTGTTAATTTGATATTCGTGTGTTCGTGCATCGTTAGTATGATTTTATAATTACAATCAACAAGATGCAACTATTTTTGAATACTTATTTCTAAAAAACTCTACATGTTTCGGGTGGTTCCCCCGCCCATCATCAGGAGCACATAACTGTACATTCAGTTTCAGGTATTATCAACCAATACTGCTGCAGGCTGGTGTCGTGGATAAGACGACACCAGCCTGCAGCAGTATTGGTTGACAATACCTGAAACTGAATGTACAGTTATGTGCTCCTGATGATGGGCGGAGGAACCGCACGAAACATGTAAAGCCTTTTAGAAATAAATAATCAAAAATAGTTGCATCTTGTTGGTTGTAATTATAAAATCAAATAAAATTATTAATTACTAAGGTCTTATAATTACTAAAACATCATGTAAATGAATGTTCTGAATAAAAGGTGCTAGATATATTTGAAAATATTTAATTAAAATACCTAAAAAAAAACTCCCGTGTGGTAATAAAAATGTCATATTATGATGAATATCACATACTGTATAACATTTGTAATCGTTTTAAAAAAGGAAACCCAAAAAGTATTTACTTTAAATATTTGTACTTTAGAAAATTCCATTTTTCGTTCCTATTTATTGCAACCGCTTGAACTGAGCTTTGATACCAGTGCCTCGTGATATCCTTATTCCCCTTTAATGCCTTCTCGACTTGTTAAAATCATATACACGTTTGCTTCAAAACAGTATCATAATGTATTGTTACGTTTAGACGATCAGATAAGTAATTATACCGTAGTTCCTCGCTGTTTGCCCTTTATACTCATTCTAACATGTTCCGAATGACAGCCTAACGACTATTACCTAAGACGGACAAGAAAACGTATTATACAGGGAATATAAAATCCATAGAACACTGCGACGTATCGTACAATAAATGTAGGGACATCCAAAATTGATGCGGTGGTGTAGTGACTCGCGGTTCCACACACAACATATATGTATGTATATATATGTATGAGACTGCCACAAATGTGATGTCCAACAGATCCATATATATCTATATGAATTACAGCACAGAAACAAGAACACTCACCGACATTTTTCCTTGCAGCATCCAATACGATCCAAAGCATTATAATTTATAACTTTGACGTCTATTTCGCGCACATTTTTATTTAGAACATAGAGCTAAGTATTCACCATAGATAGCCTATACCACTAATGAATCGAATATTCTTTCAACCAGAAAATATTTCATACCTTACATACGATCCCCATGGAATCATAAGTTTTGTGTGTATGTTTCCACTGGGAATAATATTATTCACATTATACATATGTATCTACTGTAAGACGTTATTAGACTGTACACTTCCTGGAAAGTACTACGTGCTAGTCCGCACGACAATAAAAGTGTATAAAATTGGGGCAAAAAACCTAGCAGCCAAACTCAAATTCGTAACAACAAGGTTCTCTGGAAGCCATAATAATTATATTTATTGATATTTCAGATCTATGCTTCCAGGTGGGTATGGTTGCAAAATAATTCTATTGTATGTACATTATGTAATATAAGAGGCAAAACTCATTATATCGTGTTAAACATTTTCTCCCATGTACAGAAATTTGTTATATACGCTTCATATGTAATATGTGTTATACATATATTTACCGATGTAATGATATATTAAAATCTCAAAATAAAGACGTGACAATTCTTAGTAAAGTTCGCTCTTTGCATTGTCGCACCCCTACCACATCCCCCCCCCCCTCCTCTGGGGCAACAGTAAGCCTACACGCTTATGCCAAGATTACAAGTATTTAAATACGAACAAAGGTCCGTGGTAGTCTGAATATCAGATAATATCGGCAGTTTATAAGAATAGTTCCCTCATCCTTCAGCAGAACCTCACATTCTACATAACCTTAGTACACAAGTCCACTTGCGCTTCAGAAGAACAGCATGGAAGGGAATCAACTCGAAATTAAGCCTCCTTACAAAACGGACATCTTAATGTTATGAGAGTGGGTTTTCCTCCCATCTCCTCTTCGGTCTTTCAAGAGGTCTATTTTCATGTAACTTCACCACCCAACCCCCTAGACTTTCCACACGTCCCCCATCCTACCCAAAGACCTCAGTGTAAGAAACGAACAAGACGCGGCTGAATACCAATATCTGATGCATCCTTCACTGTGTGACGTTAGTTGTTCAGCCTATCTTTTTTTACAAAGGGCTTACTCTACGGGTGGAAGAATACACAATAAAGTTCCTACGTTAGAAGCTGTAAGATTATAAAACTTCGCTAAAGATTAAATGTATCCATGAAAAGGGGGGGGGGAGTTGTTCATTATTTGAGAATTACGCATAAGGCTTACGAATATGTACGGATGTGATCTTTATTGGACCGTACATCATTGTGATAGTTGAAGAATAAAAAACCAACTAGATGTCACTTGATATATTTAATTTACTTCTTAGATTCTCAGCGTGTTTGGGCATTAATATGTCCATCTTCAGGAGTTTGCGATTATGTTGTTGAACTACCACATTGGCTGTATTGTTTTTGGATTGCTGAGTGTGGGAGTTAGGGTGCGGTTCGGCTAGGGTGGTATCCGGGCCGAACCGCACACTATATCCAACACACAGCAATCCAAGAACAATACAGCAAATGTGGTAGTTCAACAACATAGTCCAAACTCCTGAAGATGGACATATTAATGGCCGAAACATGTTGAGTATCTAAGAAGTAAAATAAATATTACAAGTGACATCTAGTTGGTTTTTTATTCTTCAACTATGGACGGATGTGTACACGTGTACATATATTCGTTGTGTGTGTATGCAAAAACACGGTAGGTTTGCCCTTATATGCTCCCGACATCCTTCAGTAAAAAAAAATAAACATGGAGTTATCATGTTGATTATTTTCCTGCACTTTGTTTCAAGGTATTATTTTTCCGAGTCGCAACAGACACACTGTTTTTACAGGCATCACAGCAGCTTCTACACCATCCAGTACCACACCGCCATACACACACACATATAACACTGACCAACTTCAGGTGATTGGTCACGAATAAAATAAGCCCAATGGAAGATGTTTCGTGGGGAAAAACCTGTAAAATTGAATGCTACAGAGTTTTAGAAGTTGGTACAGCGTTGCAGTAAAATGTCCTAAAAACAAGATTGCGAAAAGTCAATAATTTTCAGATGCCCATAAAAAAATCAGATTCATAATCACGTACAGGGTATCCTCATTACAAGTAATCAATAAAAGCATTAATTACAAAGTCAACTACAGTGCAAATACGCGACATAAGAGGATAATTCCGAAAGTTAACGAAATTTCAAAACACGGTGTATATACGGTATTTTGTTTCATGTATTCAAGTACTGGATTACCGTGTCGATCGACATTTGAAGTTATGCATTGTAACAGCAAGACGAAACTCTGGTAAATTCTTTAGTCCAACCACTCGTAAATTTTGTTTCCGTACTGACGGCACCAGCGGAGAGAACAGTCCATAAGAACTGCAGTGATTTTAACTCTACACAGGATGGAGATGAGAAACCCTACGGACACAGAGAGGCAAAAGGAATGCCTTGACAAAAGAGTTACTCCAAGCTGTCATGAGTTTCGCAAACAGTTTACTCAGTACATCTAAAACAATAAAAGTGCAAATGTGTTTAAAACTCTCCATTCTCTTCCTACCAGTCTTCTATATTGTGAACATTACCACAAAAGACTATACAATTCCCTACCAAAACTTTACAACTGTATTACCAACCTCTTCGAAAGTTAGTTAGTGCTTCTTCTTTCCATGGATGAGACAGGTACAGTACATTAACAACTTCAATACAATGCAGTGACCAAGCTTCCATTACCCTCCATCCTCAGAAATCTTTCGAATTTGCTTCGGACTTAGCCGACGCATATTTTATCCAATTCTGCAACCCCTTGCAGTTTAGCGAAATGTCGTTAACGTCGCGCCCACGTTACTAGGCTAATTATTTTATGTGAGCTTCGATCGACTGTTGATGAAGTTATTATATGATTAGTAATTTATATGGCTTTCCCACATCAAGACGGAATCCTCGAAATTATAAAGTAACCAAACTGTTATTTCTCGGCACCGTTTTTCCACGCATTTACGCCGGTGCATGGCAACGTGAAGAAAAGCAACGATCAACGTCATATTTCTGCTAATACTAGGCGAGTCTTATTATTCCACATTTTTAATGAACGATTTCGCTATTTTCTGCCCCATTTACTTAAAACACTTTTTACTTCAAACTGTTAGCCTATCTAGTGGTCACACACAGAATACAGTGCCATCCCGTTAAGAACAACCCTGAAGTTTCAATACAACGGTGTTTTAACAAAGCAGATTAGTTATGTCACTTGGGTATAGTGTACAATAAAGTAACATAATGCATAATCTACCCAAATTATCGCCACACAACAGACTACCATAGCCCATACTAATGAGGTAAACCCTCTCTAAACAATGACTGTAGATTGACACAGACTACTAAAAGTGACACCAATTTGCAACACTTGTCAGACATAACGTCAATTGTCGATCACTCTGGTAACCCCCTAGAGTGGTTCTAAAGATAGTGGCCACGATCGTTACGACGCTTTTTACAACATTTTAATTCCGTGTAAAGTCCTGTTGAAAATTTGCCATCCCCGTTCGCTGATATACCATGTAATAGATAGTCATCAGACTCCAGTCCAGTTTCACAGCAGTCGAGTGGGTGAGGCTGCATTCCGTCACGCGGCCAGCTAATTCCTGAGTTGTACGTGTGCTAATTCTCGTAACTACGGAACCAAACGGTGCAAGGTTCAAGATCAACTTTTCTTTTGATTAATCTACATAACAAACAATAGATAGGGCTTTCGTATATATGAATGACATGCAATAAAGTTATTGTTTTAATTCTGTGGAGCACAAACCTACATGAGAAAACAATATCGGCTCAGATAATAGAAAAATTGCCTCTCGTGGAATCCTAAATTTCATTATCATTTTCACAAGAACCCACTAGGGCCTCCATTCTTCCCCTCCTACAATTAAAAATATTCGTTTCTAAAACTCACGACGTAAGTTGTGCTAGTTTGAATGACAAATGTTGTGTCCTTCATTGGTGTGCAGTTAATTGGTTTGCCATTCTAACCGAAACACAAAGAGACACAAACACACGATTGTTGTGTTTGTGAATTCGCTATGGTAAAGGTGTGCATTATTCATGAAATGCACCGCTCCCGTCTGTGTGCCAAGGGCACGCATGGTGTGTCCCAACATCACTCAGGTATTTTTTTATGTTTTGCTGGCCGTGCATCTCAGTATATTTGTCATAGTAATTAACCAACTTTATGCACAACATTTTTGTTTTACAATAAGTTTATTTCATGCCTCTACATGTTTCGAGCACCATGCGGTTATCATCAGGAGGTCAAAATTGTATTATACAGCCTCTGGTATCATCACACCTATAGGTGGCCGTCCCTTGCACAGGTTGAGAGACCCTCCGATGATGAGCACATGGTGCTCGCAATATGTAGAGGCATGAAATAAACTTATTGTAAAACAAAAATTTTGTGCATCATGTTGGTTAATTACTAAGATAAATTCACTCAAGTATTTAGTTCCCCAACTAGAGATCTCCCAGTAAATCCACAGCATGTAAAAATTCTTAATTCATAAACAAGATGAATAATTATTTCAATTAGTTAATGACAGTGTTTCAGCTACAGTTGTTATATCGCATCAAATACTGTAGGAAGGCGTTCACGCGCGTTCGAGTGGCAGGATTTGGAAGGAATCGATCATAGAAATTTCATGACATAATCCAGGCATTCATCAGAGATTGGAGGAAGGCACAAAAGTCGGGAAAACTGGTAATTCCGACGAGAATCGAACCAGGTATCTGCCGAACACATACTAACAAGGTAATAGGTACACCAAAGTAAGAACTGCGCTCTTCTGGCCGAAGTCGTGGTAATTCCTGACCGACGTTTCGGGACAACCTATCGGTCCCATTTTCAAGGATCAAGAATCCAAGAAGGGATATAGTGCCTTCAACCAGAGCTCTACCATCTTGGAAATATTCTTGGTACTATCGTGCATTTGTTTGTAGAGATTGAGAAAATGCTTGTACAGACTGCGAAAACCCAACAGAACATCCGCATATCGGTCTTTTGAAAGAGCATTTGAACCCCTGAGCTAGCCATTAAAAAAAAAAAGAAGTACTCCCCACTCGACTGTGACGCTTGGTAACTTCATTTAATTGGACACTTATCACGCAGACATAGTACAAGGGAATATTAAATTCCACCAGCGACTTATGCATGTGGGGAAATGTAGTCGAAATCCTTCGGCTGGTTAGAAAGATCAAAACCTGCGGGCATAGACTTCCCATTTTGTTACAGTTCGAACCAACAAATGCATACAATGGTATTAAAGTCACAATATTATAACACACCAGCTGCTGGATGATGGGCCGTTTGAGGCCCGAAACATGTACGAGCTGGTGTGCAGTAATACTGTGACTTTAATAAAATTCTGTGCATTTGATGGTTCGAAATGTAATAACTAAACTTAATGCACGGAATGGAGAAGGTGAAATTCTTCTCAAGTCGTCATCACGTGAACTTGGCTCAACGCAGGTATAAAACATAAAGACACAAGCAATCTGTCTCGAAGATTCAAGTTGTCTGGGACGTTACGTTGTGTCACTGAGTAAGTACTCATCGAAGTTTTGAAATATCGTACTGCCTCGACCTTTAGCTTCAAGCAGCTCAAAAAGAATATCTTGGATTGCTTGACCCTGAAGATCGAGACACTGTCATCATTTATAACGTCGGGAAATACCCAACCATGCATCGTCGCGAGACAGACAGCTTGAGGAGTCAGCAACACCACTGAGACCACAAATCTCAAATATTTTCTTATTTAATAACAACGGCACTGTTTTCGCGGGAAGAGGTGAATGCATTAAGTATACACACGTATTATTTGACAACAGTGCCACTCAACCAGGATATACTTAAAATTTGACAACAGTGCCACTTAAACAGGATATACTTAAAATTTGATAACAGTGCCACTCAAACAGGATATACTTAAAATTTGACAACGGTGCCACTCAAACAGGATATACTTAAAATTTGACAACAGTGCCACTCAAACAGGATATACTTAAAATTTGATAACAGTGCCACTCAAACAGGATATACTTAAAATATGACAACAGTGCCACTCAAACAGGATATACTGAAAATTTGACAACAGTGCCACTCAAACAGGATACACTGAAAATTTGACAACAGTGCCACTCAAAAAGGTATACTTAAAATTTGACAACAGTGCCACTCAACCAGGATATACTTAAAATTTGACAACGGTGCCACTCAACCAGGATATACTTAAAATTTGACAACGGTGCCACTCAACCAGGCTATACTTAAAATTTGACAACGGTGCCACTCAAACAGGATATACTTAAAATATGATAAGTGCCACTCAGCCAGGATATACTTAAAATTTGACAAAAGTGCCACTCAAACAGGATATACTTAAAATCTGATAAGTGCCACTCAACCAGGATATACTTAAAATTTAATAACAATACCATTCAATCAGGATATACATAAAATTTGTATTTAAATGGTGATTATAATTCATGAAGCGTTTCTCCCGCTATTACATTAAACGTTATCGTAGCAACATTCAGCAGCTCCATAATTATGTTTCCTGTTTACGCAGGGATATTCAATATTGACCTAACTGTAAATTACATTCTGCTACTTGGTGAGGCGCAATTAATGAAAACTCCGCAAGCACCAAACAAGGCAACCGACACATATTACGATTACAGGACTAATGACGCCGTTTGCAATATTTACGAAACACACTATTCCTATTTTCACATTATAGATAATTTAGTGTCTGGAAAAAAGAACAAACATTTTAAACTAACTTACAAAAAAAAAGTTGAAAGGTAACTACTACAAAATTGGTCATTTTTATCTGAATAACACTGAAAAGTGTGTAACTAAACGGTACCCCTAACCCTAAAAATATGTGTTCCATCTAGATTTGAGCATTCTAGATTTGTTTGGAGGAGAGGAAAAATTATGAAGCTTCTGACTATGTTATTTTCTCCAGTCTCCTGCCACTTGTTCCCTCGCAGATCCAATGACCTCAGCACTTTTTTGTCACACACCCCACTCTCCGCATCCCCCCCCCCTGGCCTAATGTGACAAACTAAGATCCATATAAACACAAAAAGTTATTATTAATATGATAATAATAATAATAATAATAATCATCATCATCATTATGTTATCCTTACGTTTGTAGAGGGAATTAGTCAACGAGAAGATAAAATGCTCAGAACTGAGTGGCAGAAATCATTCCCAAATTTTAAACCCCTATTACCTCTTTCAGACTGCATTTTACGAGTATTACATGTAACAGTCCTTCCAGGATACTTTAAACCTGGAAACCAATACATGAAAAGGTCGAATATAATTTACAAACAAGCCATCAATCGACTGTAGAAAAAGAAAATATTTGAACATACCACATGAATACACAACAGTTTTTTTTTATATAGTTATGCGCATGTTGTATATTGAATATTCATCTTTTTGAAAGGCCTGATGACGGTTTGTTTATAAGGCCGAACCATGTAGCTATCGGTGAAAAATACACATTGTGTTCCACGACTTCTACATTTGTTAGTTTCTTGTGGGGTGAGTGGGAGTGGGATGAGTAATGTAAAGATACTTCAAGCCTACTGCAATTTCATAGTATTCGTTATCTGTCTCTCTACTGCGACAAAACCTCGTTTCAGATAACAAGCAGATAATTAGATGTTATGTACTTACTTCTACACCAGCCACTTTACTATTACCCAGTGCAGCCTCTACGCCTCTCCATATGTTGAAACTGGCAACTTAATGAAAGTTGATTTGCGTTTGAATCGTTCAATCAACGACCCCCTCCCCCCACAACACAAATAAAACTGGCAGTTTAAAAATTATTTTTGGACCAAATAACCAGGACAGTTCTACAGGAAAGAGAACTGCATTACAGTGTCGAATAACTGCATATTCTGAGGACAAGCAGGAGTGCTGAGGAGGATTACCCGGTCCCGACTGGGAGTCGATGTGGTACCCTCGAAAGACAGATCAGTGTTTCAGTTAACCATTTTCAATGTCAACGTTGTGTGTAATTACGTATTCGAAATGTATTATATTCCTAATAGGTAAGTTCTATACATAATACTTTTATCTCTCAAATACTCGAACCGGTATGTAGATACAGAAAGAATAATAGACCAGAACACCGGAACTTAGTTCTACGTTTCTACAAGTTTAAATAAAGTTAGCTTATATTCCTACCCTTGGTGAAGCACCCTTTTATTACACCTAACACTGCATGTGTTTTTATTGTGCCTACTGTTCGTATTACGAGCCTGGCGTGTCATTTTTGCTGTGCAGGTCCGTAGCGTATACCTCGATCGAGAATCGCGTTTCGTATCACAATACCACGCGCAGTGAAGGTGAACATCGGGAACAGGTGCTGGGTATGAGGAAATACGAAAATAAGAAAGGGAGGGTGGGTGAAAAAAAACTGAGTGTGTAGGTGGAGACATGAAGATATGTGACGTGGATGGAAGAATGAGTATACGGTACAATGGATGCGTGCGTGTGTGCGTGTCTGTGTGTGTTTTGATGTACGGTAATGGTTATTCGGTTACTTTGCAAGGCTGCGTACACTGATTATGTAACAGAACATCGTATAATATATGGTAGAATGACTGAATAACGACCTGAGAGGGAAGCCTGATGAATCTGAACAGATATCCTTCATGCAACTATCCCAGCTATTCAGTGAGTTGTAATCATAAACACTCTACAGCCCAGCTCAGTGTTCCCCAAACCTTTCTTCCACGGGGAACCCCTGATATAATATTCCATATCTCGTGGAACCCCTAGCTTAGCAAACGTTTATAGACCGTAAAAAAAAAGCTGGAAGCGCAATTCAAGTACTGCAAAATGACTGTAAAAACAATTTACTACTAAAGATCTGCTACATAGATATACGTTAGCTGACGACGTGCGAACAAAACTGTCTTTCATTGGACTTATGGCCTTTCACCACCCTGGGTTCCGCCCGTCTGAGCAAGGAGAAGGTAGAAATCCACATATTCGACTGGAACACACATCAAGCAGAATTGCCAGTCGGGTTACTACGACAGGACGACAGCCAAGATGACAATGGGCGGCAGAGGAGATCCAGACGGGTCAAATTGGTATCCAAGGAGTGTTACAGGAGACCCGCTATTCCTTAAATTCGCAATGTTTTGATTCAGTTAGAGGTATGATAGAGTGATTCTAAAGCAGGATCACCCACATAAAAATAAACATGCCACACCATGTCACAATTATTCATAAAGCATTATACGAAAGATGCAAATACTGGTAGATGTATCAACTATACATGTAACTCACCGTGGCGCAATACCTCTGCTCCATACCATATTCCTTCAAGGCGTGGGTAAGGACAACTTTACCTTCTAAACTCGGTGTATTTGAAGGTGCCGAAAATGTTTTCTTGCGGTTCGCATACAGGAGCATACGTAACAAACACGTATTCAAATACAGGAACGCGGGCAGTCAACATCAACCACGCTTTACAGTTATTTAACACAAAAAAGGTAAAATTCACCATAGAGCAGGCCATGAAGGCCCAGAGGGGGTGTAGACGTTAGCTCTATTATTTCTATAACCTCTGCGCTAGATGGGGATGGGTGGTCAACACCACGCCCCGGTCCCTTTAACCCCGGGGAAGAACCGGTAACCACTGTACAGGAGGATGGGTGGGCCGCAGGGCCGGCCTGGACGGGTGCGGAAAATCTCGCCCACCCCGCACCGGGATTCGATTCCCGGACCGTCCAGCCCGTAACGAATCGCTATACCGTCTGACCTATCCCGGCCCACATTTAATATACATACATATATATACTCGTATATATTACATGTAGTAAATCACAGCGAGGTACATTTGCGATTAACTACCACCATTTCTGTCTTTATCTGTTCATCACAGCGAGATGTCGCATTCAAAATGTGTTCGTGGCACGTCAAGTTCTGCTGGTTTTCTAAGTGAAGCGACCAGACGTGAAGTGACAAGCGGAAATTGTCAGACATTATTATGTCCCTATCTTTAGTAATAATCTATTATACAGAAATATTATTATGTACTGACGTCACTGATTGAATATTGGGTTATTTAACGACGGTGATTCAATATCAGAACTACGTAGTGTCGAAAGAGATGAAACACGATTGTTAATGGTTAATCCTTCAGTTAGCCAAGGAATTCTCCGCATTTTCTTGAACTCAAAGATCCACCACCGTAGTTTACACCAGCGCACCATCCGATCCCATCCTGAGCCATCTCAATCCACTCTACAATATAAAACTCCATTTCCTTAAGATACATTTTAATGTTAGCTTCCAACCTACGCCTACGTTTTCAAAATTGCCTCCTCCCTTCGTGTTGTCCGACCAAATTTCTATTTCTCACCTCCTGTAAGCACGTTACACATTGCGACCATCTCTTAAGCCTTCACTTTATCATACCAGTAACACTCGCAAAGTACAAATTCTGAAATCCATTATACTATTCTGTCCACTGTCCGGTCATTTTTAGATTCTCGCTGCCTGGGATATGAAGCCACGTTCACTGGCAGTAATACGATGCCGCCATCTTCATGGTAAAGCCTGAAATTGTGGCAAGTTCCTCCGTAACATTAGGAACCACCTACCAAACTACATGCAGTCATAACCTAGAAGGCTACAATTTAAATCTTCAACCCGATGAAAGTTTCACCCTCGTTACTGCTTCCCTCTGACGTTAACATACCCCTCTCAGCACTCTCCTCTCTTACATCTGACAATAATATGTTCTTTTCAAAGCCCCCTTCGTCTGAGCTGATCTCACGTACTGCTACTAAATGCTACTTAGCCAGTTCTCTTGGTAAAAGGTACAACAATTTCTATAGGCCCTTAGGACACCACGAGGTTGAGGCTCCCAGTATTTCTAGACAGTCGGTACATGAAGATGTTAAGGTTGTCAGCCGTACGCACCGGACCCCCCAGGAGATACACCTGGTGCGCCGACTTTTCGGCTTATAGGGCTGTGTCTCAACCAACTCCGCCACCGAGTTATCTTGCTACTGACTGAAGATGGCCATTGTCAAGTTCCGAAACATGTAGTCTTCTTTATGTAGTAAATTTCTATACATATCTTTACCATCAAATAAAGTTGTGTTAGACAAGTACATACACTCCAATCTAGTTTATTTATGAACACAACGGGGATGACGAACCTTATGACTGTAATGAACCAGACTTGCACAAACTTCTGACACTCTTCATGTTCCGAATTTCGCGTCCTTTGTTGCTGTTCATGTCGTGGCCGACATTCGAACGAGCTACCTCTAGAATATGAGTCCAAAGTGCCTACCACATAGCCGGCTGTGAGACGTAATGGGAGATCTGAGTGAGACAATCCGACCAGTACTGAGGTTTCAATGGGCCCCTATGGTCGAAATTGTATGTGGCTGAAAGGAAGAAGGCCAGAAAGAAACACAATTGTGTTTATTATAATGAAGACAAAGCACCACCTTCGCCAGGGTGCCAGAACATGGAACAAAGACACAACAGAAAGGAAGAAAAAGAAAGAATAAGACCGGATGGAAACTTTTTTGGCCAATCCAGTGATACTAATAGCGACATTTCGTGCAGTGTACTACGTCATGCCACCCACGAAGCTGAGCACTAGGTGAAGAGCCGGCGCTGCACCCAACGCTTTTTCACGGGCTTTCGATTGGGAAAGGTTAATAAAACATTCAGTTCATTCTTGACGCAAAACGGAGAACTCAAGTATACGTTCTTTTCGATCGAAGTCGTGGTTGAATGGTAGCTGCCCTGGAACTCCGTAGTTTAAATGTCAGCCTGTAGACCAAGTACTCTGACTGCATTTCGTGATTTCTTTCAGCCTCTGCAATACCTCCAAGAGAACACAGCCCCCCCCCCCGTCCAGTTTATCACTCACAGCCATCTTATCTTTTTACCCCACATAATCAGGGCGTCACTAAGTAAAACAAGAACCACTGAGCTTGATTTCGGGCTTCCGCAGCGGTCTAAGCGAGATCTGCGTTATTTTGGGATTTACGCGGTTTATAATGGTAGTTTCGTACCGATGTTTCGGGATAACCTATCGGTTCCATCTTCGAGGGTCATGACCCTTGAAGACGGGAACGATAGGTTGTTCCAAAACATAGGTACTGAACTACCACTTTACTTCGCGAAGAATCCATAAAGAGCGCAGATCTCAAGAACCATTAACGTCACCTTTCAGTTCCATCTCCAAGAGTCAATCAGTATGACGCTTCACATGTTTCCCGAAAGCTCGGTAACCAACTACCGACCCACGCCGCTCTGTTTCCCGGAAGTGTGAAGACCTCAACTGCACCACGGTGGAAGATTGAAGTCAGACATGAAATTTATAGATTCTAAGTTCGGCGCAGTACTGAACTTTCTAAATGCTTGATACAAAACCAGATTTTCGAAAGACCCACAAATTTCTCTTACAAACTATTCGCCGAAAATATGGAACGTTTTCAACATTTATGAAGCTCACGGAACTTGCACTGCGTGGAACAGAAGGAAGTGCAAGACAAAACATTAGTTTCACAACATAATAATAATAAGTATTATTATTATTAAGATGCGGATTACTGAATAGACGGTTTATTCAGCGTCACAGGATTCTGAGCACGGCGTACTGTAACAAACACGACAGACATTTTGGACACTGTCCATTACCTCAGGCCAAAACACCCACAACGTTTCGGGGAATAATCCATCTCCTTCTTCGGGTGGTAAAACGACACTAAGAACCTACTACGTTAGGCCGTTGAGAAAGAGCTAAAGCTCAAATGATAGAGATTATCATTTTGCTGGGACCCTAAAGAGTTGGTTCTCCTGTTCCAGTTTACAAACGAAGAAAGAGATGGATCCTACGTGGCGGGGTTTTGTAGCTTCAGAGGATGGGCAATGACCAAAATATTAGTTACGTCTATTAAACCGTTTGTACCTTATACAGTATTAATTAATGTATGTCTAATTCAGCGCAGATGCATTAAGAATGGTCAAATAATTTAACAAATGAAAGAAACCTTAAGAGGTGTCGATATAGGCAAGCTTACAAAGTAAAAACACCCACAGGGGTACAGTGTAGAATAAGGCATCATATTGCATGGACCAGAACAGGAAGCACTGCAATTCTAATGCGTTAAACGTAACGGAAATCGAACAGTCTCAGAACCATTAACAGAGTAATTGGAATTCAAGTTATAAATAATTATTCTATTAATTTTTCACGTACAAGTATACGTGTATGCATGGTGTATGGAGGATTACTTAGATCCCAGTGACCGTGAGCTTTAAAGGGCGCATCGCATTCGGCCACGCAGAAACTAAGGTAACGAGTTTAAATCTCGCAATGTATCTGTGCACATTTATAATCACTGCGTGTAAGCAACAAAAATAATATACGACAAAACTAAACAAACAACAAAAATTGCAATACGCCGAAATATCTCAGCCTTTATTAAAATATAACCAACTAATTGCACCAATATGTGATTCTTAAATCTTATTTACACATTAAAACACGTCACTTGGTTAAAATACTTCCTACAACTCCTGCATGTTTCAGTCTGTCAAGACCATCTTCAGGGAGTTTTGTTTTGCCTTATTTTGAAGTTGCTAATGCTTCTATGTTTTATATATATGGTACTGCAGCAGCATGTCTGTAATCAATATACCGTGTAACATTAATATATAGGGAGTTAATGTTATACGGTATATTGATTACAGACATGCTGTTGCAGTACCATATATATAAAACATAGAAGCATTAGCAACTTCAAAATAAGGCAAAACAAAACTCCCTGAAGATGGTCTTGACAGGATGAAACATGTAGGAGTTGTAGGAAGTATTTTAACCAAGTGACGTGTTTTAATGTGTAAATAAGATTTAAGAATCACATATTGGTGCAATTAGTTGGTTATATTTTAATAAAATTGAATTATTG
>Ga0123352_10006325_pt1 | contig 18096 bp, 10 predicted proteins | sample TergutLab28metaG_FD_89700 | JGI IMG/M metagenome (GOLD analysis project Ga0123352, IMG submission 89700) | Labiotermes labralis P1 segment gut microbial communities from Petit-Saut dam, French Guiana - Lab288 P1 | ecosystem: Host-associated > Arthropoda: Insects > Digestive system > Gut ... | reverse complement strand
TTAACCCCATGCACATTGAATAACTGGGAGAAATAGTTCCTCCACCTAACCACAATACTGTGGGAGTCTGCAACCAGGTCACCTTTCTCATCCTTAACTATATTACATCTAGGCTGGTACCCCGTCTTAAAGTCATTGATGCCCCTATACAAATCCCTAATGTTTTTGTTCTTACTGTTAGTTTCAAGTTCCTCAATTTTAGCTCTCAGATATGCCTTCTTTTTTTCCCTAAAATATCTGCTAACTTCATGTCTTACATGGTTCAGATTATCTACATTGCTTTGGCTTGAATCCTGTACCCAATGCATTTTAGCCCACTTCCTTTGATCCAAAAAACCTAAACATTCATCAAACCAGGGTTTATTCTGCTTCAATTCGTGCAGACCCAGACTCTCTTTCGCTGAGGTTTGTTTATTCTCTTTAATGTTCTCCTAAGTCCTATTTATGTCCTTGTCATCATTCAAGTTCTCCAAAGCTGCTAACCTGTTTGTAATCTCAATCTGATACTGTTCCCTAACCTCTGGCTCATTAAGCTTCCTCAAGTTAAATCTTTGCCTATCATATTTACTTCGAACTTTACTCCTGTCAGCTACAAATTAATTTGCACAAAAACATAAAGAACTATATGCACATACACATTCAAACTGGACAATAGGAATCCTGCCATTTGTTCTTTTGTGCAGACCTCTAGAAGAGATGAAAAAAAAAAAATGTCAAGGGCATACATAACTCTTGGTTCATGATGAAAATGTGGAGGTAAATTTGTAAACTGGAGGATTAAGCATTGAGCATTTGCAGTAATATTGTTCATTCATGAAATATAGTTGTGTGGTTTAGCTGGAATATGGGATGTAGGGCTTCTGTGTTGGTGCAAAGAACCTAAAAGTATTTTATGGTGCATCCACAGTATTAGTTTATGACTTACTTATTTGTACTGTTAGTTAATGAAGAATGCCATCAGTGTTACTCATAATTTACTTGTTTTAATGCTGTAGGCAGAATGGGTATTAGTGTGTTATACAATTATGAGATGCAAGCTTAAGTCAGAAAGTAACCTCACAGTTCTAAAGTACTTCATAAACACAGCTGAATGTTATTAATTTTTTCTTCAAAGCAGAGGCAAGATTTTGCAGGTTTGAAGATGTATTTAAATCTCTCACAGTACCCAGTTTCAAAGCGTAATTGAAATAAAAATAAATTCTGAATAGTGTTTGCTAGATAAAGGAATTAATTGCCACTGATTACATTTAACACGGTCATCATGATGACTTTTGGTGATGTACAGTCTCTATGAACTAGTTATTTTTTTGGTAAATATCTTTTTCTAAAATAAAGCCAGCTGTGAATGGCATTGTTTGTATTATCAACCACCTCTTAGAAAATGTGCCAAAATACACTGTCTCCATAGCACGTTAAGACGGGTGGATAATCTGGCAGTATTCATTCAGAAATACAAAGAAATAAATGGTGAAGGCATGCCTGCATTAGTTGCATTGGTTCTGTGGCCCAGGCTATGTGGCAGATAAGACAGTGGTAGTAATTACCAGGACCAAGTAAATTTATCTCAAATTACAGATAATTACAGGAAGCAGCTGTTCTTCACCCCAGCTATGGTTCCTGTCATTGAAAATGTCACAGTATATGGCAGCTAAAACTTTAAAGAAAGAATAACACTGAAAATAAGAAAATGAAGTTTATTCACGTAATTAAAAGAAAAGATTGTGTATGAGGATTTGCACTGCATCATAATCTCAATTACAAGTCTTGCCCATCACTTTAACAGCCTTGACTAGCACATATTGGTAGGAGTCTGGATTGCATTTCACATTGTATTTGGGTGTTTGCAGTTAAGTCTGCAGCAGGAAACAGGAAAGTTGTGTTTTGAAATGAAGCTATGTTTTCTTTTTAATGTTAATGTAATGAAAAGTAACCTGAGTGTGTTGGCAATATGGGCTTGGTCAAAAGGAGTTTGTTAAAGGTTAAAACAAACAACAAAAATGACTTGCTCTTCCATGTGTCCTTTGTATTTAGCTTCCTATTTTCAAAAGCAGATACATGTTGTGCACTGTTCAGAATAATAATTGTGTAACATATGAATAATGTTACAGCATTTTGAGATAACACCTTATTACCTTACTACATTACATGTTACCTGTATAGAAATAACTCATTTTATACTCTATGGGGAATCTCAGGATTATTACATGATGAATGTATGTGTGTGTGTGTGTGTGTATATGTACATATAAATAAATATGACATGGGAATCTTGCACCATTCCTGTAATGTATTTTTGTTATTCTTTCATTTTAGACACTACACATATGGTAAAGAAATATGCATTGTTAGTAACTTAGATGACAAAACTTCTGTATGGGATACAGACACTTCTTATATGACATTGCAAGTAATTGATATGCATTTGTTTTAACCTTTGTGAATTTTCTCTCACCTTTATACTTATTAAGTTTGCTGAAGACAGTCATGCTGTTTGCAACATAACTGCCTGTGAGAGTTTCAAGACAGTGTTGCCCCTTAACCTATATTATAATATTTGACATATCATAAAATTGTAATTTGTGCATGCCAGAGAATAACACCATACTGCAAAACTGTTCAAAGGCTGTTACAAAGGCTAAGAATGCATCTCTAAAGCACTAAAGCTAAAGGTTATTTTAGATACAAGTGAAAATCTGAGAATGCAACCTCTCCATATACAAGGCATTATAGTAACTAATGTCTTACTTCAGCCACTTTGACTGCCAATGTGTTGATATTCTGTAGCACAATTTCATCATCCAGGACAAGTTCAAGTTGTGTAAGAGCTCACAGAAGTACTTCCTTATTGTATGGGTCTGAATCAAGTAGCACTTCACTGCAGATGACAATACCCAAGTTGTTATGCACAGTGCTCTGAAAGCAAAATTAGGAACATATAAACCTTTCCACTATGGGCATACAAGAGATGAATTAAGTGCAGAATGAATGAAAATACTACATATGTACTGTACCTAATGAATATAATGAGACATTTGTTAAAAACTGAATATGTTTACGTCACTAAGTAAGAAATTCTCACTATTCCCTAAATGATGTTCTAAAATTAATTATTTTGCACACAAATTTCTCAGCTGAACCAAAGTTCATTTCACACGTATTGTATTCAGAATCAGTGATAACTGCACTTCATATCAGTGGATGTATGTGTTGATATTTCAGTAAAACACATAACAACACCACTGCTAACCTCTTGTTAAATGGCTAACTAAACAAGAAATGTATTGTACACAGACATAAGCAACTGGAGTGTAGGACAAAAAACTTCGTAATATTCAAGCAATAATATTCTAACTGACCCTTCTTTACACATTGCGGGGACTTTTGGTTAGAATGGGAGCAAGATGCTCACAGTGGGCAGAAGACTTACCTCAAAGGGAATATTTAGATTGTGGTGTCCAACCACCATTAATAAACTACACTAACACAGGGTATCACATTCAATAAAGTACAATGTTTTATGAGCAGCTTAATTTATTCACTGAAGTTACACAAGTGATTTGTAGAGAGTCACTGAATGCTGTCCCCCTCTCTTTCTCACTCACTCACTCGCCCACCAGCACCCCCCTCCCCCACACACCCACAAAATCAGACCCGAAAACAGCACCAATGTCAGTTAACTGCAATTTTTGGTGGCATAAATCAAAGTATTGTAACTGATTGCTTATAGTTTGAAGACCTCTTATGGGATTCAAAGGGGAAGTTGTGTACTGAAGCTCTTGGAAGCATCTTGACAGTCATAAAACCACTTTAATTTCAGATGGTCAGTCTAACGAGAAACAATGTTAATATAACATACAGAAGCTACTTGTAACAGTACACAGTACAGTTTTACTGTATACTGTACCATACAAAAGAAGGTACAATACCACAATGAGTGTTCACTGTTACTTAATATTCCTGAAACTGTTTGCTTCTGGAGATCAAAGTTCATGCCTGGTTTTCTTTACCAAAGGAGAATAGGAAATACTATAACACCCCATCTTCCTGCATTCACTTTCAAGAAGTGACATATTCTTCTTGTACACAGATAAAAATCTCATCAAACAATTTGACTGTACAGTACAGTAGATGCAAAGAAGGGAGGTACAGTAATACGGTGCTACATCAGACATTACTTAATGTTGATGGGCACATTTGTATTACCACAATCTTTGGTGAATGGTGGCTAGAGGGGTGGTGCTCTACCAAGAGTTCCCCAGTGTTAATATAATAGGCTACTTCTGTTTATGGACTTAGATGGGTGCTAAGTGAAGGTGGTGATACATACAGGGACAATATATTGAGGTTTGTGCATTAGTCCACTTACAGGTAATTTCCTGTCATTACAGCACTTCACAGCAATGAATGCAGGAAAGGTGGATAATGATGAATGCCAATTGGAGAATATGAAGACTGAATAAAAAATGGCTGCTGAGTACAGCATGTAGTATACAGACTACTTACACAAGAATCAGTGCCTAAAGACAGCACAATATGGAATACATATATAATGCCAAAAACAGAATGCCCAAGTTTTAGGTGTCTTGTGACTGTGCATCGTGAACATAAGGTGAAGAAAGAGAACCAACAAGATGCAACTAATTCGATGTTTATCATCAAATTTTCTATCTCAACATGTTTTGGGCATCATTATGCCCAAAACATGTTGAGATAGAAAGTTTGATAATAAACATCGAATTAGTTGCATCTTGTTGGTTCTCTCTCTTCACCTATAGAATGCCCAAGATGGCTGTCACAGTATTTTGGCCTCGGTATGTAAAGAGCAATGCCAAGCGTTCACAGGTATCAAATTCTGAATTGGAGTTTCAAATGCTCTAAGTGCATCTTCCCCTTTATGAGCTTAAATGTGTGCACATACAAATGCAATACAATCTGGGGCGACAAATATGCTCTGAATAAACATAGGTGAAAATGGGTTTACAATTACTTGCACCATCATTTCCATACCTTCTTATTACCAGGCCGAGTAAGATGCAACATCAAACAGACGACACTGCCCTGATCCACCTCCACTAAAGGACTAGTAACTGGAGCCTGAAATAATGTTCGAAGTGTTGGTAAGAATGCTTGCTCCAACATTTCCTGCCCATACTTACTGTCATATGCTAAAGTTGTGAAGAATGCTCCAAGCATCTGTTGCAGGTACACATCTCCCGCTATAGCAGCAAAAACTTACAATGGAACTTGTAAAGGTATTTTCAGTAGAATGCTTTAAAGTTTAAAATGATCAATTTCTGTGGTCACATTTCTAAATTTGTTGTACAATTTTATTTGCAATGCTTTGTATATTTTAAAGGTTACTGAGCAGCAATACCAATTTTATTCTTTGTCTATCTTTGTATCTAGTCGTGTCTTATTCTAAGATTATATAAACAAAATGTGTCTGACATTTACAAAGCCTTATCCAAAAGTCCCAAACTTACCATTCAAATAAAAAAAAAGGAAGTATCACAGCTTTCTGCCACTAGATGCCATAGCATCAATATCATTCATGTCAGGTTAGCGAGTTTTCCAGCCATAACTCTGCATTGCCTCTCGCTGGTTGTTTAATGTTTGTGTGTATGTGTGACTTTCTAATGGTTGATTTGACAGAACACCACATTTGTATTAAGTTTAGCTGCCTGAGAAATGCAGTAAGTGCTCAATACAACTTTCAGTGACAATACCATGGGACAAGTACATGCTCTGGAGGGAGTTATTTTCTTAATTTATAAATTAGGAGACTTCATTTGAAGACTGTAAGAACTCCAGCCATCCCTCCACAGTTTGCACATAGGAAAACATTGACAAAGTTCAAAAAAACACAAATGAAGAATGACTGAGTCCAATTTTGTAGATGCTATCAGGTTAGGCCTCTCAGATGGAACATGCCGTTGAATCATAAAGAACTTCAACAAACAGCAGATATCCACAAAGTATGTGCCTTTGTTGATTACTGATAATCAGAAGCAGCAGCAGTGTGAATTCATGGGACTGAACTGTTGCATGAAGTCAGAAATGACCAACACTTCCTCTTGAGAGTCATAACTGGGTTAACTGTCATGACCCACCAACCCAACAGCAGTTCTCTCAGCCAAAAGCCTATCCTCTCCATAAATGAATTAAGAAATATGTCACGTCAAACATAATTTTTGGCCCCTCAAAACTTTAAAGTGGTTCCCACCACCCTCATGTACGTAATTTGGCAGCTCTCTCCATAGGGGCCCTGTTGGGGAACCCGGAGGGGTTCATTTACTGGGACTTTTGAGAGAAAAAGAGAATGCGTATCAGGGTTCCTTTTTCTAGACCCAGAGGACACTGAAAGTGAAGTCTGGGGGCCATCTGGAACTTTAGCAAGGAACAGGGCTCCACTGAGCTGGTAACAGATTATGGAACACGAAGGGCCCGCCTATAAGGTCTAGGTGCATCGAGAATGATAGGGCTCGAACCCAAATGCTAATCATAATCATCATCACCACACCACCACCAACACTCCATTGTTGCAATTGCATCCCTTGTGTGCAGACTAGTATGTGGTCTGGTACTGTCATGCATGAGGACTTGATTCATCTTCCTCTTTAGTCAAAACCTTCAAATTCATTGTTTTAACTTCTTTAATGTCTGCACATGTCACTCTGAAATGTTTGTGGCACCTCTCTTCAAGAATTCCACCAATACGATTCCTTCACTGTCCCAGAAGATGCTAGCCATAACTCTTTGTGCAGAAGTCTGCACCTTGAATTTTTTCTCTCATGGCAATGACTGATAATGCTATTCAATTGACAGTATTTTCATCAATGGATCACAATGATGAAGCCAGTTTTCACCACCAATATTTATTTTTGACAGAGAAGCTTCTCTATCTTTCTCACTGCATAGGAGAAGTTCTGCATAGATATTTTCTCAGGCTGTTTTGTGTTATACATTTAGCATTTTCAGCAACCCCATTGTGCAAACTTTTCTATAGCCAAGTTGCTGATGAAAGCCATAACCACAGGTTTTTCAACCCTGTTGCACCACACAGTTCCCTTGTCATGATAGGGTGGTCATTCCAAATAAGCGCATCAACCTTGTCTTTGTTCTCCATTGTTGCTGCTGTAGCTGGTCAGCTGCTACAGGGCCTGTCACCAATGTCCTTTTCACTGCTCGTACAATAACTGACCCAGTGTCCAATTGAGCCGCCATCTACGGCATTTTCACCATATACGCTTCTCAGACATCTATGAATCTATGGACTGGTGCTGCCCACAATAAGAAATTCAGTCACCACTCTCAGCCTCACACATATGTCCACAACATTCACCATTTTGCTTTGCTACTGTTTTGAACATGTGACTGACTGGAGCACCAATGATCCTTGTGGAGCTGGAAAGTGTCACTATCTGGTGCACAAGACAAGAAACTCTATCTAGTGCCACATTTAAAAGGAGGGGAGGCAAAAAAGTCATTACTTTTGTACTGACCCTAACACACACACAGAAACAGTTAAAACCAGTTGTAACCAGCATATATGTTTAAATAAGGTCAAGTCCAAGATCTTTTGTTGTAATTTTGAAACAAAATGTAAAACATTTTAAGTACCCTGTTGTAAGTATAAGATGCTGGCTGTACACAGAAATTAATTCATACCAATTAGCAACCTTCCTTCATGTGTTATCACAGATCACTATGTAACTTCTGCAGTGAGCAGGATTAAGCAAACTAAAGTACATAAAATATGATGTCTGTTTACCTCGATGTAATGTAATACAAAGTTTTCCATTAAACTGCACAGCAGTCACTGTCTTAGAGTGCATCATCTCATATATAATGCAAAGACACTTGGACAGTGTGGCACGATCATTGTGTTGCTCCCGTACCTAGAAAAATTTTAAAACACAACTTCTGTCAGTGTCAGATTACTGAAAGTAATACCATCACTTGGAAGACAGTCCTTTATTTTATACAAAATTTTATATTCTAAGAGAAAAAATATATAAACAATACAGTAATATTTGAAAAAATAAGTTAACTTTTTTAATTAATCCACTACAAAAAATTTAAAAAGTTTTTATTTACAGTGTAACTGACTGTAATTTCAGGGAAGTTATATTGCACAGAATATATAATGGAAATATTATTCACTTCTGTAACAGGAAACATATAAAGAATCTTGCAAGTACTATGATATGTGCTATGAAATAATTACACGTCCCCGTCTGTTTAGCCATTCCTGCATTTACCACATCTCTGGGCCCAATAACAGACACATTAAACTACAAATGGGATTGCGCTTATGGTAACGATTTCCCGTTGCTCTTCCAGTTTGCTATCCAAAAATATAAAGATTAAGATATACAGAACTATAAATTTGCCCGTTGTTTTATACGGGTGTGAAACTAACATTGAGGGAAGAACATAGTCTGAGGGTATTTGAGAATAGGGTGGTGAGGGGAATATTTGGGCCTAACAGGGACGAGGTAACAGGGCAGTGGAGAAAACTACATAATGAGCTGAATGACATGTACTCCTCACCAAATATTTTTTGGGTGATCAAATGGAGAATGAGATGGGCGGGGCATGTAGCAGGTATGGGGAAGAGGAGAGGTGCATACAAGTTTTGGTTGGGACACCTGAGGGAAAGAGGCCACTTTGAAGACCCAGGTGTAGATGGGAGGGTGATAATAAAGATGGATATTCAAGAAGTGGGATAGGGGCATGGACTAGATTGATCTGGCTTAGAACAGGGACAGGTCACAGACACTTGTGAATGCAGTAATAAACCTTCTGGTTCCATAAAATGCAGGGAATTTCTCGACTAGCTGAAGAACTGTTAGGTTCTCAAGAAGGACTCTGCTCCATAGACTAAGTAAATAAGGAGTATATATTCATGTAGTTTATAAGGAATCAAGATCTCAAAATGTCACAATTTTATTGTTAATGGGTAACATGGCATGGGTGGAACAGCATTTAATGAAAAGATAAATAAGATCTGCAACTCTTCTGGGATTTTATGCATACAACGGTAAATCCATACTGACATTTCAGGACAAGCTTTATGTCCTGAGACTGTTTCACCCTTGAAGATGGTACCAATATTTTGTACCAAAACCTTGGTATGGAATTGCCTGTCTATGCTGCATAACATCCCAGAAAAGTGCAGATCTCATTTATGTAGTGGAGAAAGCCTGAAATCACACAAAAATAAATAAGTAATAATATTGAAGTGTTAAAATGTTAAAAGGTAAAATCAATAAAAGCTTTTAGTGATTTCACCTTTCAACGTACATGTGTACATATTTGTGTGTGTGTGTGCGCGTGTGTTCATTTCTGACTCATCTGCTTCCAGAATTTCGTAAGATTAGCTCAGATTTTAAGTAGTAGCTATTATCAAAAAAGAATAGATCAAGTAAAATTTTGAACCCCATAATTTAATTTGCATGCCTTAAAGTATTACCTTAACCAAAATGCATGTTCCTCAAAGACCCATTGTGACACAATATCTGAGAACTCTCTAAGAGGCGCTACTGTCACTTCTATGTCACAAGTTTGCATTGTCGCATACTGTTGTCAATGACTGCAGGAAATTACAAACTGTGGTGTTGAAGTGGCAACCAAGACCTTAACATTAGTACCAAGAGTGGTCAAATGTCACAATGGGACACAGACACACAAACACATGGGTATTTAGATATAAAATTAGCACCGTACTGACAGGACAGACGGTATGTAGCCTAGTGACACAGGTTGACACTCAGCACCGCGGTCAAATAGGAATCTTTCAAGGAAGAACACTGGGTTAGAGTGCCCTATCTTAGAATTAAAGTGCACAATATCTTTGTGACTGGTGAAAAATTAATAAATAATTTATCTTTCTCTTCATGTACTTATGTTCTGTAACCTGGGCGAGTTTTATTCACGAGCACAGACTTTAATTTTTTACAATTCAAGAAAGTTACAGTTTTCCCTCTGTTACAGACATAAATTCATACGCATGAAATTTCTAATTCTACAGTCCCTGTGAAACTGATCAGAACACTTCCCTCTTCTGCATACCACTACATGATTGGTTTTTGAGTCTGGATGTACATATATATAATGAATAAATATATTTTGAAGCAACAAGGCTGTGCATAGGGCCTACATCATGTTAATGCTTCAGATTTCCATGGAGATGATTGAAATTAAGATCCTAGCAAGATTTACACATCAGTACGAATTTTTCTTAGCATATTTAGTGGATATGCTGAAAGAAAAGATAATGTAGTGACTGTGGTCTGATGTCTGATAGGAAAGTTAACAATGAAGTTCAAATTCCATATATAAAGTATTGATAACACATATGGTACAAAGTATGGCCAGACAATCAACTGACCCGATGTCATATTCAGAATTACAGATGAATATGTCATCAAGGTTAATGGCTCTTGTGTTCGTTGGTTAATGAGGTGCGCAGTTCGATAACGTCATATAGCATAGACTGGCCTTCGGATATTTTGAAGAAACTAGTAATAAACTTCAGAATGAAGTGGCCAGCACATGACCTTGCAGTTTAAATTGTATCAAGCGGATAACATATTTGATATGGACAGATTGTCAAGCACATTAGCACATCATAACAAATCTGCTGTCAGTTCTTGACAACTGCCAAATTATACAAATTAATGCTGAAGGTCCTCAAACAGATGAGTACTGGAACTTCAAGCTGCACAGTGCTAATTCCTCCCTTCACAAAAACGCAACATTAGCTTACAGTAAGTTGATATAAACACCTTAGAATGGTTATACCCATGGCACTCATCGCAATAGTTTTGAAATTACAGTCCCTTTTTGATCAGTAATTCGTCTGCTGCACCTTCTGGTACAGCAGGAAGACTTGGAGCAAATGTAGGTCTAATAACTTTTAGGTGAGACATCCCCATTGTGTTGTATATAATTATAAAATATAAGCAAAATATTCAATGACATGTTTCAGCTCTAGTTAGAAACAATGTAAGAATTCACCTTAATAAAATCATTAATTGAGTTGTGTCTGACTATATTTTGCTTATATTTTATAGGTAGGGCTAATAAGTTATGCTTTCTTATGCAATACACATGGCTCAGTGGGTGCATAAATATTAATTTATTTTATGTGCAATGTGTATGAACAGGCCTAAACATTTGTATTTTTGTGAATAAATAGGTAATTTCCCCCCACCATACATAATATAATGCTGAATCTTAGTCGGAGCACATTAGGGCCAATATGGAAGACAGATTCATGAGCATTCCAGAGCTACTTTTGGCAGATGCTGAAAAAGGTAACTAAAAAAGGGGAAGATGACAAACAATTGAATTACTGAGTATCCCACTTCATTCCATTTTGCATAAGCCATGTACATCCAACACAAACAAACTGATCATTTCTTCCCCTCAGGCTTCCCTTTTCCCTGTTCTGTGTCTGCAGAATTGCCAACAGTTTTCATGTGCTTCCTTTGTACCTTCCTAACTTTCTGTCAGTGCCAGTCAAATACATGTAACAGTAAGTTCTGTTGATAATGTAGAGGAGATGATCATTTATGGCACCGTCATTCTATCGCCTAGTAAGCAAACGTTCCATCCCAAACCCATATGGTGATTTACTATTATCACACTAGAACTGGACTAGCACCACATATTTGATTGGAGTATCATAGCATGTCAAACTTTTGTCATGTCCTGCTTTGGCCAGTAAAGGATGCCACTTCATATGGAAAATACATACAGGCAACTATATCATACATTTCTTGTGCCAGATATATTAGAGTCCTATATTAGTTTATGACTCAGTTACACTGAAAGTGTTAATTGAATTGCTGACCAATTAGTATAAAGTTGCAGGACAAGTTTCTACCTAAATATGGTGGGTAGTAACATGTTTTAACAAATATATATATCCAGTAAATGTGTGGCAAATGGGAGGAAATTTTAAAATTATTTCAACATTCAGTAATATATATTCACAATGTCAGTTTAAAATTATGCAGTTTTCCTATGAACACTTGATATGGTTCCCTGATATTTATAATATGTCCACACAGAAGCAGGCAGCATTCACTGTTACACCCCGTCACCACGGTGAGGCGCAGGATCTGGAGGGGGGATATGTAATCCTGGCGCTTGTGCAGAATTTCATATCGACATCTGCGACACTAGTCCAGATAGTGATGTGACGCTCTCTGGAGTTCGTGTTTTCTAGCTATGAATAATATCATAGTGATGGAACAAACACATTTAAAATCTGACAATAGTGTTCTGTTCAAAGTTCCTTTTTAAGAACGGTAAAATACAATAATTTTGTACCTTCCGACCTTTCTATAGTTGTGGCTCTGAAAATGGCTGGTGTGATCCTGAAAAAGAATTGTTTGACTTTGAAAAGAACTGATGTGTCTTTTAAAAAAAAAATGTGGTGCTGGTGCTGATGATGATGCTGCTGCTGCTGTTGTTGTGCTGCTCAAAATATCTCTGTAACAAACAAACAAAGAGTGCTAAACCAACATGTTTCTATGCACAACATATGGCAACTGCATACATATGGAGCTTTCTGCATTAACCCTTGGGCACCAAAATTCAACAATACAACACTCATTTAAAGCAATTTGGCACTGAATGCAGAGAAGGGAAAAGGGGAAGTCTCAAGCAGCACACAATGCAGCAAACATTGAAGACAACAAACAAGAAAGCGATGATGAGGACACATTTCTGTAACAAACACAAGTGACCATCAATATGCAAATAACCTTGGTATATTTGGAAGGAACTGCAAGGTGCTGCAATCTGTAATGTGGAAATGGCATAAATATATTAACACGTATTAGCAAACATTCAGAAACATTCACATCCCTCTCAAGTGCTGGTTGAAACCACTATATCCATTAGCTTGTATGCATGAAGGAATGCAACAAATGTGGGCAAATGTTCATGAAATTTAGTGTTGTTGAAATTTTACAAAAGATTGTCTCAGCATATGTACATACATACATACACTTAATGTCTGTGTCTTCAATTCTGAGTGGAAAAGGTAAAGTTCACCCTAGAAAATGTCACAGTAGTTCAGAAGGGGAATAGTGGTAGAGTGCTATTTTTTCTTTAACCTTGGCGCTAGATGGGGTGGGTGGTCAAAGCCACACCCCAGCCTAGGCCCACAGCTAGCAAGATATACAGCACCACACCCCAGCCTAGGCCCACACTAGCAGGATACATAGCATCACACCCCAGAACAATACTAACTTCAGTTCAACCACAATGCTAAATCAGTAACTGTGTTATGTGAGGATAATACTGTGACAAATTTTGAACCACATTTTCCTTATTTCAAGGATCTGCCATGCTTAATGATAAGTACACTGCACTGCAGCACATCTTGACTGTGTCGAGATCTGAGAAACTTGACACTAACCTACATGCCCTATATAATACTAATGTATATGTTCATTAAGAACACAGTTTCTTGATTCACACAGAACTAAGTTTTACGCAGAGTAAAGGAGCACATAAAGTGTAAGTAATCATCCATTAGTAAAAGCCACTGTTTCAAAAATTTATATGCAATGTAACTGTCTGACTCACACACCTATCTCTAACTTAATGACAAGATGTCCTCCATATACACCTCTTGAAATTGAACAATTAAGAAAACACCGTATGAAGAATAACAAAACAAGGGGTAAATAAAAAAATTTATGAGACAAGCACAATTAAAGTGAACCATGAGATACTGAGTGCAAATTCTGGGAAGATCATTGGGTGGAGGTGGGGGCTAGTTTTGTCAGAATGACCTTTAGGCAGGTGCTTATGTTGTACGTGTCACACAAAGAAGAATTTCAGGTAAGACACAAACTTCCAAAACAGACATATTCTTCCCTACATCCACAACCACAAACCTTCTTAATATTCACTTAATGGCAATACAGTCAGTGTACCAACTGTGGAAGAACACTGTGTTAAAGAGACTACAATGTACTTCTAATGCCTCAGTTTTCATAGTAATTTTACTTACCCCATTCAGTATGGAAACAGCATTCTTGGTCAGGTATGGTGGACACTGTACAGCTTTGTGAAGAACTTCATCAAAAAAGGCGGTCATAGGTATGTTGATAGGTGTGTCTCCCACCATCATCATGTACATGACGTTCCCAAGTGACCACCAATCAACTTCTGGTCCATACCTAAACTTCTGAACAACCTACAAATACATTAGGGCAAAATAAAAAAATTAGTTGATCTTAAAATTTTTTGTTTTCAATAAAAGTAATAGTAGCTTTATAAAGGATAAAAAAACTCACAATAACATCAATAAAAGTGTAACACTACTCTACAAATATACAAAAACGACATGCAAAATAGATAGTGATAATTACCTCAGGGGCCATGAAGGGTATACTTCCAATGAAAGTTCTTGCCTTCATCCCAACAAAAATTCTGAGTCTGGAAATCCCAAAGTCTCCTAAATTGCAGTGGCCATCCTTGTCCAACAGAATGTTCTGGAGTTTTATATCTCTGCCAATCAAAGATATAAACCACATGAAAATTATAGGCGTAGTTTTCAGTAGGAAACTTAACTGCAGATTATCAGAGACTACAATCCATTATGGATCTGTACTCCTCACCCAATATTGTGCGGGTGATAAAATCTAGAAGAATGAGATGGGCTGGGCATGTGGCATGTATGGGTGAAGAGAGGGGGGTGTATAGGGTCTTGGTGGGGAAACCAGAGTGAAAGAGACCACTGGGGAGATGGGTGGATAATATTAGGATGGATCTCCAAGAGGTAGGATGTGGGTATATGGACTGGATTGGGCTGGCCCAGGATAGAGACAGGTGGCGGACACTTGGGAATGCAGTAATGAACCTTCGGGTTTGGTGAAATGCGGGGAATTACTTGACTAGCTGCAAACCATTTAGCTTCTCAAGAAGAACTCTGCACCATGGAGTAAGTAAGTAAGTAAGTAAGTGCAATCCATTATGTCACCACATGTTTCAGGGCAATATATATATACAAGGTTATCATATACATATGTCGCAAGAAAAGAGGACATTTACCACTTATTGACCATAAAAAGAAGGGCATAGCAACAAACAAGGAATGCACAAATATACACAATTATATTAACAAATGTTTATTTATATTTCATGGATATGAAATTCAGAGGGACATGATTCTTAATCCTTTGACGCAGGAATTAAATCCCTACCACCCCCCCTCCCCCCCACTTTAATGGCCGTTCGACCATTTAAAGGGCTCACTGCACGACACACACATATATATATATGTGTCGTTCGGCACCAAAGGGTTAAGTACGTTTTTCACACAGTTCAAACTATTCTTAATTTCCATGCTAAAGTTCTCTAACACATTCTGAAGGTCACCTACTGGGCTAATGTTCTTTTTTTGACATTGACAGTGATAATGTAATATTATTATGCATTTAAAAGCCGAATGTGCATGCACCAACTAAGAATAAGAGTGAAAGCAGTCATGCAATCCAAAAGCAACATGATGGTAAATAACGGGTAGGTTCGGCTTCTCTCTCCATCTTATGGTAAAATATTTCCTGAATAAAATACAAGAAAAAACAGTTTATGCTTCTGTGCTATTTACAGCAGCAAAATTATCACGATTATGATGAGTAGTGTCACACATATCTGCTGAACATTAGTTTGTCAACAGAATGCTTGTACTGCAGCAAATACCAGCACAAACATGGGTGCAAAGTGAGGAAAACAATAACTGGAGATCTTGTAATCTACCGAATTTGGAATGATAGACATAAAATCACACAAAAATGTCACAAAATACTGCTGGCTTACGTCCATCCTCCTCGAATGTAACTATATACATTTCACACACAATCTTAAATATTCAGTATGAACAGTACGCAGACCTGCTGAAAATTATTGCAATGACAATTGCACACAAATACAAGAAAAGTTGAATACCTGCAAATAATGCCACACTTGTGCAGAAATTCAACAGCCAAAGTCAATTTGGCAGTATAGAATCATGTCAGTTCCTCAGATAATCACTCAGTGTCATCCAACTTGGTCCCCATGTCACCTCCCTCCACATACTCCATCACATAGTTCCGCTTTTTTTGTAAACAATGTGCCACAGTCATTAGCATATCACACACAATTCCAGAAAGACTCACATATCCTTTTACATCTAGTGTTCACAAGGCATCCATGCACTGTAGCAGAGAATGTGAATAAGAAAAGTACGAACAAGTGTTTTTGAATGTCAGTGCCTGCTTCTTGATTAATCAATGAAACCATGTAAACTGCTGTGCCTTAAATCACTGCTTTTCAACTGCTGGTATGTGGAAGGTCATTCAGAGGTATACAAACATATTTGGGAGTTATTCTGTTTTTCATAAATCAGTTTCAAAGAGGTTAATCACATATGCAACAGCAAATCAGTAAATACTTTGCAGGAGAGACAAGCCCAAATCCACTAATCCAAAATTCTGACAGGAGGGCTGCAGCAAGCAAAAGAACATTGTAGTACTTAACTGCAGTTTCTAACAGATTTTTTCAGCAAATGGAAAAAAGTACAACACCTAAGGCTACATACTAGTTTCCTGTTCATGATAGTGACACACAAAAGAAAAAGGCTGAAAAGCACAGTTTACATAATGTGCAGTCAGAAAAAACACAACGGTTATGCATGATGTGTGGGTGTGAAAGTTTTCATGAGCTGTCACACATCAAGGTACATGTATGTGTGCTCCCTATGAAAGTAACATCTTTCTGTGCGATATTAACAAGCAAGTTTGTGACCAATAACTAAGATGTTAAATATTCTTCTTCATGTCAGATGATGGTAAAACACGACTGGTACACTTTGGTTTGTATATCATATTGTTGACCATATAACTAAAGATAGAGAAATATATAGAGTTTTGCAATACCTGTATCAAAAATATAGAGCTTTTGTTTTATAAATGCTTTTTCCATTGTGGAGAATAAGATCTTACTCTATCATAGAAACTTATTGTGCCAATTATCCTTCCTCAAAGCACTTTGTAATTTGCTATAACTGGTGATGGCCATAGTAGTATAATGTATTACACAAAAATACAGAGTTGTGATTGATGGCGTATTAATCTATTTTTAGCGTACGACCAGTAAAGTAGTAATAACAAGTGACCAATAGAAGACCTCACAGATATATACTTGCAGGAACATCGCTACATGTTGATAGTAATGGCAGATTTCTGTATTAGTAACTGCCTGAAGACACAAACATTTAAATAACGGCTACATAACTTGGTCTGGAAGAATGTCACCAACTGGACCAGATATGGGTGGCCAGTTGCTCGTTTGAAAACTTCGAACTAGACATTCTTCCTGAATTTTTTTGTAACTTTCACAGCACAGACTGCTTTGCTGTAGGTGAGGCCACCTGCCAATTTCCTTCTTGCCATGTAAACCTTTCCAAAACCTCCTCTTTCCAGTTGTGTAATTGTCCTGTAATCACCAAGCCTCTTTCTATAACACAAACATGTGTTAGTTTAAACTGAATAATTAGGCTCAATTACACTATATACCCTATGTACGATATTATTACAAGAAAGGATGTATTGCAGAATATATACTTGTTCAAATTCTAGCAAATGCATGTACTACATACACTCGTGCAAAAAGTAAATTTTAACAATTCCTGGCATGTAAAATTAAGACAAATGACTAATACAAAAACAAAAAGCAGAACTGCTAAACAGTGATGATCAATGAAACTGACAACAGCAAAAGCATATTGTAAATGGTGACAAGAACATCTACACTGTGATTATGACACAAGGCCAGTAAAATCTGTTCGTATAAGGCGTGCCCAAGTGAAAGTGGGACTGATAAATTTATGCAAAGGTTTATTTAGTTTAAATGCACGTATATATTATAAATTGAAGAGTGGTACATAGACAATATCTGTGTAGCACATACTGTCTACACATAATCTACTTGTTGGTTGAAACAAGTGTCCCATTGGTCCACGAGACGATGGATACCGTCAGCGAAGAAAGTCTTGGGTTGCGTGCGGAACCATTCTTCAACGAT
>Ga0123352_10006323_pt1 | contig 18096 bp, 9 predicted proteins | sample TergutLab28metaG_FD_89700 | JGI IMG/M metagenome (GOLD analysis project Ga0123352, IMG submission 89700) | Labiotermes labralis P1 segment gut microbial communities from Petit-Saut dam, French Guiana - Lab288 P1 | ecosystem: Host-associated > Arthropoda: Insects > Digestive system > Gut ... | reverse complement strand
TTCAAAATAAGGCAAAACAAAACTCCCTGAAGATGGTCTTGACAGACTGAAACATGTAGGAGTTGTAGGAATTATTTTAACCAAGTGACGTGTTTTAATGTGTAAATAAGATTTTAGTATCACGTATTGGTGCAATTAGTTGGTTATATTTTAATAAAATTCAATTATTGCACGGTAAAAACATAAAAATTGTACATAAGAGTTAATTATGCGCTGCAAATAATATTTTAACCTGTCTTACGCCCTTCGACATAACTACATAAGTGATAAAACAAACAGCTCTGAATTGCTGGGCAATAAGTATATTTTATACATCGCGTATTTTTTATCTTGTACCTATTTTCTTCCGTGGGCCGGGTAGCTCAGTCGGTATAGCGACTGAGCTACGGGCTGGACGGTCCGGGATCGAATCCCGGTGGGGACGAGATTTTCCGCCCGTCCAGACCGGCCCTGGGGCCCACCCAGCCCCCTGTACAATGGGTACCGGGTTTTTCCCGGGGGTAAAGTGCGGCCGGGGCGTGCTGCTTAACACTCACCCCCTTCTAGTGCCACGGTCATGGAAGAGTAGAGCTATACCTCTGCCCAGCCTCTGGGCCACATCGGGCCTGTAACGGGAACACTTTACCTTACTTATTTTCTTCCACTGTTCCTTTTTTTCCCCGTCCTCCTTGTTTTCTTTTAATACGTTTGTTTCTTTATTCCTTTCGTGTTCTAGCTCCGACGCGAGATGGGGGATAACGAGAAGCGGAAGCGTCTCGTCTATCGCGAGAGAGATGGAGAGGTTACTGTCGTCGAGAAGACGAAAAAGGGGTTCTTCTCAAAGCTCTCGCCCAGAAATCTCTTCAGAAGCTGCAAGGGCGACAAGAAGACGGAGTTCAGCATGCCGAAAGTGGAGAGAAGTAAGTTCGGAAATTAATATTTATCGCATTTATCGAGTCTTTTATATGTTCTTACTTTCACGTGACTTGGGGACTTCTCATTAAAATTGTACATGTTTTAGTTCGAGGCAAATAGACGAACGATAAACCCCAACCTGTTAGGATAAGTTGTAAGGCTGAATATCCGAATGGTCTCTACACCAAACCCTTGCGTTATGCCCTACTTGCGTTCCTGAAAGAGTGGATGTAAAGCAATGAGGCGCGAATAAAAATATTTCCGTAATAAATAGTGGAATAGGTAGGGGTTAGTGTTATAGAAGGCAGCCAGCCAAAGGACGTTCAGATGAAAATGAATGGGTGTAAATTAAGAAGTTGTGTATACTGGCAAGGAGCGTAGAAGCAAAATTGTGTAAAAGAAATGTGGCGTAAAAGATGGGCTACGTTTACTTCCTATACGAAAGAACTGCGATGTATTTTAATACACATGACAAGGTTTCCTGCAAGAGAGTTCTTGTGCTTTATAAAATGAACGCTTAACCTTTTGGCGTCGGAATTATTTTTTTAATTTTGTCACATTCTGTATATAAAATGTGAATAATACAGGAACCAAATATGTTAGAATTATGAAATAAACTGTATTTTTAAGAGAAAAAAATGGACAGCATATACCATATTTAAAATATACAGTACCTATATTTGTTGAATAAATATATAAAATGCAACTTTAGATGTTAGCGGTGCGGTACGACCACTATAGTTGACATTAGGCGTCAAAAGGTTAATTATAGGTCATCTAGGTTTCCGCATAATATGAAGCAACAAGATGCATTATTTTCTCTTAATTTATTTCAATAATAAGCCTCTACATGTTTCGAGCAGGCTTGCTGCTCTTCATCAGGAGGATCAACTCGGACTGACGTTATGTTGACTGGCTGCCAACAGCCAGTCAACATAACGCATGAGTATACAATTTGCTGTTTCTAGTGAGTCGATCCTCCTGATGATGAGCACCAAGCCTACTCGAAACATGTAGAGGCTTATTATTGAAATATATTAATAGGAAATAGTGCATCATGTTGGTTCATATTATAAGGATATATCACGAAGCACGGTCAACAAAGCATAAAAAAATTAATCTAGTTTCTCTATTAAATTTGATCAGGTTTGCCAACATACTGTGAAAGATTTTAACGTTCGTGTTTCCGTGCATCACTAGTACAATTACAATTGATAACCAACAAGATGCAACTATTTTGATTTATTTACTTCTAATCAGCTCTACATGTTTGGGGCGATGTTTTCGCCCATCATCAGGAGCGTATCACTGTAACTACAGTTTCTGGTAATGTCAACCGATGTTGCTGCTGGCTGGTTTTGCGTATTGGGTGGAACACGTAGTATAAGCCAGCAACATCGATGGACATTACCAGAAGCTGTAGTTACAGTGATACGCTCCTGATGATGGGCGTAAACATCGCCCGAAACATGTAGAGCTGATTAAAGTAAATAAATCAAAATAGTTGCATCTTGTTGGTTATCAATTGTAATCAAACTGTTACAAAATTTACAAACTGCTTCGGACTCTTATTTATGTGCATCAGATCTTACTTGCAGGTTTGAGGTGTTCGCAGCGTCGCGTTACAGTAAAACGGAATTCCCAAAACTAACCTGTAATATTTTCAGACACGGTTTATGATAGAAAATATCACATGTATTCTAAGGTACAGGTCATTGTTTCAGACCTCAGCCTATGATTTTTAGGTTGAAGGAATCCAACAAGATGCAACAGTATGCCGATATTTATTTACTGCTAAATTACTCTACATGTTTCGGTCGTCCATCGCGCCCATCATCAGCAGTACATAAAACTGTAGTTGCAGCCTCTGGTACAGATCATACTATCTGGGGAGCAAGCTTCCTGAAACGTGACCACATAAGGACTGGTTTGGGACCGTCAGTGACGGTTCCAAACCAGTCGTTATTTGGTCACGTCTTGTTGGATTCCTTCAACATAAAATCACGATGCACGGAACTACAAATAAAAAAAAAAGTATAATGTTTACTTACACCAGTCTAACAGAAAAGGACAAAGTAGACTCAATACCATAAGTTAGTGCCTTTGACCTTCCTAAATAGCCACTAAAAGGTCTGTCACTGATTCTTACGTAATTTGGAATTTCCATTCTTCCAAGTTTTCGATATATCTACAAAGTTCCTGTACTGATTTAAATTTTCATTTACGTTTGTTAGTTGTTAATTCGTGAAATTTCTGTCCCAGTCTGTTCCAATTCTGTGTCGTAGCCTTATTACGCAGCGAGAATTAATTAAAATTACTTCAAAGAAATAAAGCGAGTTTGAGTTTGTTTCGTTTATGACAGCCCTTCAGGTTATTCCGCAGAGTGACAGAATGAGGTCTTACGCTGGGATTATACTGCTCTGACTAGCACAAGAGTTTTCTCTTCGTATTTACTCGTCAGTCTGAGAATTTATATTCGAAGATATCATAAAACAACTGAGCCTTTCCTTGACAGAAGAACAAGTAAAAACAATTTGTTGCCTTATACTAGAATGTAAAGGTAAATCAGTCCCGTTACAGGCCCGAGGTGCCCAGAGGGTTCCAGGAAGTTAAGATTCCCACATTACGTGACAATGGACCAGAATGGTGATAAGGTTGTCAGCCTTACGCACCGGCCGTTTTTACCCCCAGGAAAAACTCCTGGTACTCATTTCTGTTAGAGGCTGATTCGACCCCAGGGTCATAGTGGGATCGGAAGGATTATACCAATGAAAAACTCCAATGACACAATCTGTAATCGAACCAGCGACCTTCCAATTTCTAGGGCAGCGCCTTAACTACTGTACTACAGCGGTCCGCTATAGCAGAATGTAAGTCTCACTTTTCCTTCTTCGTAACAGGAAAAGAAGTTTATAGAAACAAATTTCAAGGCTAGTCGTATTAGCAGCGGCATTAAGAACCATGGACTGAACCCCTCTTTAGGTAAACGAGTTAACACTGAACATACAAGAAGGATATATATATATACAAACATTCACTGTAAATTAATAGATAAAATACGAAAGACTCGTTGAAATTCAAGAAGAAATTATTTCTTTCCTCTCTTCACTTACCACATATTTTTTTTTTTTTCATAAAATGTGGCGCTGGAGAAGGATGCAGAAGATCAGTTGGACTGATCGTGTGAGAAATGGAGAAGTGTTACAAAATGTGAGGGAGGAGAAGGTTATCCCACAAACATTCTTATAATAAAACTAATTAGATGCACTTATTTCTCAAATTTATTTTTGGAATAAAACTCTACCTGTTTCGGACAGTTCCTCTGTCCATCATCAGAAGTCAAGCACTGTACACTCAGCAATAGGTAGATGCCATACATACATGCTGACTGCTTCGCTAGCGGGATCAGGATAGAACTGGTTTAGTTGTGTCGCAACACAAATAAACCAGTTCGATGCTGATCCCACTAACAAGCAGTCAGCATAACCTGTATGACATCTACCTATTGCTGAGTGTACAGTTAGTTAGCACGGTGGTTAAGGTGTTGCGCTACAAATCGGAGGGTTGCTGGTTCGATTCCAGAAAGTGTCATTGGAATTTTTCATTGACATAATCCTTCCGATCGCACTATGGTCCTGGGGTCGACTCAGTCTCTAACAGAAATGAGTACCAGGAGTATTTCCTGGGGATAAAAGCGACCGGTGCGCAAGGCTGACAACCTTACCACCATCGTGGGCCAGCTTGCGAGCAGGATCAGGATGGATTTCCGTCCTGATCCTGTTCGCAAGCTGTCAGCAAACCTGTATGACATATACCATCGCTGTGTGTATAGTGAAAACCTACTGATGATGTACAGAGGAACTGTCCGAAACATGTAGAGTTTTATTACAAAAATAAATTTGAGAAATTAGTACATGTAGTTGGTTTTATTAAAAGAATTTATCACGATGCACGGTCACCTGAACGTAAAATCTATCATGATGCAGGTCAACTGAACGTCAAATTTATCACGATGCACGGTCAACCGAACGTAATTTATCACGCTGCACGGTCAACTGAACGTCAAATTTATCACGATGCACGGTCAACTGAACGTCAAATTTATCACGATGCACGGTCAACTGAACGTCAAATTTATCACGATGCACGGTCACCTGAATGTCAAATCCTACAAACAATAAAATGAAAGAAGGCCAACTGAATTGGACACATCTTGCAAAGGAACTGCCTTTTAAAACACATAATTGAAGGAAAAACAGAAGGAAAAATAAAAAAATTACAAATGTGCATAATATAATTATTTCGCTGACTAAAGAAAATTCGTTCTCTCTCATTGTTGAAGTCCAAATGCCATCGGAAAAGCTTCTTCGGCTATACGTGAAAACTTACTGCTTATGTTAAGTACAAATAATAGCACACCATTCCCAATTATGAAGCTTAATGAGGCGCCGTGTGATGAAACAAAACAATAATTGCATATTTTTTATTTCCATAAACCGGTTTGATTGCTAGGCTCAGTTTATGACCCCATCCTAGGAAACCTGCCCGAGACGCAAACTGTGGTCAATGGTGGGTTACAGTAGTTAATCTGAACAAATAACGATATTTTCTGTACTAAAGCCTTGTACAAGCCGATTCCAATGGCCGCGGTCTAAGTCGTAAGGCCTGTGGCCGCTCGCTTGCTGGGGTTTCGGGCTCGAATCCCGCCGAGGATATGGATGTGTGTCTCTTGGGATTGTCGTGTGTTGTCAGGTAGAGGTCTCTGCGTTGGGCTGATCACTCGTCCAGAGGAGTTCTACCGATGTGGCATGTCTGAGCGTGATCGTGCAGCCTTGATAATGGGGATGCCCTGGACCCCTAGAGGCTGTTGCACCACTGAAAAAAGAGTCTAGTAAAACAGGAGTCGGGATAACGTAATCAGTATCATTACCAGGCTACGGATTGGGCAGTCCGAGATTAGAATAACGGCAGGGTCGAGAGTTTGCTGTCTCCTCCAAATCGTCCAGACCGGAAATGGGACCCACTCAGCTTCTTACTCAAAGGGTACGGGGAGTTAAGCGTCCGGAAAATAAGACTAACAACTCATTTCCACAACGTCCCGAGGTAGGAACGACTGGTGCTATACCTCTACTCACCTCTATATGCCTTTATAGCGTGTATAGGGACAACTCTGGGCGGCCGGGATAGTGCGGGTAGTGTAGCTACTCGCTATGGGCTGGAAGGTTTGGGGTTCGAAACCAGGTGATGGCGAGATTTTCCAAACCCGTACACACCGGCCCCGAGGCCCAACAGCCTCGTGTACATTGGGTACCGGGGCACTTTACCAGCAATAAAGCGGCTGGAGCGTGGTGTTGATCATCACCCCATCTATGACTGAGGTTAAAGAAAGGGTACTATATCTACCCGCAATCCCCGTGCATTCATGGCATGGTATAAAGTTAATTTTACCGGATTTTGGATTTTTAACGCCCAGAAAAATATCTAATAGAAATGAACATGTCTTAATACAAGCCGTAGTGAATATTGGCGAGGTATTTGTAGGAAAAACATTATAGAAATTAGGGTAGGCTACATAGTACAAAAAGACGGAAAACCTGTGAATGATCTGTTGGGAAAAATGTTGAAGGAAATGTTAATTTTCCATTTTCGGTCATAGGATACCAATGTCAGACTACAGGGAGTGAGTGAGGAATATCATGCAGAACACTTATTATGACTTCGCAGCAGTAGTAGGTAGAAACAGTGACTAGAATGCGGCCTGTCAAAACAATGAATCTGTGTGAACTACCGGGCTGGGGCAGAGATTTAATCTCTTCACAGCCTCTACACCGCCTCTGAGGTCCACCAAGCCTCCTGGGTAATGGGTGTCTGGTGCCCTCTCCCAACACTGAACCGGCTTGAACTTGGAAGTTGATAGCTCACCTTCAACTAAAACCAAGGTTAAGGATGTATGGACTGTAATTCCACTCCCCCCATGTAACTTCACAGCGTGGTGCTTAATTAAGCACAGTGACAACTATATTTACTTTACTTCAGTGACGAAAGCTAGCTTCGACGCCAAGAACTGAACCCAGGATGTGCCAAAGAACGGGGGAATTAAGTGCTTAACAAAAAATTTCGTAGCACATATTGCTGACATAAGAGTTTTATATTATTTCAGCCAAATTCATTTTGGAACTTTTCTGAGACATCATTAGTTTAAATTTACTTCGTTTGGTTCTCAGAACTTCTGAATGCAACTGTATTTCATTTAGTGTTTTAATTGAAAGAGCTGGTTGGAATGGTGAGGAGATGAAGCTGAATAAAAGTGGCCTGGAAAATTTGAAGCAAACGTGATGAAAGATTGCTTCGTAATGAAAAGTGACTGCTGGCATATACCTTCATCTATTAATGATGAAGTCTTAGCTCAGTTTATAGGCCTACGATCATACAGGCGGACTGCTGTCTGCCTGTCTGTCTGTCCTCAGCTTTCCTGTACCTCACAGCAAAATGAAATGTTTCCAAATTCCGCGAAAAATGAACTGACGAAACATGAAAACAAAAAATGGCTGAAATAAATTTTCCTGCATTTACTGCGACCAGCTGTGCTATAATAGTAGGAAGTGTGTCATCCCCATTGTGGGTGTGAAAATTGGAAAGGGTATGTAGTCAAACACAACTTTGTCAATTAAGGTGTATTTAATGGCTATACTAGACAACTACACGTTTCGGCCTTTACTGGCCATCTTCAGGTTGTCTTCAAGAGAACTTAAAGTTCCTACGATATACATTGTGCGCGCACGTGGTGCAGAGATCTCTACATACGGGCCTTATTGCGTAATGTAATTTCTATATGTGGTGGTATGCTGTGACTAGAGGCACGATAGGGTCTGTGGCTAGAGTCAAGTTTGAAGGTTCTTGTTGCGCTGGTATTATGAAGAGACGTGTTCCTCTTCATAATACCAGCGTAACAAGAACCTTCAAACTTGACTCTAGCCACAGACCCTATTAGTGCCTCTAGTCACAGCATACCACCACATGTAGAAATTACATTACGCAATAAGACCCGTTTGTAGAGATCTCTGCACCACGTGCGCGCACAATGTATATCGTAGGACCTTAAGTTCTCTCGAAGACAACCTGATGATGGCCAGTAAAGGCCGAAACATGTAGTTGTCTAGTATAGCCATTAAATTCACCTTAAGTGACATAGTTGTGTTTGACTACATACCCTTTCCAGTGCTATAATTGATTTGTGTCCTCAAAAACTGGAAATCAATACCTATGAAATATCCAAAATAAAAAGAACATAACAAGAATAATAAGAATTCGGTCTTCTGGGATCTTACGCTGCGTATTTTGGAACGTAAACACCCATCTTTTGGTGGAAGATACTACCGCCGTCTTGAGGATATATGTATAGGAAACGAAAGTTCGGATTATGATTAAGAGCATACTAATGGGAACTTTGACCATGGATATTTTTGTTTTGGAACGGAGAGATACATGGAGCGGGAATTCAGAACATTAAGAGGGAAAACGGCTGAAAAGGAGAAAAGAATATAAATTATGAAAAACAAATGAAAAAGCTATGCAGAATGGAAAGACTGAAAAAAGTGGAATAGGAAATATTGAACCTGTTTTTTTCAGCTGTGTTATTTAACGACGCTGTTATTAAGATCATACCGCTGGTGACAAGAGAATGACTGAGTAGGAAGCATTAATGGGATGATGCTGACAGGGGTAAACCGAAGTATTCGGGGAAAAATCTTTCCCACTGCTAATTGCTCTACAACGGATCCTGTGCATACCATACCAGGATCAAAACTGGTCCTCACTGAGAGTTCAGCAAATAACTGCCTGAACCGTAGCATGAACAGTGATGCCGCTAAGCACAGTAATGTAGGGGGACTGTCTGGTGATGGAGAGCAGAGGGAAGAGTTGATAAAACAGGAAAATAAAACAACATACAAGATAACATAAATAATGAGAAGAGATACGAGGTACAGCAAGTAGGGAAAGGAAAATTGGAAAAAAGGAGAAAGGGCGTTCGGGCATGAGTAATTTCGAATGCCCTTCAAAAGGGCAATCGTCTAGGGGCCAGTTGGAAAAACATGTCACGGAATACTTTTTCACTTGGATCGCCACCTTCATGTCTCATACACCAATAAAAGTTTTTGAAAACATCTGTATTTCAGATTGACCTGAATGTATGTTCCATTTAAAGACATATCCAGCTTTGTGTCTTTCGAAAAGCATTAACTTTCAATGTTGTGCCTTTCAATAATTTGTGGACAAATTTACACCAGCATCATTTTACCACTCACGTAGTGGCTCTTCATTTCCTATACACCGCGCAGTCTACAAGATGGATAGCAGCAACAAGAAGGCTCTACTTAGGGGATACACGAGAGCACAATTGAAGCCCCTGCATTCAAATCCAAAACGTTCCTTGATATTACTGAGTTTGAAGTGAAAGAAACTTTGCAGGAATCGGAAAACCTAATATAGGGGATGCAAGAAAGGCTGAAGGCCGTATGGAGGTATTCATCAGTGTTCGCGAACTGGCGTAACGCCATCTGTCGTCGATATTTTTCCTTAAAATTCGTCCCTACACATTTCAATTTACCGCAATTTATAGGCTGTATAAAAACTTTCTCTTTGCACATCACAGGGAAGAGGGTCCTTATCCTTTTTAGAGAAGAATCGGCAAATGCTGGGTAGGTAAGTATTCAGTGTTCATTGTGCTATTCATATGGAATACATAAAAAAAAATTGTGCGCTGGAGACGCGGATATTGTTAATGCTGGATGAGGTAGTAAATTTATCACTGGGCTTGTGTGATAACAACAGTGATATCTTGTTCGACCCTTTTTTTTTCCTCAATCGACATGTGAAACCGTTGATGCCCAGCACGTTGCATACCCATTAAGTATAGTTCCTACAGGGTTATTCAAAATGGTTGTCGGGGTTTTAACAACTTGTCATACAAAATACACTTGAGATAAGAGTATATATATATATTTTTTTATTTAATAGAAAAACACTCCAATTTTTTGTTACATACCTTACAGGTGCTCTATATATGCACCCTTTGTGATTCTACAAACATCAACACGATAATCGAGTGCGTTCCAAACTGTTTGTAGCATGTCAGCGGTGATGATTTCAATGGCGGTTCTGATTCTTACCTTCATTTCTGGGATACTTGCAGGAAGAGGAGGAACATAAACTTCTAGATCCATCGGTGCAACTACATACTCATATCTCACGTTTATTGTGTATTACAAGTTGTTAAAACCCCGGCAATCATTTTGAATAACCCTGTACATTCTACTCCAGTTCATCATATCAGTTTTATTTGCTTGTCACTCCCATCGAGCAGGTAACTGTAGCAGTAAGACGTAGACTTATATTCAGAAAGTGCCTTGTTCGATTCTTGGACTGGACACAGGCTAAACTGACAGACGAGTTCTGTCGTTTTTCTCACTCCGTCCAGACAAATGTCACTAATGCAAATCCGCCATACCACGACAGCTTTCCTGCGATCTTGTTCCAACTGATCAGTTGCAAGTCACCTCACCCGTTCATTTTCGCCTCTGTTTTTCATCGTGGAATTTGGTTGGTTGCATTTCTCATTCCCGTGGGTCAAGTGCCAGGACAACACCCTGACAAAGATGACCAGTTAATTTCAAACACGTACACATTCACCATGTGTGATTTTCTTCACACCTAACTCAATGCATACAACATACACAGTTGAAAGAGCGTTGTTCAGTAATTAAAGGTGTAACATGGCAGGCTAAACCGTTAACACTAAAGAAATATAATCGGGAAATATCCAGTTCGCATCTACCGTATATTCTCGAATGTAATCCACACCCGAATGTAATCCGCACTAGTTTTTGCCGATTTCTTAAACGAAAAAAAGTTAGTTCGCGGTTCTAATCCGCATCTTTCCTTCAACCACACATTGCATACAAGACAGACTGATTGAATAATATTGGATGTAACCAATGCTTTAACCGTTATCCGACTAACGCGCCGTGCGTGAAGTGGCCATTTAACTGCCAACGGTACAAACGCACCACAGCTGAAGACAGTGACTGGGTGACGGATAACGATTCAGTTATGAGTGATGACGGCAAGTCTGATGAATAATAAATTATAAATATTATATAATATTGTAAATAATAAATAAAATAATAAATTATTGTATTGTATTTTTTTTACGGCACGTACAGCGACTCTATCATTTTTCCAAAATCCAGCTCACGACTTCGAATCTAATCCGCGCGCGATTCTAATCCGCATCTGATTTTTTTCAAAATCCAGCTCACGACCTCGAATCTAATCCGCGCGCAATTCTAATCCGCATCTGATTTTTTTTCAAAATCCAGCTCACGACCTCGAATCTAATCCGCGCGCGATTCTAATCCGCATCTGATTTTTTTCAAAATCCAGCTCACGACCTCGAATCTAATCCGCGCGCGATTCTAATCCGCATCTGATTTTTTTCAAAATCCAGCTCACGACCTTGAATCTAAACCGCGCGCGATTCTAATCCGCATCTGATTTTTTAGCCCTCTGAAACCGTAAAAAGGCTGCGGATTAGATTCGAGAATATACAGTATATTCTGCTGCTGGTTAACGGAGGATCTCCTTTTATTTTCTAAGTGCATCTCGCACATTAAAATTAGTAATGATCGATTCCTCGCAACGCCCTTTACGTGTGCAGTTGCTAGGCATTAAAGTCTTTCATCTGATTTACTGGCTGGAATATCAGCAGTTGAACAATGTCGTTAAATAACTTATCAATTAATTCAGCTCGTTGCCAGAACTGCCCTTTCCATGTTGAAAGAGCAATGTCTCATAATTGCTCTGGACTGCTTTGTTTTGTGAAATATAGGGTCAGGCTAGCCTCTGAAGGCCATTTGCGGGGTCAGTCTCCGAGGCTTTATTAAGTATCCTCATAATGGAGGGGGGAACCCCATTTCCGGGGTCAGTCTCCGAGGCTTTATTAAGTATCCTCATAATGGAGGAGGACCAACCCACTGTCTTGTGTTAATTTAGTATTCATAATCATAAAGACAATTTAAACGTAATTAGCGCAAAAAAGCAGACTTTCGTCTGTTTCATACGTGTCCAAAACTCAGTGAATTATGGCTCTATATAAATATTACCCACTCCAAATCCTGCCTGTTTTGTTTCTCATTGTCTAATAGTTTTATGCAGTACAACTCTACAAAAATACTAGTTTATAACATTACGTCTAAATAGCAACTTAAACTACACTGCACGGATAATAGCATTCTATGCACGGCGTTTGTTTCTTAGATTATCAGATGACGTTCTCACAACTCAATGACTCAATTATTATACCAACTAATGGACTTATACAAAATTTATACATTAAAACACTAAAACTTCTACGACATGTTTCGGTCCTAAGACCATCATCAGGGAGCTGTATTTCTTTGCCTTGCTAAAGTCACATTAAAAGCCACATTAAAACCAATCATAAATTCCCTTCGTTGTACTAGTAGGGTATTGTGGCAGCATGCTGCCATAATACTAAAAATTATTTTATGCGATTGGATTCTTCATTGATGCATCAAATAAAGTAATCAACCTGAAGATGGCACATAACTAGAGCCGAAATATGTTGTTGCACGAAACAAAGTAGGAAATGCACCTTAATAAAATGATCCATTAATTGAGTTGTGTTTGACTAGACAGTGTTTGCATCTAGACTACTCTCTCACAATTGCCCTGTGCCGTCCATTTGGATAAAGGCTTTGAATACGGAAGTAGGACGACTTTGATAGGCAGTGGTCACGCAAGTAAGTTAATCATTGGATCGGGGCTTGCTTTAATTATTCATGTTATTCTATAAAGTTTTAAAGGGTATGGACCAAAATTTGCGACGTTTGAGCAGAAGTGTGCCAAAATATGTTGTGAGATTTGAGATTACCAAGTGGATAATAACAAGATTACGGATTTGAGTGGTGTGATGCCGTGTAGTTTGGTAGGTAGGTACCAACATTCCCCCAAAACATGCTGCCTTCATCGTATATTCTCACAACCCAGACAACAAATGATACCAATTTACCAAACTACACGACTTACATGACAGAAGACAGCTCACAATTTTCATGTTTGGTTTCCTAGTTACCAAACTAATCAGAAACGCAAGAGTGAATCTACAGAACTACTAAACTGAAATTTGAATAAAAGGCAAAGGTAAATAGGAGAAGGACAGAGTAAAGACGAGAGAACTTACAGCCTCTGAGAGACGCTTTATTGCCAACGAGGGCGAGCATCAGTTTGTTTGAAGACTCCCAGACATTGCCCGGTCATCTGTCTGCTAAGGCGTATTAATTAAAGACGCCTGGAAGGTTGGGGAGAATTTACAGCAGCAGCAGGGTGGCAAGTGCCAACTGGCTAGCAGCACACGTCCTTGTAAATTTAAAGGTAGGTTAACTGATGGGAAATTAATTTCAGAACGGAATGGTTTTAGTAGATGACGGTTGGCCCTCGACGAATGATCGTTGTTTGTGTTTTAGTTCCAGAGGACAGGCAGATTTGTAAGCATGTTGACCAACTGTATAAGGAGGAAATGAATATAAATTATCAACGTTTCACCACATAGTGTTAAAATAGTAAAGACGCGTAATCATGTACAACAGTTGAGCTCAGTGAATATGTGGCAAACATTAAAACAACACATTTTTCATTATGCGACATATTAATGATTAACCTTTTGACACCTAATGTCAACTATAGTGGTCGTACCGCACCGCTAACCTCTAAAGTTGCATTTTATATATTTATTCAACAAATATAGGTACTGGATATTTTAAACATGGTATACACTCTCCGTTTTTTTCTCTTCAAAATGCAGTTTGTTTCATTATTCTAACGTATTTGGTTCCTGTATTATTCACATTTTATATACAGGATGTGCTAAAATTAAAAAAATAACTCCGGCGCCAAAAGGTTAATAATAAAGTTGTATGAATAAATGCATGGTCCAACATACGGTCAATCCTACAACTTTCATATATGAAGGTAAATAAAGGTAAAAGGTAAAGTGATCCCGTTACAGGCCCGGTGTGGCCCAGAGGGTGGGTAGAGTTATAGCTCTACTCTTCCATGACAGCGGCACTAGAAGGGGGTGAGTGGTCAGCAGCACACCCCGGCCGCACTTTACCTCCGGGAAAGACCCAGTACCCATTTTATAGGAGCCTGGGTGGGCCCCAAGGCCGGTCTCAACGGGCGGAAACTCTCGTCTCCTAAGGGATTTGATCCAGGACAGTCCAGCCCGTAGTCAGTCGCTATAATGACTGAGCTACCCGGCCCACATGTATGAAGGTATCCTGTGTACATAATTAGTTGTGTACCTTGTTCACTGAAGGTACATCTGTCCCTGTGATTAGATCGCATCACACCATAAGGGCGTACGAAAAAATCCAAACGCTGCTCCAATTTTGTAACATACATTTATCGTGCAGAACGGAAACGTTAAACGCAGACATGTCCATACTTGCCGGAGGTGAGACGCTACTTGGTGTTCACAGACATAGTCAAATAGAGGCTTAGGACTGACATTTTCTTAAAAATCCCTCCACGATACAGCACTACAGATTTAAAGACACACGCTGTTTACAGAACTCGATAATACGGATATGGAAGTGTTGAAAGCCTGCATGTATGATCTAGTAGAACTCACAAGTTGACAACGGAATGTTTTGCTGATCGTGCATCTCGTTATAATCTTTGTAAATAACCAACATGACGCACAATTGTGCATCAAGTTGGTTATTTACAAAGGTCACAAGTGTACAATCATTCATCTCCAGCAGATACATACATTGTAAATAAAAAACATATAAATTGCACGTGAAAGCATTTTACAAGTTAACTGTTTTTACTATCTTATTATTTTAGGCTGTACCAGGATATATTACGTTTATTCTTTGTACTCATCATTTCTAAGTTTAAGCTCATCCTATAACCTGCCATGAAAGCACAGAGCTTTAGCTCTACTCCTTCTTTACCCACGGCGCTAGATGCGGGTGGGTGGTGAACGCAACGACCCGACAGCTTCACCCCCGCGAAAGACCCGGTACCTATTGTGTAGGAGGCTGGGTGAACCCCAGGGCCGGTATGGAAGGGCGCAGAAAATCTTACTCCCACCGGGATATGATCTCCGAAATAAAAATATGTAGTAGACTGGAGGACCTTCTTATAGCATTAAATGGTACCCCTGATGATGGCCGACAAGGCGGAAACGGGTAGGAGATACTGAAGGTACTGGCGATCCACAAATGTGTACTTGTTGTATATTTTAATATGGCTCCAATTATTAACATCGGTCCTAGGTTGAGATAAGTAGCCAGATTCATGTCCTGGCCACTTTACTGCTGCGGAAAGAAATAATAAGGATAAACAGAGAGACAAATACGAAGAATGGAGGACGATACATACCGGAATTTGGCTTTTCTGCCGGACCAGGCAGACCAGGTAAAAAATGGAAATGAAGCCGAAACAGACCTGAAGACCTGAACCTTTACAGAAATAATAATAATAATAATAATAATAATAATAATAATGAGCCGGGTAGCTCAGTCGGTATAGCGACTGAGCTACGGGCTGGAAGAAGATCCGGGAACGAATCCCGGTGGGGACGAGATTTTCCGCCCGTCCAGACCGGCCTGTAGCCCACCCAGCCTCCTGTAAAATGGGTACCTGGTCTTTCCCGGGGGTTAAGTGCGGCCGGGGCGTGGTGCTGACCACTCACCCCTTCTAGTGCTGGGTTCATGGAAGAGTAGAGCTATACCTCTACCCATCCTCTGGGCCAAACCGGGCCTGTAACGGGATCACTTTATCTTTTTTAATAATAATAATAATAATAGACTGCCAACGGTATCTACTACATACGAAGTTCGGTTGGTGCCATAGGCAGTCGGAACTCTGTGGAAGAGAAAATATCTGAGCACTTTCAGAAACTACGAATAAATCGGGTTCCCCTGTCGTCCGGCCCGTAGTCCACTCACTACATTGACTGAGCTATCCTGGATCGTTATCTTACGTGGAAGTATTGAAACTGAAAATTAGGCTACGAGATATCAATGGACGAGAGAAACACAATGTTCCTACTTTCGCCCCAAGTGAAAAGAAATTTATTTATTGGTAGTGTAAATAAAATTTGGTTATAAATCATTACAGCTTAACAAACTTCTACATTCTCAGGCCAGTATTTTTTCATTATATTCTACACCACCGCGGACAATTCATTTCCTAGGTGAAGTGATCGCGGAGTGCAGTGTGAAGACAGTTCAGTTCCTCAGCATGACGCTCGTATCTCCTTCATATAGTTCGAACGCGTATGATTTCTGCGATATTAGACGTTCAGGTGAGCGTTCATCGTGAAAATTCTTATAATAAAACCATCTAGATGCAATAATTTCTCAACTTTATTTTTGGAATAAAAATCTACATGTTTCGGACAGTTCCTCTGTCAATCATTAGGAGTTTTTCACTGTACATACAGCAATGGTATATGTCATAGAGTTTTGCTGACAGCTTGCGAGCAGGATCAGGACGGAACTCTGTCAGCAAGCCTGTATGACATATACCATTGCTGTGTGTGCAGTGAAAAACTCCTGATGATGGACAGTGGAACTGTCCGAAACGTGTAGAATTTTATTCCAAAAATAAATTTGAAAAATTAGTGTATCTAGTTGGTTTTATTATAAGAATTCTGCGATATTAATAAAGGCACGAGACCCATGGGGTTCAGGATTAACTGTCCGTCGCTCTCACAATCTCTCCGCTTCCTTTGTGCTTTCTGTCCGCAGAATCCCTTTAGCGCTGGCACCGTCAATATCCTGGCTTCCTCTCTTCGGAACAGGGAGAAACAAGAACCGTGGAATTTTGTGTGTACGTTTCAACCTGTGGAGTTCCTCGATAAGTCGGGGTTACGTACTAGAAACGTGTTGCTTATGAGATGACTCAGATGAACAGGCGATTTCAGGCTTCCGTCGAGGTGAAAATGAGATCTTACGAGTTTCTACGTAGCGTACTTTTGTAGTTTTATTTTTACCGACATTTCGAGAAAACCTATCTTTCCCATCTGAAATGGTGAAGCAGTCCAAGAAGTACTGGACTCCTTTACCTTTGACGATGGGACCGGTAGGTTATTTTGAAGCGTCGGTAACAACCTACCGATCTCCTATGCGTAAAATTCCACAATAGAGAAGATCTCAGTCCATAAGATACTTAACAACAAAATATACGCTGCTTAGGTTGGACACCGCGTGAGGTATAATGGATTGGGATAGAGATGATAAACCCTTTAAGGCCGGAACTGTTTCTGATTTGAAGATCTAGATCGTACCGCGCAGTAAACACTCTCTGCCTCGGTTATAAAAACCGATAAGTTAATGCTGTATAGAGAAATAATCGCTGTTTGTTCTGAGACCCACGCAAAATACGTAAATACATTGCAGGCAGAACACAGAATTTCTGAATATTAAAGCTGGTGGTACATAAAGTAAGGCTTAGGGCCGATTCACACTATACGTCACGTTTCCGTTCCGTCGCGGAACGTCACCGTTCAGTAAAATTTATCATGTGTGATCAAACGGAGATGTTCACACTGACAGGGACGTTTCCGTCGCGTCTCGGTGCCGTTCCGTCGCCGCGGCTGAACGAGAATGTCTGACGTGACGGAACCGGTCCGAACCGGTCTGTACCTGCTCGATTCCGATAATGTGAACAGTCTTACGTCTCCTCCACCACACTTCGAGTGTTTGCTTGCAAAGAGTGATGCCTGTTTTTGTCTTAAGAAATGGATAAAAAATTAATAGAATTGGTGCGTAAATGTGAGGAATTATATGACATGTCAAATAAGAAGTACAGCGACAGTGTCTGTAAAAAAAAAAATTGTGGGGACAAATAGGTGAAGAGTTGAAAAAAATCAGCAAAGTTTCCTTTTTTATTGCGCATTTTGAAGTTACTATCATTCTATTACCACCGAAGTTCTAATAATTAACCTTTTGACGCCTAATGTCAACTATAGTGATCGTACTGCACCGCTAACCTCTAAAGTTGCATTTTATATATTTATTCAACAAATATACGTACTGAATATTTTAAACATGGTATATACTCTCCGTCTTTTTCTCTTCAAAATGCAGTTTGTTTCATAATTCTAAC
>Ga0123352_10006320_pt1 | contig 18099 bp, 9 predicted proteins | sample TergutLab28metaG_FD_89700 | JGI IMG/M metagenome (GOLD analysis project Ga0123352, IMG submission 89700) | Labiotermes labralis P1 segment gut microbial communities from Petit-Saut dam, French Guiana - Lab288 P1 | ecosystem: Host-associated > Arthropoda: Insects > Digestive system > Gut ... | reverse complement strand
TTTTTTTTTTTTCTCCCTCTTTCTCTTTTTTCCCCCCCCCCCCCCCCATTGGTGTGTAGAAATTTCATATTAGCTCTTTCACAGGCATTGATGTAGTATTCCATTGCAATTCCACCCGTTGCCTGGCATTGACATACTTTTCCACTTTTGTGCATGTGCATACTGTACTAGCTCCTGATATCTGATGACTGAACTCATGATGACGAAAACGTTAGTATGCATTGACCAGAGTCTAACCTTGAACATTAAGTTTTTGTTTAGTCAGCTGCTGTGATGTAGATTGTTTGAATAACAAATGATGTAAGAATTCTTAGTATCGTTTGTTTCAAGGGGTGTATTTATGTTTCACTGCAATTCAACTGCTCCTGCTTGTAATTCATTGCCATATATGAATGAGATTATTCATTACCCTACTAAACTTCATTAAGCGTTAGTTGGATAAAGTTGTTGCAAGAAATATGATGCTTTGTTACAGTATTCACCTTGTGAGTAGGTAGTGCGTCAACATGACTTTCACATAAGAAAGGAGGGTGTGTTGAGTCAAGTGAACTTGAAAATGAGAGATGATGCCATGATTGCTTGGAAGGGCAGGCTTATTTTGGAAGTATATGTGCCCAATAAACCAGACAGGCGTGGCATCAAAGCCTACCTGATTTCAGAGTCCAAGAGTGGCTCACATGTAGTATGGATGTATATACTGGCAAATCACAACCAGTAGAAATATGGGCTTAGAAGTTCTGTGTGCAAAGCTGTTCAATAAAGGACACCACTTGTACAGTACTAGGACAATTATAATAATAGCATTGAACTGAGTGAAATGCTGTTAAGAAAAACATACATCTGTGGTACATGGCATCTAGACGGAAGAATTACTAAGGAAATGAAGAAAAAAAATAAAATACCTTGGAGAGGACAGTCCAATTACTGTCGTAAAGCCAAGTTCTGGTACACAGGTGGTGAGACGAGAGAGATGTAATGCTTATTTCATCACTACACAGAGCACAGATTGTGGAGACAGAAAAGAAAAACAGGAAGGTCAGAACAATGAAGAAGCCAGAAATAATTCAAGGCTGTAAGAGATTTATGCAAGGTGCAAACAGGAAATACCAAATTTTGTGCTATTCCCCATGCTGCAGGAAAACCATGAAATGGACTAAGAAATTTGTGTTCTTTATGGTACACATGGCAGGCCTAAACATTTCCATATTAAAAAAAAAACACCAAAAGCAAAAGGGCAAAGGTTATGCTTTCAAGGACTTCATACTTGACTGTGTTCAGAAAATGATGGAGTCAGAAGAGGAAGAAGATGAGAGAGATAGCATGGGATGAATCACTAGCTTCAATATCAGCAGCACTGACCCTCAAACAACCACTGGAAAATGATCCAGCTGAATGTCCACAGGGTAGACTCAAAAAACATAAAGTGGTTCATGTTCAACAAAGTGAAGAAAATAAAAGTGTGATATTGAGATAGTTTAGAGTTTGTTCAGTACATAAACGAAGAAAAGAAACCTGTTTTGTGTATTCGACTTGTGTGTGTCACTTTGTAAAACAGTATGTTTCAGAGAATATCACACAAAAAATTACTGATCAGTTAAGCAAAAATTTGATTCCAGACATGGCCCATAATATTTCTTTTAAAAAGCTGTGATGAATTATTATTTGCTTTGATGTGAAAAAATAATTTTGTGCAACCTGCATTTTGGACTTATATTCTATAAAAGGCATGAGAGTATGGGTGAAATTTAATTGCCCCACTGTCAGGGAAGGGTTTAGTATGTACAGACATTGTTGGCAGTATTGTGATATGCATGTTATGTGAATGGTCCAGCAAGAGTAGCATCCCTATTTTTGTAAAAATGCCATTTCCTCAAGGTTCACATCTGGCCACCAGTAGTGTAGTAGTGGGGGATGACAAAATTGAAGTGAATCCCTTTTCTTCATGGCATGACACATTCTGGAATCACAGTTGGAGGAGACAGCCTCCATATTTGAAGGCAGTGAGTAGAGTAAACATTTGTAGACACCTGATTAAAATTCTTCTTTTATGAACCAACAAATACACAATATTCTATGTTAACGCTTTTCTCTTCCTTATTACACTCCTCCATGTTTCGAAGCACAAGCATCATCATCAGAGAATCTCTTTGTGTACTAAATTTACCAAGTCTGTGAAGGTTGTGTCAGCTCTTATGTACAGATGTCACTATAAGATTAAAAGATTGAAACATCACATAGTATTCTACAGCAAGCTGGTTACAATTCTTAAAGTTCATCTTCAGTACAATTGTGTGTGCAATATATACCAGTTGTATGTAGTGGCTTTATATGTAGTCATCATTGTCTGGATCTATGTCCTGTAATGACCCAAACCTGTAGGTGAGTCATAATGATTCAGTGGGATGTATACCACTAAGGAGGTTGATAACAACCTTGGATTGTATCCTGTTAAAGGATAGTAGCCTAGACTTGTCTTAGCAGTAGGACTAGGGCCTGAGATCAGTTTTCAAGTGTGTTTCTGAATACAGTTAAGTCCCTGCCACATTGCCATATGCTGGCTGTCAATCCTGCTTTTTATCTTTTTTCTTTTATTCTGCCTAGAGACTTGAAAATTTCTCTTCCATGCGAGCCCATTGGCAATTTCATTTCTGTTTACCCAAGAATGTCCAGGGACTCTAAAAAGTCCCACATAATGCTGGGTGGTAATGTCGTTCAGTGCCTTTTGGAACTGTTGTACCAATGAGGACATTGTTTGCTGTTAAGTATAATCCAGATTTTTAAAATATGTTGACAGAGTGGAAATTCAGATTCTGTATGCTTGGGCTTTACTTCTGTCATTTTTGTCTGATTCTCTAATGACTTTTGGATTTTCTTGTGTTGTCATTGCATTTGTTTTCCTCTTATTTTCGCTCGTACTTTTGGACTCCGTGGAATAAAAAAATTCAGTATATAGTAGTGTAATATATATATATTTATGAAATTCAAAGTAAAGAAAGTGCATATTTTGCACAATGAAAAGTGCCATGTATGTGTGTATATATGACACCTTTCATTGTGCAAAATATGCACTTTCTTTACTTTGAATTTCATAACAGCCACTAGAGCACATAATGCTTATTACCTACTATCCTTGCTGGCACAGGTTTGATGCGTAACAGGAAACCCACTGGAGGACAACTGCATTCTTTCGCAGCTGAAAGATTTTTAAGGGGTTTACAAAGTATGTACTGCTGAAATTTTTTTTAAACACCATGAGTTTGCACTGAATTAATTTTGAATAATCCAGTTTCTAGTAATTGTTGGGCTGGAAACTTGCTTTGAATTAAAAGTTAACCATATTTTGAATTAATTTAAGTTATATTGACAATGCTATCCTTTAAGCTGGGCAGTGGCATTTTCTTTGAATTGGCTAGCATTTCAGATTAACTGACTTCAAATTATTGAGGTTTTGCTGCATAATGGTGTGATATACATAAAGTTTTCGTCAAAATTTAACATCTTGCACTCTCCTGGGCCGGAAAAAAAAGTCTCATTGATTGAGCCCCTCCACATTTGCTGTGAGGTATCCTGCTCCTAATTTGAACATACTTTCTTACATTTTCCTCCAGTAATGTAGATGTTCTGATAAGATGAATGATGGTAGTAGTTGCCACATTGTAACTTACAAGAGCATTGGGTTGGCTGGTATGGGTGAAAGGGTGGTGGCAGGGAATATCCTATTGGGCAGAAATGAGCAAACCTTAGAGTGCTGCCATCCTTTCCATCCTTGTGGCCTCAGTGCGCTGGGCAACAATTTATTATAAGTTTATGCCTCATACTGTTCCTCTTGGTTGTTTAAAATATGATTTCAGGGTAACAAGTGTTTAATTATGTTTTATCATTTATAAGTGAAGACTTATGAGGGAATGTTGAATAAATGTGATGTATAAAATGGAATAACATATTAGGTCCTCCCAGCCATAAACATTAAGACTGTGGTCTTATTCTGTGTGGCAGTTGTGGTCTGTTAGATATTTACCAAAACTTCAGAACATATTGATTCAGTCTGCCTAGTTACATGGGTTTACTTTTCAGAAGATCACAGTCTATAAACAGAATACATGAAATTGTGTTTTAATGAACACCAGAATAATGAAGTTTCATTACAGTGGAGTTATATATTGGGCCCTGCCAGTTTATTATATATCTTTCTTTGAAAAATTCCAGTTTAACGAATGCTATTGTAAAAAAAAATTCATCTCAGTGCCATAAAAATCCTTCCCACATAAAAATAACATAATCAGTGTAATGAAATCTGTAAAAAATATTGAACTGTACAACACACACATTGTGAAATTTGCCACTTCATGTATGAGACAAGCTGTCTAAAGAGAAAGGAGTAACAAAGAATCAAAATGTCTGCACATTATGGAGAACTACAAGCGTGTACATGATAGCCATGGCCGCTGTGTTTCATGGGAGAATTTGTATGTAGAAAACCCTCAGTAAAAACCCATCCCTCACCTCAACCACAATCCAAGAGTGCCAGCCAAGCAATGCATTACACAGCGCTGCTGCAGAACATTGTCACTGAAGATGTGTTTATTACACTGGTCAATCACATAATTTTAGCCACCCAACCAAAACTGAATACTAAAACCACGTTTCATTATAAGTTGGTGAGCATTTTGATGTGACTGAAGCAGAAAAGGCATTTTTAGTTGAAATGAAATGAATACATGAAGTGACATGTTTCAGTATTGTCTGTCAGCCAGCTTTTTAATTTAACTAAAGTAGCAAGAATCTCCTTTTGTGAGATTTAATGATTGCCACGTGACTAAATTGTCAGTGTTAACACGCACATTTACTCACCAGTTAATGGTACTGTGCAAGCTGACAGTTGGATTGTCTTATCTGGTTGCATTTCGGGTTTGCTGAATGATAAGATACTGCCAGACATAGTCCTGTTTAATGTACAGTGCATGACAGTATTACCATCATGTTCTCACACTGGCTATTACAGCAGATGTCAAACTGTATGCCATGTCATGTCCATCCATTCTTGCTTCAGCAATAAGACTTGTTCATTCTTCTTTCCAGACTGTGTACTGGAGAGCAGTGCAGTTCTCCAAGAACTTTCTGAGAAATTATTACTAAAACAGGTTATGCAGAAAATATGAACTTTTTTAACAAAGCACACATGGGAATTTTGTCCCTTCACCCCATGTTTGTAACTGTCATTCTGAAATGTGTAATATTTTTCAGTGTAATGGAATCTCATTGTAATGAATATAATTTCATCACACGCACGATTTTGTTACACTGAAATATCAAGGTAACTGTATGGTGAGTTGTAGAGTATGTGTTCCTTGTCTTGCAGTGAGAGACGCACAAAAGTGATTGATGATGAGAGTGACTACTTCACTGTGAACTCTGTCTGGCTGTCTAAAGCAGAGCGAGAGAAGCTGCAGCAACGTGCAGAAGAGCTCCAGGCAAGGCGTCATGCATCTCGTCTGGATAGGAGAGTCACCCTAGATTTTGCAGGTGAGAGTGCATTCCATGTGCATGTCAGATATGTGAAGGAATAAGAGGATTCAAGATATAGCTCTGCGCTTTCTTAATCTTGGCAGAGCCATGCCATAACCCAGGTGGTTAAAGACACAAACATGTCACTGGGGAGGTCCAAGTTTGATTCAGGGCCTGTCTGTGTGGGAATTATGGTGGACACCTGATAATGGGACTGGCTTTTCTCTAATTCAGTTTTCCCCATTATGCTTATATTTCTTCTATCTGTCCTTGACACTATAGAGCCTTAGCACTTGAAAGAGTTGTTAAATAAAACATTTAAAAACAATGTTTGCACTAGAAGGAGGTAATAGGTCAGCTTTGCATTTTGACTGTTTTACCCCCATTGAAGAACCCCAATTACCCATTGAATAGGAGATTTTGTGGATCCCAGAGCCAGTCTGGACTCATCAGATGAGAAAAATCTGTTACTCTTGCAGGGTTGAATCAGATTCTTAATAGTCCAAGCCACAGCGTATTCACGATACCCACTAGTCTATATCGGCTCCAGTTTTTCTGGTTCAGTATCAATCTTCATGTTTGCCCATAAAAAGTCAGAGTTTGGCATGTGGTCAGATGTGAAAATGTTTTGTCTGTGACTGATATGAGCTAGTGTATCTGGCATGTATGTGTCAGGTCACGTTTGTTTATTTGTGTTTTGCAGTCATGTAGAGTAAAACCTCATTAACTTACAATGCTTGGGTGTCCCAGCATCCTTCTAGATCTTTCTATGAATAAATCATTACTTCAAGGAATACTACTGATCCACATCATCATTACATGTCTACATGCCAACATAATTTAATTTGACTGGTTCATCAGTTCTCCCCAGAACTTAAAATTTTTTCTTTTGCTGTGTTCAATTAATCTTTATTTTCTTAAAGAGAAACTGTACTTTGCTTTTGTCCTACTATATCTGAGTGAGTATGTATCAAATAATACAAATGAATTCTTAAAGACTGAAAACTTTTTCATTTTAACAAAGTAAATTTGGAACTGTGTATTTGCTCTTATTAACTTTCGATCAACTCATCCATTAGGATCTGGCTGTCACAGTGCTTAGCCATGCCCCTTGTACTGGCTTGTTTTTACTGTTTTCCATAAATGTTAAAATGTAGTATAAATTGAATCAAGGGTGCAATCAGAATTTGTTACTGGGGGGAGGGAGTGCTGACCCTAAGAGTATATATAATTTATGTTTGATTTTAAAAAATGTTGTATAGACCATGTTATAAACACAAATCATGTACACAAATGAAACAGAACTGAAACAGAACATAGTTTGCAGCTGCATTTATATATGTGTAAATATGTTCTGTGACTCACTCATATGATTTAACTCACAAGGTCTAATCTTGTTTTTTTAAAGTGCATCTAAAACTTTCTAAGCTTTTTATTTTTTTTCCCCAAAATTCTAATTTACTGGTCATCTGTCAGTTTCAGTGGCTGAAGGGAAATTCATGCAACATGTTTGATATTGTGTCTAAAAATTTGAGTCTAATTGAAATATAGATTTGGAGGGCTTGCTGCAGCCTGGCAGCCTCTGCTTTGGATGCACATCCGAATTGATTTAATGATAATTATCTCTTGCCTTGTACTCTAAAACCCCGATTTTATATTTTTGTTGGGACAACCTAAAATGCTGTAACCAGTAACATTGTTCTTTTGTGCATTTGGCTGGGACTACAAAATATGTGTAAAATTTACCAAAAATGCAAAATGCAGGTTGTGAAATCATGGTTTCACTGTAATATGAAGTTGGTTTGTGGCTGCATTGTCTCCTGTCACAGTGATGTGCATTGTAATTGATTCGCATTGCTGAATGCTGCAACTTTGAAGTTCTTTTACAGAGAGCATACACATGTGGCAGAGAGTTGTAAGTTCATCATGCTCATTATACTGGGTGACACATCCAAAAGTGGCCCCTGCCTTTGCCTTGATACTAAGCTGTAGTGGTCCTTCTGTAGGAATATTTAAAGCTGGCTCGTGCCTGTGCCATGGTCATAACCATTCCTTAGTTCATTAATGTGACCGTGCATGCTAATGGTGCCACCTCGATAAAAATTATTTTCTCTGTTCCAAATGTGTTGCAGTTGTGAGACTATACATGGGGAGTAGATAATTCAAGGAAATGATTACAGCATTTGTGGAAAAGTATATGAATTCGTCTGTGCCAAGTAACTGTTCTGTCGTAAACTTAATGAAGAGGTACAGAGAAATAGGTTGTGTGACATGACACACAAACAGCATGTTAGGCAAAAACCCATTCAGGCTCTGCAGCTTCTTACGACAGCTTAAGAAAGCACAACAGTCCTAGAAAATCTATGAGGCATTTGTCATGGCAGGAAGGTGTGGAAGGGATATATTGTCAGTGAGGATTGATGTATGTTTGAAACCATACAGTATTTGAGTGTTTTCTGTATTACCCCTTGGAGACACACCAACATGCTTCTTGCTGTGATTAGTTTGAAATTATGGCTGAGGGATCAGTGGACAAATTGCAATGTTTTAGTAAGTTTGATTGCATTCAGAAAATTAGTTTAGGAGATAATATGTGTCTAAACATGGCCCCTTCATATTGTGGGTGTTGAAAGTGCCTATAGCATTGAAGGTATAGTAGCATGAAAGTTGATAATATATATCTGCATAGGCCGCCAGGTTGTTGAGGAAGATGAGCCACACCTTCTTTATGATGAAGAGGACAGTGTTCTGAAGGAAATCAGTGAAAGCATCAGCAAGAACAGGAGAAACATAATAAATGGCAGTAATGTTAACCCAGGAACTGTGCATGCACAACCCATTGTGAGTATGTATAGTTGAATTACTTTGTAATTATGAATGTCATGAAACTTTATGTGATTGTTGTATGCCACCTTAGTATTTCTCAGTTTACAGCCACCTGTAATCCTAGTTCCAGTTAAGTGGCATCTTCTGATATGACATCATCTTTATTCAGGCACATCCTATCACATGTTCTTTGTCAGTTCCTAAATACTTGAATACATTCCATGGCTACAACTACCACATGTACCTGCTGTATAAAATTCTTGTGTTCTAAAATTGGGTGCGTGTCATATAGGATTATTGTGCCTTGTGTTTTGAAGTATATAGAATGTGGCAGTAGAATCGGATTAATGCTGGTGTACAAAATTTAACTGTTGTGTCAATTTCATGATTCCTACTGTGGACCAAACAGAGAACACCCAATGTTGTGAAATTTACTCCATATTCTATACCTTTCGGGTACTTTGCACCCCTTGTGTGGTGCAATCAGATAGTTGTCAGACCAAATTTATTTCCTGATAAGAGAAACAACACTTACCTTCTAAGCATTGTCATCCCCTTCAAAGTGGTCTGTTTGGGACCTTATACAGTGAACCCAATAATCACACCGCCACTCAAAGTATTTCATGAAGTGCACTGTTTGAAACTCGGTCAGTGCAGCCATCAATTATGCATGAGTCATGGTGATAATAAATCTCCATCCCTTCATTGCCATCTTGACCTCTGGGAATGAAAGCAGTCATGAAGCAGCCCTTTTAACTGGTGAGAAAAAGAAGTAATATAGCCCAAAATCTGGTGAGTAGGCTGAGTGTAGAGTGACAGTCATTTTGTTTTTAGCCAGAATTTCGTGCACGGCAAAGGAGAGTGCTAGGGCTCCAATTTGGCAGCAATTTTGACACTTTTTGAGGCTGTCTTTCAGAATGCCTTGAACTGATCCAAATTAAATACCAAGCATGCTATTGACTTCACAGATTCTTTTGTTTGCAAGGACAAGTTTCTTCACTCAACCCCCATTTCCGTCTGTTTTGTGTGTCAGTAGACATCTGTGCATTCAGCATCTTCACCAGAGGTCACACTGCTTTTGAACTTGGAATGCCACTCAAAAAGGTTCTGTTCTTCCAATTTTCTGCTCTCCATAAGTTAATTGGCATTTAGAAAGATTTTGTAGCATTTTCCCCTAGTTAAAACCAATCTTCATGCAGACCAGCTGTTCTTGCAAGTCTTCCATTTTCTCTGTCCATCAAAATTGCAGATGAAATAACACAGTTATACTTAATAAGACATTACATATGCCATTGTGGCTAAGCATACTGTACTGTATCTGCACCTAGCAGTAGAAGTCATGTTACCAGCAGCACTGTCATCTGGCAGTCAGTCTGACAAGTATTTGGTTGCACCTTGCACAAAGTATAGGTGTTTCTGGACAAAGTGTCAGTGATTCTATGCACCCCAACTCCACAATTATTTCAACTTGCAGACCCCTTAGGAATGACTTCTTACTTGTAAATATTCCAACATTTAAGTTGGAATATTTATGAGTAAGAAGGTTACATCAAAAGACCTTTATTGGTTAACCCTTTGATGCCGGAATTAAATCCCTCCAAGCAACGCTACCTGCTGAGATTTTTTACTGGGGATTTTAAATTTTATTGCTTACTCTTAAGGAAAAAAAAAGCATATCTCGTAGACTTTTCCTTCAACTTTAATGAAATAAAATTTTGCACTCTGCTTATGAATTGGTTAATCTGGGAAAGAATGTTCACCTATTTTTATAATAAATTTAGGCCTGTGAATCATATGCATTATATGAAATGTGGTGTAAATAGTTCATTACTCACATAATTGTGGCTGCTGCAGAAGGTCTGTGGCACCTTGGATCACTGTTTTATCATGACACAGTATTCACAAAGAGGGTGATATATTACAAATTTACTTTTGTGTGATATTCCACGAAACAAGGCACCACGCACAGGCCCACATCACTTATGGCGCACTTATTCACTGTGCCCTTTCTTTGACTGCGTGAAGAACACAGATGGCAGCGCAGTTGGCTTTATGATTTTGCTGGCCAGTGTTTGTTTTGGTGACTTCTGCTGAGGCTTGCTGCTGCTGCTGCTGCTGTTGTTGTTGTTGTTGTTGTTGTTGTTCTCCTCCTCCTCCTCCTCATTCTCCTCCTCCACTCCTTCTCCTCCTCCACTCCTTCTCCTCCTCCACTCCTTCTCCTCCTCCTCCTTCTTCTCCTCATAATAGTCTTCAACATCACTAGCCTCAGCATCTGATTCTTAGTCGGTGTCAGCAACCAGAATTTCACTGATGGCTTCCTCCTCAAGTTTTTTTCTTCCAGCCATTGCTGGATACCCACAATCATCTGCCTTGTTAGACTACTATGTATGACAGGGTACAGTTGCAGAAACGTAATATCAGTTAGATATGAAGGTCTTTTACAGTGACAGCAAAACAGATCTAAAGCTACGATATGACTGCTGTATAAAATTCCAGCTATTTGTGGGTGCCCAAAACGTAGCTAGATTGATGGCTGTATGTTGCATGTTACCACGCCACAACCCCTACAGATTACCCTAGCACTACAAGAGGCATGTCTGTGCCCCCTCCTGTAGCTGTAAACATCAATTTTTGTGGATATCTCTGATTTTTGAGCATTAGTTTTGTCTCAATTGCATGGTTACAGTATGCCACTGACAACCTGTCTGGTCAACAACTGGAGTTCATTTCATAGGCCAGTGCTGATATTTCAACCCACAGTGAACCCCAGTGCCAGCTATAAACAAAGCTATCAGTGTCTAAACCATATCAGTTAGCTGGGACAAAATATGCAGTTACCTTGTGTGTACTTGTAAATCGGAGTTTGTGGAGGGGTTTAGGAGGTGGAGGGGGTACATTCTGGTGCCATAAAGAAACCCTGACCTTCAAGGGTCCTGCAGCTTAGCATGCCACAGCAGTTTGTTGAATGGGAGTGAACAAAATGCCTCCAAACTTTGACGCACTGTTTGCTACGTCTATATAAGTCATTTGGCGATTTAAAGGGCTCACTGCGCGATGTCATTAGAAGTTGTTCGGCGTTAAATGGTTAAGTATGAAACTTATTACAGGAACAGTAATGATAATAAAACTGCAGTTAGTAAAAGTGTAAAGGAAAGAAACTCCATGTTGTACAAGTAAGGTGCACTCAACCTATTTACCCCTGGTTGAGAAATACTGCTGCAGCCAGTATGTTCAGTATTCATGGTTTGCAAAGTGGCACGCATGAATGGCAATGGAGATTTTGGATGTGTTTAGAACCCTCATTTTTAAGTCATTTCCCCCCCCCCCAAGTTGTATGATGAAACTAATTTCTTATTCAGTTCTCTAAATTGTAGCTAGTGTATGCTATTCCATGAGAAGAAAGGGAAACACACCATTTGTGCAGAACAACAAGCATAAGAATGGGTTCAGTTTCTTCCACTTGGTGTAAAATCTGTTACTGGTGAAATTTTTAATTCTCTCAGTGTTTTTTTGTTTTAGGATTACTAAATGTGTGATCTGCTACCGTATTCATTATCACATGCTGTTAATATTGACCTGTGAGAAGTCCAAATGTGTTCTTTTTTTTAAGTCAGTCCTTTGTTGTTAAGCATCAATGCATTCTCTGAGAATACAATTTTGAGGAACATATGAGGTAATAAATTATGTAATGTACTCCAAAATCTGTGGCTTCAGCTAATATTGCTGGAGTACATGAAGCATAAATTTGAAGTGGGCTGTCCATATAAGATGCAAGTAAAAAATGTATGCAGAATTCCAGGCTTGAAGCGAATGGACCACGGGAGATATTATTGTAGTTGGGAGGATGGTATTAAAATGAATCATTTAGAAATAGTTTTAAAGATGTGAAGTAGACTTTTAACAGGTACTCAGAAAGCTGGCCCCCTTGCTAACTTCTGCTTGCCTCAGTTCCAGGAGGCTGTGGGCAGTTCCTTGCAGCTTGCCTCATCGAGACTGGCTGGCAGCATGAGCCCCCACATGCGTGTGCAGGATCGAGAGCTGATTGAGATGGTTGATGATGGATACTGTTTAAGCATGCACCAACCCTGGGCATCACTGCTTGTTGCAGGCATCAAGGTGTATGTTTTGTTGAAGTAACAAATTTCTTTGTGTAGTGCCTCCCAAGTTGGTACCCTGGCCTGACTGGACCCGTCTCATGGAGACACTATTACTAAAATGGTGCGGTTATTGCTGTCGGCACCGAGGTCTCTAACTTCTGTGCTGCCACCAGCCAGACTTACGACCAAATTCAAGCTGTCGAAAATCTGGCGAATTACTCCGCCACAGAACGAAGTAAAATACAAATTGCACTCATCTATATATATCACTTAGCTTATCTAGTCTTCCAGGGACATCAGTTAGTAGTTAACAGTACGTCAATTATGTCAGCCAAATTTAGTAACTAACCCAAAAATTTATTCAATATAAAAAAATAAAAATACACAAACGGCCATAATTTACACTGTCACCATATAACAAATAAAAATTTTAAAATTAGTAACTGTCCAAATACTCATTTCACCTTCCTGTATATAGTCCAAAGTATACCGGGAATTTAGGATTAAATTTCTAAATAAATTTTCCTAAATAGTCATTTACCGAAATTTCTCAACTCGCGTCAGTTCACTCAGCGGTTTTCTAATACGTTCAACACAGCTTACCTTGTATATTCAGCAGAAGCCGGCATCCTGTACACATAATTTAAAGTCTTCTTTGGTACAAAAGTCAGAACTATCTTCACGTTAGACAACATAAGTACTACGAAAATTTCCACGAGAATGAGGACATTTGCCTAGTTACAGTGGACTATATAAAGTAGGGCCGCTGACACATCTAAAAAAGGTGCATATTCTACAGTGCATTGCACTGTTTGCCACAGAGAAGTTCAGTAAAAGTTCATAAACTCCGCTACTTTACGGCAAACAGGAAATCAACGGCTAAGTAGCACATATTTGTGAGTGCAGTGCACTGCTCTTTTCAGCATTCACGAGCTTGTTGTGTCCGTGCACGACTGATTTCTAACTCAAATCTGAAGTAACTTGTTCATTTATTGCTTTGTTTTAGTTTAGGCAGAAGTGTTGACAACCCATGTAGTGGGTTATTAGATGTGCAACTGGCTATAACTTGTGCAGATTCTTCTGCATACCTTCTGCCTGTGACAAAAGTCAAGGCATACTGATCTGAGGAAAACTAGGTTCTGTCTCCCAGTTATCATCATTGGTACAAAATCAGTGTCTAGCTCTCTGGTTGCTCCTATGTAATGCGTTGACTGCTACTGTGACCTTTTTCAGTTGGGCAGAAATGTAGTAGCAGCATTTTAAACTAATACCACACTGGAGTTTGCCACATTGTGAGCTTGCTTTGTTTGTGATTGGTGAATTAGCTGATGAGTTTGATCCTTCCTCTTGGTAGGCATGAGGGCCGAACATGGTACACACCCCACCGAGGTCGTCTGTGGATTGCTGCAGCACTGAGGGTTCCTACTCCACGTGATATTCGGAATGCAGAGCATATGTATGAAATTCTGAACGAAGGTGAGCTGATTTCTCTATATTCTGAGATAGTTTGAAAACAAAGTGTTGGAGGATATGCCTAGACCTAACAGAGACATGCAACAAAACACACATTAATAATAGCTGAAATAAGTCAAATAATGTAATCAGGACTCTGATGATTTAGTTGCTTTCAGTACTTGTAAGTAAGAAGCTGGGAAATATGCACCTAGTGTAAAGAGCACTGAATAAGTAAGTAGTAGGTAATAAAAGTTAATTAAAGAGTCATTACACCATTAAATGTAGTTCTTTATGTCACTGAAGGTGATTATTTTTAACCACAGTCACCACGCACATTGATGTATTTGTGTCATACTGGCACAAGTTTTAAAATCCTGTCATGTTGGAAATCAGGCTCTTGCATTCAACACCATTTGTGAACACTTTTGATGGACAACCCCAGTGCACTGGATAAATCTTGAATTGTGACACATCAATTTTCCAAAATCAGTTTTTTCATTTGTGCTGCATTGACATTCATCCATCATATGCTTTACCTATCAGTGTGATCACTGCCATGGATGTCTTGTTTGATCATTTGCAAACTTTTCACCGTTTTCTGACTTATGTATCTTCATTACACCTTCACCATAGCCCTCTATCAATTGGCAATTACGTTCAATTGAAGAAACTTGTTTCACTATAATAATTCAGTTACACTATGAACTACTTCATGGCACGAAGTTTCCAGTGTCATTGCCATTGCAGATCAACTTGTACCCTAAATAGCATCTGACTGTTTGACTGACTTGACTCACATGTCGTCTGTTACATACTACCTAGACTACGTGTGTACCTCCTACTCAAAATAAAGTGATTAACTCAGAAGTTACAGGCAGGGTAACCTTGCTTACTGAATGTTCTTCATAATAACAATTGTGGGAAGTTCCACTCCCTTTATTTAACCCTTTTAGTCCTAGTGCTCCAAAGCCTACATGTGTGAGAAGTGTGAGCTTTTTTTATGAAAATTTTAAATCTTGGAAAATTGTTCTGCCCACTGTAAATATGTTGCACCTGTCCTGGATTTTTTCTGGTACTTCATATACTGCTACAACACTAGTCATTCCATTTGTTTTTGTGACACACCTTTAAACTGATGGAAACAGAAACTCAATTTTGATGTAAATTTTTTACACTTAATTGTTTTTCTGCATATTTTTGCTGCAAGTTTTTAGTTGCAGCGATGAACAGTGAACATTGCTGCAAAATTTTTATGCACTTTCACAAAGTGTTTTGTGATTTATACACATTTTTGTAGATATGACAGCAGTATTTGCAGTGTATGTCACTTAGTGTACTTATGGTGTAGGATGCATTGTCCATGAAGACGCTTTTCACACTTAACACACACTTTTCTGGATCTCTTCCTTTTCAGTGGTTTATGTTTTGTTCTGTTACTACTACTACATCTACCACACACACACACACACACAAAATCCTTCCACTTCTTGGCAGGAAGTTTTTTTTAGGTGTTTTGAATCAGTTTCTTCATTTCCTGTGCCTGATACACCACCTGCACTCTTCTTCTCTTGTAGCCACTCTTCACTCAGTGCATCAGTGATTTTTACTGTGTAGTCCAATCCAGACTTTGGTTTACTTTCTTTGTAAGTGATGGAACTGTTCAGAACCATTCCTGAAAGAATATTGAAACATATTTTCTTCTAGTATTTTACTCTTATCCTTTCATCAGTACACAAGTCCAACATAGCATCTGCTGAGTGAACTCCTCCCATAAAATCATTATAGCTCTGTGCAGTGGAAGGTTTGTAACCTGTTTTTTTGATCATTATGGACACAGTTGTGTTCAGAAGCTTATGCCCTGCTGTGGATGGAGAGTAAAAAGCACAGGAAGGCTTGACTTTTCTTATGAAAGTTGGCAGCAAGAATTGAACCTCTGAAAAAATGTTTCTTTTCACCAACTTCAGACTTCTCCCAAAATCTTGAGGATGAAGTTTCCTGTTTTCTGATGGTTCCTCTCACATGTGTACTTAATTTGTATGAGTTTTTGGCAAGACAGATGGTCATAAAGAATTATTGAAGAAAGTATGATAGCCTTTTCGTATGTAATTTCCCATTTTCAGTAACTTCATTACAGCTGTGTAAGCTAAGCCATATTTCTGAATGGCTTCCCTATCTTCTGTATGTTTTGATCCTGCAGTGATGATAGTGTTTCTTGGGTAAATACTGCTGCAGCTGTATATGGTTCTTTGTGCCTACCAAGCTGTCTTCCACACTGAGCTGCTGACTTGGTGTTAAATGATACCTGAAAATGTTGACATGTTCAACAAGATTTCTGTTGTGTACTGTGTGAAAATTTTCAAGGATTAGCTGGAAATGGTCTGTGGAAAACATGTTACAGAAACAGGGACAATGCTGTTATGCGGTAGTGTTCCATTAAGATGATATGGTTGGTCATCTGTGCAGATGTATATTTATTAGGCAGTCTGTAAATCCTTTTAGCTCTGCTTGTATTACATTTTTTGAATTCCTTGCCCTGGAATTAGGTGGAGGGTGTTTATGGGCCTGGAGAAATATTTTGACATAATTATTATTTTGTGTTACAAATTTGTTTAGAAGCTGCTGTACTGTAAAACATACAGAAATATGTCGCTGGGGTTCTATCTTGAGGAGATGCATGCTTAGACCCTTGCAGCTCATTGTACTGGAAAGTGGCTTGGGTCTAGATGTCATTGACATCTGCCACTTTTTGCCAGTCACTTTCTTCAACACCACTGGTAATGTAACATTCTAACTCGTCACTGTCACATGATAGAACTATGCCACACAGTGACCTTGGGTGTTTGTTCAGGCATGTAACTGTCACTTTCCAACAAGTATTTGAAACTCTTATCTCATTTTAAGTGTCCGCATGAAACAAATGTGTTCAAGACACCTCAGCTACTATCGGTTGTTGAAATTGAAATAAAATAGCTGAAAAAATCTATAATGAATTGCAGATGCAATTGGTCAGTTGATACAAAAACTCTCACCTGTACTCTTTACAAAGGTGTGAATCTTCTGACATCTGACATGAGATATAGATACTGTAATGTTTTAAACAAAAAGACTGGTAGATTGGCCAATATGCATTTTTTACCAATGTAAAGATGGCTGACAGATCGGCTGCTGCATACTAAACAGATTAAGTATCTCAAATCTTATAAGACCTACAGAAATAGTACTGGATGTAAAATATGCATTTTACTTTTCTCTGCATCTGTCATTGAAAACTATTTTCATGGCTGTGAGTTTCAATTTTAATTTTCAATTTTTTATTTTCCTTCGTATGGTTACATAGTAACATGGGATTCGTCAGTTAATAATATACATAATCAGTATAAAGACTTAAGTATATGCTTTAATACTAGATTTAAAAGTATGTTATGAGGTATAACAATGTCACTTATATATGTAAAGTATATAAAATATCATTATATTCTGGGTATACATATATGGGTAATCTCATACCGCATTCAACTATAAGAGGTTCTAAATAAATTACATTAGGTACAATAATAATGAACTTCAAAATTTTGATTGAATAATGTTGTCAATTATTATTAACTAGATACATTTTCTTTCCAGTTATAATACTCCTTGAATGAATAAAAGGAGTTGTCCAAAAGGAATCTTTTTAAGGCTTTTTGAAACTTATAAATATTGTGAGATGTTTGTTTAAGGTTGGCTGGAAGGTTATTAAAAATTTTAAGACCAGAGAAATACACTCCTTTTTGAAATACAGAAAGGTTAGCGTTCGGTAAATGGAGATCATTATGTGATCTTGTAGGGAAGTTGTGAACATTTGCATTAATTGCAAATAGTTCACTGTTTTTTGCCATGAACATCATTAAAGAGAATATATATTGAGACTGAAGAGGAAGGATGCCCAGTTGCTTGAATAGACTACATGAGATCCTGCTATCAACATTCATAATAATCCTTATTATTCTTTTTTGTATTTTGAATATGTTTTTACTATAATTCGATATTCCCCAGAATATAATACCATAGGATAAAATTGAGTGGGTAAATGAAAAATAGGCCTTCTTCAGTCAGTTCAATAATTGTTTTAGGGATCTGATTACATAGGTAGCTGTGTTTAATTTAGGTATCAACAGATCTATATGGCTTTTCCATGACAGTCCACTGTTGATCATTAGCCCCAAAAATTTTGAAT
>Ga0123352_10006319_pt1 | contig 18100 bp, 13 predicted proteins | sample TergutLab28metaG_FD_89700 | JGI IMG/M metagenome (GOLD analysis project Ga0123352, IMG submission 89700) | Labiotermes labralis P1 segment gut microbial communities from Petit-Saut dam, French Guiana - Lab288 P1 | ecosystem: Host-associated > Arthropoda: Insects > Digestive system > Gut ... | reverse complement strand
TGTGTGTATTTCTGCCTGCCCAACATCCTTAACCCCACGCACATTGAATAACTGGGAGAAATAGTTCCTCCACCTAACCACAATACTGTGGGAGTCTGCAACCAGGTCACCTTTCTCATCCTTAACTATATTCCATCTAGGCTGGTACCCCTTCTTAGCTCTCAAATATTCCTTCTTTTTATTCCTGAAACATCTGCTAACTTCACGTCTTACACTGTTCAAATTATCTATATTACTTTGGCATGGATCCTGTACCCACTGCATTTTTTCCCGCTTCCTTTGATCCAAAAAAACCTAAACATTCTTCATTAAACCAGGGTTTATGCTGCTTCCATTCGTGCATACCTAGACTCTCTTTTAGCAAGTCAATTTCAAATTAAACATTCAGTAACTGTTATTTTTGCACAGGTGGAAGGGTATGAAAACTTCTTTAGCACTTATCAAGTAAATTTATAAAATTATGTTATGCATGTACAGTATGTAGCAGTACCATCTTTCCTTATGCTACCAGGGAACACATGATGAAAACATGATTCTGTGACAATAAAAGCTATCTAATTTCTGGAACAAGCAAGGAGAGGGTGGTCTTAGGGGATGGAAGTAGAAGGAGAAAACTACCAGAATGGTCGTGATGTATATGTAAACATGTAGTAATGTATATTCGAAGTTGAAGATACCTGTATGTTGATAATGCTCTGTTGTTCAAAAGTGGGTGAAGGTGCAGGTACATTCGTATTGTATAAAATTTAATTGAATTCTGTTATGTTCAGTGCTGTATAAAAACAAGTGTAAAAAATTATGTGAATGTCATACATTTTAAAGAAGAAAGATGATTTCAGGCCTGCTGAACAGGAGGATGTTAGCCCTATGCCGTTCTTGAATGTCAAGACCAGTAAGAACGCAAACATATACATCTTTTTTTAAGATTTCAAATAACTGTGCACAAATTCAAAACTGTTTTCATTGAAACCCTTTTTTATTTCATGTCATTGACAAGTGTAGTTGCATTTGTTTTCTGTACATAGTTCAGGATTTGAACCATTTGCAATGACAGTGTTACATATATGTAGCAATATATACGTAAAGTGAATTCAGCCTGGGAAGTACTTCTGAATCAGTAAAACCTCCATCCATCATTTCTGAAGGGACTGTGGAGAAAGAACAATAAATGAGGAGAAAACAACAGTTGCAGGAAAGGTGTACAGTAAGCCAGAAACAAGAAAGAGCAAAAGATGAAAGTTTAAATTTTCTACTTAGGTCTACACAGTGATAAGTAAGACTGCATTAATACCTGCATGCCAACAACTTTTGTTTTCTTACTCCGAAGATATATGTAATTGAAAACTGTTTTGTTGATGTCTTACATTGCAGACAAAATGGTGCCAATTCCAAGATCAAGACATTGTCTTATGTTTCAGATGAAACAGTGCCAATTCCAAGTTCAAAATATTCTGTTCATCACGCATGCTTATGCTCTATGGGTAAAAGAATAATTTAAAGGTTTCAAATGTAGCATACACTTTGGCAAAACTTGGCACTGATTCAAGGTCATGTTCATCTCCCTCTTTATCTTCCACACTGCTCCCCCACCCACATGATCATCACACAACTTGCTGGATGGTGCTAGTGCTAATCCCAGATGTTTAGCTATGTTGATCCATTGGTTTCTTGATTAGATTTTTTCTCATCTACTTCATTTATCTTTGGCCTGTTGATTGCTGTATATACCAGGTGTGCCTTACAAAAATTCTGTGTTCTGCTCACATAGTGCATTTATGTGTTTTTATCACTGTCAGAACCAATAGTGATTCTTTCCCGCAACTGATTTGCATATATGATCATGCTGGAGTGTGTTTAGTGCTTGGTATATTGCTTCTACAGTCTCAATTTCCAAGAATAAGAAACAGTATTGCACTTACATTTGAAATGTCCTGTATTATAACGGGTATATAACAATTTGTTCTAATAAAAACAAGAAGGTTACATTCTTCTGGAATGAGATGCCGTGTGGTTTGGTAGACAGATACTGACACTTTGTAGAAACTTTTTGCCTCAATCTTACACTCTGTCCTGGAGATGAAGGTAACAGGCTCCTCCTAAAATGTAGTTATGTATCTATTAAAGTACCAGGTCACATGCCAGAAGATTATAACCTTCATCTGTTAAGTTCTGGATGTCCAACCGGATGGCCATGGATACATTTGCATGGGCAATGGGCGAATTATCAACCACACTTTCTTGTTTATGTGCCCAACTGCTGTCTTCTCATTCAAAATAAAGTAGATATCACATCAATGGGTAGCTTATTTTTCTATACTGGCCAGTAATCGGTTTTTAAAAGATTTTAATCCTCCCCCTGAAGGCTGGCACTACAAGTGTTCATGTTCATGACAGTATGAATCTCAAAATTCACACAGTAAAAGTGTTCTGCAACACAACTGAAGAAATATGAGTGTTTCATTATAGACACTGGTACGATGTCAGCTTATCAGTGATGGTAAATAATATCTACTTCAAGTGCTATACTTCCCACGCAATTAAGAGTTCTTGGTCCATGGAGTCCTAGCATCATATCCTTTATATTTCTTCTTGTATTTTAAACCAGTGACAATAGTTGACCTTCCTGGGAATGCACTAATTCCACCAAACATTCTGTCTGTCTCTGAAATATAAGACAATACAAACTAAATGGTAGAACACATGGATTATTTATTTTCAGTAGCTTTATTAGCATAAAATTTCTTTTCACAAATATTTAAGAGAAATAAATACAGTTTTTACCCATTGATGCTATGGCTAAAGATGACAGCACTTCTGTAAGTATGCTTTAATTATGCTATGTGTTACAACAGTTGTTAGTTTACTTGTGTCAGTTTTTATTAGCTGGTGAAAAAGTAGCAATATAATTGGCTGAAAATTTTGTCAAATGTTTTTAATTCATACAGCAAAGATGACAATGGAGACCTTATAGCCAGGCGAACTCTGGTATGTTCCACCTAATTCATCTGCACTTTCAAAAATGCACATTATTCAGTGCTTACCTTGGGGGACCTTGCTAAGACATAATTTTTTAAAGCCCTTTTACTGACAATATGTACACAGCCTAGACTTGAATTGGATCTTCCACACGAATACTCTCATCTTCCACGTGTCCTGCAAGTCATTTTGATGGTCTAACAATGATTTAATAAGGTAACTGAACAATTTTAGGATACTCAGGTATGTGCTGTTTATAAATGAAGAGGATAAACATAACAATTCTAGATGCTGTTGTATCTACAGAATGGAAGTGAAAAAAACTAATGCAATAATAATATATTTTCTTGACAACCTTTCTCCTTTCAGATATATAGAAAGTATTACATACTGGTAAGTCAAAATATGTAATTTATGGAGACTGGTACACAAGGAATAATAACTTCAAGTTTTTCCTTCTCAGTACGAAGGATTCCAGAATATATAGTGTATTATACATACACAGCCAAAACTGACAGCTTGTATAGATACTGGCACACCATAAAAAATAATTTAATCATGCTGGTATGGATAGTATAGGATTACTCAACAGAGACGTTTGCACTTTACTTGGGGCTGTCTGTCTCCACAGTTTACTATAATATATGCAAGACGCATAAAAAGTAATAAAAGAACACCTTTTGAGGAACTGAAATATGGCAAACAGCAATATTAGAAAATATTCAAAAAGCTATATTTCTTTAACACTATTACAAGTTACAAAACAGACCCACCACAGTTTTGTTTGCTAGGAGTCCTAAGAAATTCTAATCTGTAATAGACTACAGAAATTGAAATATTACCTGGGTGGAATCGGTGGTATTCAGTCTGGATATAGAGGTTTTCTGGTAATTTCATACTCTTCATTGCATCAAGTGGAGCCGTTTTGTCAACAGGGGTCTTGTAGAATTCCAGAATGTCATCTACAATGAGGATAATGAATTAAGTTTAATCTGAAAACAACTTTACCTACAATATGAACAATAAGGCTTGTTCTTACCAACAGTACATATGGTAGAAAGAAGGGAGTTTGGAACACTGTGCTGGAATTCTTGGAAACAAGCATTCAAGATCTTGAACTTAACTTCTGGTATATCTATTGATTCTTTCGAAAAATTGTTCAAGCCTGTTATTGATTTATATATAGAAGTTATTCTGTCTGTAACATCTTGTGGTGGATCGTAGTGCTTTTGCGGTCGATGGAAACTGAAAGAACAGACATAAATACGTTAGTAACAAGCAGTAGGTCTTACAAACACATACACATGCTATATTTAAAATAACATTTGAGGTGTCCTGCTGACAGCAAACATAGTTATTATAACATGTACATAACGTCCGTTCACTGTACCCCTTAGCTGCAATAGATTTGCCAGTGGAATCAAGTTCTACTGCTGGTGGTTTCTTCTTTTTTCTATTGTATGGCATCTTGCTTGTTGGTTTATAGCGGATATAGTTTCTTGACATTATCTGCAAATAGAGAAGTATCACAGAATCCACCTTTATGTCTCGGCTAAGCAGCAGTCATTAGTTTCGGAAAAAAGTTCAAATTAGGGCTTTCGGAACAACAAAATACGAAGAGTCTCCATACCATGAATATATGTTGACATGTGTTTATTTCCTGTCCTGCTTTCTGCAACCCATGCCTTATGAGCGCCGCCATGATACCATCTCGTTGTACCATGTGATATGCGTGAACCAATAGGAATTCCGAATCCTCTGCGCTTGTTGTTTCCTATCCGCCATTTTCCAGTCGCCATTGAAAGGTGAAAAGCCTTCGGAGTGATCGTGTATATTATCAGATTTCAAGTGGTTATTAGTACGTAAATCGTGTGGGTAGTGATTTAAATGAAATATAAGATGATGGAGAAACCATGACGCATCCAAATCATCAAACAAACGGCGCAAGTTTGGAGGACTGCCATACAAATTTCTTCGCTCTGGTAAGATGATTTCAGATGTTTCGTAGCCTAAGAAAACGAAGTCAAATCACAACCACAGATGACATAGTGACAGCATTTTGTGGATTAGAGACGAACTGTATCTTAAGAAAAATTGGTGCCCGAATTACGTACTTTATATTGTTGTTGATAGTGGAAAATATGGAAGTTTCGTCTGTCTATAATGTCACGCTTCGCCTAGCCCGGTAGGAGAGTATGCAATTCGCACCTTTTTGGAGCAGTAGCCCAGTTTGTCAACGATGGTGTAAGACATGAAATTCCCGTGTGATTTTGGGTTCATGAACATTGAGATATGCTTGTTTATGTTTAAAAATGTGGACGTTGTCAGAGGAACTTTGAATGTAAGGGAAAATATGTATATTTATTTGAGAATTTGAATGAAATACCAGGCTGGCCTGATTGAACGTTAAAGGTCATCTGCCTTCTACACGCGTCACCTGCTAGAGGGTTGACTTTAGGATGCATAAGCGAAAAGCATTTTGTCAGGCGGGATTTGGAGGAGTATCCTGCCCCGTTATATATGATGAAGTAGTAATTTCGGGCGTCGTTAAGACTGATAAATGCTATTTTAATTTTTTTATTACCTTAGACTTGGAAGTCAGATAATTGACAGTTCTGCACGGTGTTATTCTTTCGCATGGAAATAAGAAGCAGTGCGGAAATGTACCAGTATATATATTTAAATAATATTACACTCGAAGATTACACAGATACTGTAAATTAATATATTTACTTACCGAGGAAACAAAATTGTTAGGCAGGTGTGTGAACTGTTGCCATACTCTTTAGTGTTGTGTTTTTCGTCCTTTCTACTAGTTTCGCGATATTATGTTAGTGTTCTACACCTACTAGTTTCGCGATATTATGTTAGTGTTCTACACCTGAAGAAGGTGAAATACGCACATAAATAACTGCACATTATTCACGGGGATGTAGTAGGATACGGCAGATTTATAAACTACAGCGATGGCATTATTTACTGTTATTCCTATTAAAATGACATTTCTCTTTATGACGATAAAATACCTACGTTCGACGGATCACTGAAGTTTCAATACACACACTTTATAACTAGCTAGAGACAAGAAGGTGCTGCTCCCATACGGTGCATTAAAGAAACACCGTACCGGCTGCCAGTTCCAAATGCGATGTTGCGAGATGACCTCGCCCGTGCTCTGCATATATAAACCTCGTTGAGAAACGAATAAAATACCTGACCTCACGATCAGCTTTTGTTTATTATTACCAGACGAGGGTCTGACTTTATAAATCAGAATTCCGTTACTAATACAAATACTGGTTTGCTGTTTAGAATTGGTTGCGATTTTTGTTGTCAGTAGTAGTGGTGGTGGTGGTGATAGCAGTAGTAGTTGTAGTAGTAGTAGTAGTAGTAGTAGTAGTAGTAGTTTTGGATGTGGTAGTGTTGGTGCTGGCATCCAAAAAGAAACGGCAGTAGGGAGTAGGGTAATTGTGGAAGTATTTTATCATTTTCAAGGTGGAGGTTTGATAAGGGGTAATTGTTATAGTTATTTGCCTTTGACGATTTGACTAATGGAAGTAAACTGCTGGTGCAGCTACATTAATGTGTTTCTGTGGTAAGAAGTTTGAGCAACTTGGATGATGTGCATGGAATACAAAACATATATTGTTACAAATAAATATATATATATATGTAGTTTTTGTTCATGTATATTTGGATTCATAAGTTGAAAACTTAAGGAAAGTCAGCAGTTCTAGAGCCATCAGTAGTGACTGTCCTTTGACTGCAGTGACTGTTTAAAAAATAAATTTATTTTTTGCAACAGATAATTTGACAATCTCAACAGCAGCATTTTCATACACCTCGTCTCACCCCTACACTCAATATTTTGCATTGCCTGTGGCAATAGACCTCTCATTTTCTGCTGCAATGATACAAAAGAGTGTTTAATTTCATTGTAACCCTCTTTCACAGCCAACATGACATTGACTTTTGCAGACCATTCTGTGTTGCTAATTATATTCACAGTTTTCTGTTGCTGTGGTTGTTTCAGTACATTTCTGTGATGTGTAGATACAGATAGAATGCCTTTGCCTTCTGAAAAGATAACAATAACTCATACGGTATTTTATTCATTCACAATACATCCACTATATAGTCAGTAATACATAGTTTTGCTTACATGTTTTGGTTTTATCAAACCATCTTCAGGGCAGTATTTATTATATGAAGGTACATTCAGTGTGTGCATACATTATGGGATCCCATATTGTTTACACTGATAAAAGCTAAAATCATGCCAGTTTTTAATAATTTTAATTCCAAGTTAATATATTTTTTAAATTATGCCAGAATGTTTTTTTTAAGAACGTATGTAAGAATTCATATCAGTGCGTAGGTGGGATCCTGTAATGTATTCACACATTAATGTACTTTCATATAAAATATTGGCCTGAGGATGGTTTGAGGAAACTGAAACGTGTAGCCAAAACTATGTATTTTTAACTATATATTGATGTGTTGTGACTGAATAAAATACTTTATGAATATTGAATAGCACAGCAGGATGGCTCCTATCAATAACGGTAACTCATCACACCTTCATAAGTTTCTGCCGCATTATGTGACTGTAATGTGGAATATTGAGAGCTGTGGGGCTTCAATTTCCAGTCTTGCTGGCAAGCCCCAGTCGTGGTATTGTCAGAAGTTGATGATGAGTGCTTTTAGTATCTGGTACAAACAGTTGAACTTTTTCTAAGGGAATTTTCATCGGCTCTTAGGCTGTGTGAGTTTTGTAGACCTGGAACAAGAAAGATTTGTGTGACATCTGAAGTAGAGTCCACAATAATAGAAAATTACTTAGCATCGTTTATTCAGTCATCAAAGCTTTTATGGAGATTATGATCTTGTGAAATTTGTAATAAATTTTTTGAGGTAAAAGTTTGTTTTTGCTAGATTCACAGACTGACAGTTCTACAGATTGTGTTTCAGAAAATTATCATATTGAGGCATATGTATAATACAGTAAAGAATTGCCTTTATGATTCCAAGGCTGAGTCTCAGTATGGCCTGTGAAGGAAAATCCTAATCATTTTTGTAGCCTTATGGTTGCAGTTATGCATTGCAGTACTGAGGTCATTGGCATAAATCAACACTTTCAGTTAAGTTGCATCTGATAAATATACAGATTGCATTTTGTGAGTTAAACAAAATAATCTTGATAATGCTGTTTAAGACTTTCTGGCATCAGGAAGTAGTTCATAAGTGGTGCAGTAAACATGTATGGGTGTTTCTGAAAAACTAACCGTTACCTTTTCTGTTTGTTGTGTAAAATTATTTTTTATTGAGACTTTCTTTTCCCCCCAAAAGTCTTTGACTGCTTCCAGATAACAAGGTGTTTTCTGAATACAGTATTGGGTAGAATGTAACAACACTAGACAGTGAAGGGTAGGAGAAGAAAAGGTTAGAATGTGAACAAGACAGAGCAGCTGAGTACACTGAGACAACATTTAATCAGCGTAGTGATGTTCACGACGTTTTGTGTTAACAAACACTTCCAGATCTTTGATACAGTCAATACAGGATTACATAGGTTATAAGAATGTTGAATTAGCTTCAGTTTACTGACATTGAACTTCATGAAATTAACAGTGCATGTGCCTCATATGGATTCAATATCAGACTGTATGTAGCTGAGTACATTCATTAGGTGATGTAATGGTGTGAAAAATAAATTTTTTGTTATTAGTGAAAAGAAGATACATGGAATACTTAATTATGTTGCATGGCATTTACTGTACTGGAAAGCAGAAGCCCCAGCCTGAATATTTGTGAAATACCCTAAGTTTGAGAACTGCCACTACTAAGAGTAGGAGAGGTGGAAAATGTATTCAAGAGCAGGTACAAAAATCTAAGTAACAACTGTTTGTAATAAAAGCAGGAATATTTTCAAGTCCAACAGATTCAGATGGTTGTAAATATTTCATGTTTTTACAAATGTATGACAGAATGCACCAGGACAAGGATTGCTGGTGACTGATTGAAATTGGTCTGCAGCAACATCCAGCGTTTTACAAGGTCCAACAAAATAAGTAGCATCAGCTTCAAGCTGAATAAAGGTGAGATTGTTTTACAAAATTTACGGAGTTCCTTGGGTTGCGACTTTAAATTATCATTAATAGATTTCAGCCAAGGCTGTCAGACATAACAATAACTTTTACGAGCTTTACAGTTTAGTACAAAAGTAGTCTTTTTTGTGTCTAACGCGAGTGTGAAAGAAATACTACAAAATGTAGTTCATTAAAGCGCTGGTGTTCTGATACAGCCGTGAAGAAATGATTGCTTGTTTGAAGCATCTTCAGTAGCCATCTTAAGGCTGGTAGTAGCAGCATAGAAGTAGTGAGTTATGCACATGATAGGGTAAATAATAGACTGAATGTTGTAGAACAATGTGTAATCCCTTGCGGTGCAAATTCGCTAGGAATACAGAAATTTTTATTACAAATTGAAAGTGACAAAGGATCGGTACATAAAGGCGGTTGGTTGTTGGTGGTGGTGGTAGCGGACATGCGGAAAATGTGGCTGTGATAAGGAAACCATACTACATACTACTTCCAGCTGTAAGTGCGTCTTTACAGGGGTGCTGATAAGTCCTTAGCCCGACCAGGAAGGAAACAAGCTAATGTTTCTGTCAGAATGGCGTGAATTTCCTTCGGCGCCTTGCCTTGCAGGGGGGAAAAACTTGATGACAGCTCGTGTCTCAATGTTGTTGAAATCGCGCGCGTCCCTGACATGCTTCCGAGCTTGTTTCCTTCCTGGTCGGGCTAAGGACTTATCAGCACCCCAGTATGACTTAGTCGCATCCTACTGTAAATGCCACAAAGTGCTATAAAAGTAGGGGTACAAAAATTAAATGTTACCGAACAGTGATAACTGATAAAGAAATGTAAAACACCTTGCAATTAAACTGCAGAGGAATTTCAAACAGGAGTATGAAATTAAACAACTGACAGTAATACCAGTCATCCTGTCAGTAACGGGTGTGGTGCCAAGGACCCTGCATAAGTTTTAAACTTCTATGCCGGTAAGAAGACATCTCCAACAAAATCCAAAGGGCATCGGTGCTTGGAATTCGCCACGTTGGCTGCAGATTTGACGGTATTGAATAGTAATTGAAAACATTTGTAATTGTACTCATTTTTACCAGTAATCATATATCAAACATTGTAACACCTGAGGAAGAAATGATGATCATCGTCGGTGTGGTTATGGGTATGATTATGGTGATGTAAACACTACTGCTTCTGCTGCTAAAGGGCAGTTTTCATGATTAGAAAGATTGTTATTGTCAGCAAATAAATTTATTGAGAGGGACAATGCTGCTTTGATGTGTACAGAGCCACAGATGTCTCACATAATTTCAGTGGGGTACAAAACATTCTTGTTAAATTATGTGGCGTAATTTTTGGTATATGGTTGTTGGTGTATTTGTTTTAAATTAAATGTTTGGAATCGCGTTGATTATTTATGACCACCCCACAATATTCAGCCAGGCTTTTGCACACGTTTTATTATATCTTGCGTGGAAAGAAACGTGGAATGTTTTCGGTAAGCACCTGGCTCGTTTTTGGGTCAAAAAAAGGCCAATAAGCATCTGCTTGTCCAGGCACTGGATTCCATAAATGAATTCAGAGTTTTGGAGTAGTACATTAGACCTAGTGCACGCCATGGAGGCGGAAGGAGATGGAGGTGTAGCGCCACTTATTATTAACTTCGGCACTAGGTAAAGATAATGGGCCAGCTTCACGCTTCGGCCGCTTTGCCCCTGGGGGAAGAACTTCTGGGCTCCATTATATAGGAAACTGGGTGTACGTCACAGTCGATCTATACGCTACAGGAGAAAAGAAAATCGGTTGTCCCTGCCGCGAGTCGAAACACAATTCTTCGTTCATCCGGCCTTTAACGTACTCACTGTACCGAGTAGGCGTTAATGTAATTTAGTTGAAGACGTACAGGTTTTAGCGCGCTGTTTGCACTAAAAAAATGCACTGATTGCGTTATGCCACATGTAAAACTCTAACACTGGTTCAGTAGATATTTTGCAGTGTATGAGTCGCATATTAACTTATGTCTTGTGGCGATCACAGTAATCAAGTGACTTTTGTACTTACGCTGCACAGGGCCGTTTTGTGCTAGTAAAGCATATGGTAGATGTCAAACGCGGTTACTATTGATGCCTAGAGGGCTGGTTTGTGATTATGAACTCCCCACGCACGTAATAAAACCTGCTTATAACGGAGTCGAAACGGATCTAAATATTTTATTTCAGTCAGGTTTCTAGATGAAATTCATTGCGTGTCCTGTTTATTCTTAATTCAGATAAAGTCACACGTGCCCCCTCCCCTCCAACATACACCGGTCACACTGGCTTTCGCAGCACCCCCTCCCCAGCTGTTTTTGAATATGTGGATCCGTTCTAAACGTCAGCAGATTTCGTAGACCGTGACATGCCAATAGTTTTAATGTCGGCTCCGTTGATGGAGCAGTTACATTGTAACAAATAAGTGCTATGAACCTTGTTATACCCGTAAATGAACTGCGGAAACAGGACGCTGACTGGAGGAACTGTGTGAATTCGCGGAGCCACTGGAATAACCTCGCGACCCACCGGTTCGAGATCACTGTTCATCTTCGCATTGTTTCTGAACAGTACTTTCGTTGAACTTCCCATTTCTTTCTTGCTTTCAAGTAGGCCATTAAGAATTCTGTAATATTTGCACATACTTTTTCAATTATATTTTACTTTGGATGCTGATTCATATTCCCGGGGTCAGAAAACGTTAATGGTCAAGATGAGTTTCCTTTTAATCGAGACTGGGAATGATAAATACACTAGACAAGTTTTACCGAAGTGAAGTATGTTTGGATGTTAATGTAGAACATTAACGCACCTATTCAGAGTGTTTAATAGGGGTTTATATTTATACACATTTTTTGTACTGAAAGGAACTTTTTTCTGTGAAATGCATGCCTAATATACGAAACTTGTTAAGTGTACTTCATATTGGTGGCTGCTGAAATATATTTAAGTGTATTTTGATCGGCCTAAAAACCACGTGTACATTTAACTCTTCTGTTTCTATATATTTCACTGAAAGTGGTCCAGTGATGGATACATGTTAGAAGTTGATTTGTAATGGAGAAGGATATTGGTAAGGTGTACCGCGTGCTACGATTGTTACATAAGTGTTTAAGGTTTAGTAGTTGTCGGTAAGGGATACAAAAATTAGTATAGTGTTGACATAATGCGCTGCTGGAATTGAGCAGTTTTGTTGTGGGTATTTCAAAAAGCAAGAACATGTGTAGACTGAAGTAAAAACACTGGGCTTCCCTGGCAAATATTGGGTGCCGTGGGGACCTTGATTTTTCGAGCCATGAGTTCAGGTCCACAGATGTACAGGAACAAACATCTTGGCTGTCAGACGGGCTGTGGCCTTGCTGGGACGAAAATTTTGACTGCCAGTGATTGTATTAATGTCGCATTGCAGAGCGAGAATATGACTTCGGTCGATGTGGCATACCTTTTGTAGGAGTTAACGTCCACCCTCGGTGCTTTAAAAGAGAACATTATACTGTATATGGCAGCATGTCTGAATCCGCATATTGATTAACTTTTTTTTTTTTAATGGCTGGACATCCATCCTTGGTGTAGGCTTCGTCATCGTTGAGGCTTCACGATCACACCCAGACACACCACACTCGGTCGAACTCCTCTGGACTAGTGATCGTCCCGTCGCTGAGACTTATACCAGACAAAACTCACAACACTTAGAAGACAGGCATCCCCGGCGGGATTCGAACCGCATTCCCAGCAAGCGAGCGGCCTCAGACACACACCTTAGACCGCGCGGCCACTGGGATCGGCTGATAAACATTTTAATAGCAGATGGTACAACGAAAAAATAATTACGGAAATGGTGAAATTGTTGGAAAAGACCCATGTCGAATATTGCGGAAGTATTTGATTCTTTTACTGGAGAGTTGAAAGTATACGCGACATTTCTTAAGGTTTGTCTCTTATACGTAATGAAATTCAGTATTGTTGATCCGTTAATAATCTCAGAAAAATCAGCAATACAATTTTCAACCAAATGTATCAGTGGTTACAGATTTTCGCAGGTATAGTGAACTGAAGCTGCAGTCAGCACAAACCGAAAGTACGCCTGCAGTTTTGCATCAGTTCTGTAGAGCTGAAAGTGGCCCGGCAGTTAGATTGTGATGACACTAGTAAGTAGTTTGTGGATGCCAAGATGAGAGAGGTGCGTGTAGGTCGGTGTGTCACGGGCCCTTCGTTTCCGGCTTATCAGACGTCAGCTGCCAAGCGGCGACCTTGACCCTGGTACTCCGTGTTATGGAGGGGAATGCACTGCTGGATGCTCGTACTGAGCACAAAATTAACAACCCTCGTTGCGGGTTTCAGCTACCCTTTGATCCTGAGAAGTTATTTTTGGAATCCCGTGTAGGTGTGTCTGCGCATTGTAGCGGTTAAGCGATCAATTAGATTTTGTTTGCTATTTATAAACATTTGCGTCCGTTATGGGTACTCTTCAAATATGAAATTTGTACCTTACACATTAAAGCAAAGTAGAAAATGGCGGGTTTAATCGAAAACGATTTATCGATTTTGCTTAAAATTGTTTTGTAGAAATTATTTTTTCGGGAGAATATTGTATAATCCACTTCCACCAATAACTTTATGGCCTAGAGGCATAGTTCGACTATGTGCAGTGTTTTTTTTTTTTGCGTTTCTTTGTGACTCGGGCATTTGTTTGTGTATTGCAGAAGAATTATGAACACAGAGAAACAAAGGAGGAAAGGTGCGGCGAGTACGGTCTTTCGTTGGTGAATATTTTCGATTTTGAGGCTCTTGACTGTTTGGGATTTATTTACGTTACTAAAGACTTGTTGCCGCTGTCCTTTGTATCCCTTTCTTGCTCCAAGCAGATGCACAACACAGCCCGCAGTCCGTGAATGTGACGTGAGGTTCGTTTATGTAGTTGTCCATGTTGCTTGGTGTTGGGTGGAGGGTTGCAGTGAAATATGTTTGGAAGACTGGTATTGGCGCTGCATACTACATGTCAGCATTCGATACATTATTTTCAGCACAGATTAATATGTGTGTATTGGAGACAGTTGAGTGGTTACGGAATTGCATGTTCGTCAGTATTTCTCTAGTCGTGCCTTTTGTTGCTTTTCATATCTCGTATTAGGTATGTGTTGACAGGTTAGAACGAAGTTCTTGATAGCACTGCCAGCGTGTTCCTTATTGGAATGTCTTCTGTAACAGGTGCGATTACCTCTGCCATTTAAAACAGTGGTTTCTGTATGTACCACTGGCTTCAGCATCAAAGGACTGCCGAACTGCATTTGTGATCATGCATTTTTAACGGTCGATTTTATGGCGATGAGTAACGCGCCTTAGTCATAGGTTATAAACTTGCACGTTATGCATGATATATATTGTTTGTGAGTCAAGAATTACATACATAGCGACGATGTGAGACTTTGAGGGTATATTCTGCCAATGTGACATGTGCAGACTTCGTACAAGTTACACGCTTCCCACAACATTAAAGTGAGAAAACAGTAATGATGTATTTGTTAACAGAAATTGGGTAGCACCTGGTGGCAGTAGTACAGTATACATTCACACACACACACACACACACACACAATACACAGAACGACACAAAACAAACAATACATAGAACAACACAAACATTTTGGAAGAGTGTAGGCCGTGCCCCGTCTTTGCGGGATTTACCCTGGCATTTGCCTTACAACTGAGGAAAAAGCACGGAAAAACCTCAGTCAGGGTAGCCGAAGAGTGCCAGCTGGCACGATGAAGATACATAAACATACAATAATGATGTTAGTAGATGTGTAGTACTAGAAATCTAAGCAGTAGGGAAGTGCGCTTCATGATCTCGTGCTCGGAACACCTTTGTTTCCGGCTGGGCAGCCGAATAATCGGAGTTAGGTTCGCGACAGAAACCAAACCGGCTCTGGGACCCATCCATCTGCCTCTAAAGTGAGTATTGGTGGCTCTTTCCTCTTGGGTGAAGCCACCGGGGCGTGAATCTAGCCGTTGATTTTCATCTAGAGCCAAGTTTCATAATGCTTGACGTGATACCTTTACTCTTCTGTTCTTCTTCAGGTCGTCGTACTTAATTTATGGAAGGGGGAGCTGTACCTTTGCCTTTATTTACCTGCAGTTATATTGGGCATAATAATGTAAGTCCTGTAAAGGATAAAGCTTTTCGATTGTGTAAACTGTAGATTCCAAAATACTATGAATTATAAATGAGATATTTTAACCGTACAGAACGCGAATTTGTTAGACACGTGCTGGTTCAGCATCATCTGAATGTTAGTGAAATGTGTACAAAGAAACAGACGAGAGACGTTGGTTTCAGCAAAAATACATTGCATGAGGACTGCAGGAGACACCACCTTCCGGACAGCAAAATAATGAAATTTTGGAGACGCACAAATTCCACAAACAACAGATTTATACAATAGTGGAGCAGGAACTGAAGAATACGAGATCCCAAAAGCAGTTTTGACTACGTGAAGCAAAGGGGAGAAGGAAATTGAAAAGTTGAAGGCCTTATGTTTCATACTGTGCGTAACAGGTGTCAGAACGCCAAATACTAGTTAGGATAATGGGTACAAATTTTCACCCATTGTTGTTTGTATATTCGCCTGTTGTTGTCAATCCATTGATTTCTACGAACGACCTGTTATTCGCATGTGGGTTTAAAGTAGTAGTCTGAAGCTTGTAGTAAGGGCTGAATATAGAACAGATCAATTGTTTATTTTCGGTTGATTTATTCGTGGTTTATTTAACGGCGCCTTTATATTGACGGTGAAAGGTAAAGTTGCCCCTCCGCATAATTCGGGGCAACGCCATGTACACTTATGACTGAGTGGGTGCAGTTTCAAGGCCCGGTCACTTCACCCCTGGGGAAATGAGTTCACGGTACCCAATGAATAGGCAGGGTAGGATTCAGAGTCAGTGTTAAACAGTGTTATGTGATTATATGATCATTGAATATTGAATTGGAAAGGCTGTGGAAGTACTCGGAATGTGGTGAAGGAAGCTATTGTAACGACATTTGCCCGGAGGTAAGTGAAGTTGCCACCGTGCAGGTCATGAAGGCATATGGGGCAGTGGATGTATATCTGCACTTATTCTTAACCTTAGTACGAGATTGATGTTTGTCAGCTTTACGCGCCGGTTACTTTACCACCGGTGAAAGAGTTGCCAGTAGGGTGCTGAGGGAAAACACGAAAAACCTAAGTCAAAGTACCCGGTCTCCGGGCCTAGATTTCAACCGCACGAATACAAAGCAGAAGTTTGAAGCGTTCGAGTGTGTCTTTCCATATTGTACTTGGCGGAGTGCCTGACCGTGTATATACTACTACAGTGCCAGAGGTATACGGTAGCATACATTTTGTATATGAATATTGTACCTGCATTAACCCCTCTCCCCCGTAGTTGGAGTTGATGTCTGCCCAATTTGACTTTCTTGTGCTGAAATTGAAGGTTATATATTTTCTTCTGTACTTCTGCCATTGAACTTTAAAAAAATCGATTTTCACGAAGTCCCTTTCTTCATTTGTGTTTATTAGCAAATACTGTGTTGAGATCTTATTTAGCCCCCTTTTAAAGAACTTGACCTTGTAGAGTCCGACAGTTTCATTGCCACATACGAGTGGCAAGGGGCACATGTTTCAAAAAACAGCGTAGATAGACCGCATGTGACGCACAAGGTAAAACAGAGCGTGCTGGAATCACTTCTTACACCAGCCCGTGGCCCTTGATACAGCTTACTACCGATAGTCAAGTGATAACCAGGAACTGTACTCTCTAGAGCGGCTAATCTGTATGGAAGAGCGAAATGTCTCGGAACCTTATACCATAAACTAACTCCATGGAGCAGAGTCCTTCCTGAGAAGCTAACACGTGCTCAGTTAGTCAAGAAATGCTCCTCATTGTATGGAACCCGATGGTTGATTACTACATTCACAAGTGCCCGCCATCTGTCCCTATTCTGAGCCAGAGAAATCCAGTCCATGACTCCTCATCCCACTTGAAGATCCATTTTAATCTCCTCCCATTTACGCCTAAGTCTTACGTGTTGCCTCTTTCCATCAGGTCTCCCCACCAAAGCCCTGTATGTAAATTTCCAACTCCCCATACGTCCCACGTACTCCCCTCCCCCGATCTCATTCTTCTTGATTTGACCACCCGATTAATATTTGGTGAGGAGTACAGAGCATTAAGTTCTTCGTTATGTAAATCTTCTCCACTTCCCTGTTACCTCGTCCTTCTTAGGCCCATACGTCTTCTTCAGCACCCTATACTCGAACGCCTTCAGCCTAGTTCCTTTCTCAGTGCGAGGGACCCAAGCCTCACAACCATAAAAGAAATCAAAATTACAGTTCCGTATATCTTGATCTCATTGGTTTTGGATAGCAAACTAGAAGACAAAATATTTTGCAACGAATGATAGCAAGCATTCCATTACTTCATTCCGCTGTTGATTAGTTCATGAATGCAGTTTTAATGTGTTAGGTTTGTTCAAAATATTTGAATAGCTCCACTCTTCAAGGTATTTTGTAATACATGCTGATGTCGAAACATGACCATATACTTAATTTTCTCAGTAGTGACTAATAAAGCTCTTGTGTTTTTATTTTTAGTGCGTGTGCCTCCACTTAGCATATTAACATTAGCATAAACCATAAGCTTGTGCGTGCCATTTAATTTAAAGTTTGCTTCAAACTCCCTAATGAATTGTGAAGTGAGAGAGAAAAAACGAACAAGATGCAACATTTAGATGTTTATTATCAACACTTGCTCAACATGTTTCGGGCATCATTATGCCCATCTTCAGGAGACCAAGACGTGTGTTACTGCACGTTATGTGCTGCGCTGGTACTGCTGGATGTGGTTGGTAGCAGTTGTGGGGCGCACGCACCCCACAATACAGCGCCGCACAACCGCGACCAACCACATCCAGCAGTACCAGCGCAGCACATAACGTGCAGTAACACAGGTCTTGGTCTCCTGAAGATG
>Ga0123352_10006317_pt1 | contig 18101 bp, 17 predicted proteins | sample TergutLab28metaG_FD_89700 | JGI IMG/M metagenome (GOLD analysis project Ga0123352, IMG submission 89700) | Labiotermes labralis P1 segment gut microbial communities from Petit-Saut dam, French Guiana - Lab288 P1 | ecosystem: Host-associated > Arthropoda: Insects > Digestive system > Gut ... | reverse complement strand
TTCAAACATAATAATTATTTTTTCAGTATCACGAGCAAACATGCTGTCAAAAATACGCGTGAAGTCTGCATTAAATGACGCCATATCCGTATCATGCAGCAGACAAAAGTATTCTTCCATTGTGACACCAAGTATAGGAAGCAGGCTATGCAATGTATCTATTTGCGGTTTGTGGGTTCCTGCTTCAATTCTGATTATAGTTGACCTTGATATGCCTGATACATCAGCAAATGTGTCAAAAGAGATTCCTTTTTCTTTGCGCAGTCTTTTGAAAATAGTGGCATAGTTGATTGAAGTGTCGTACATTTAATGCCCTCCTTACCCCTCATAAAAAAAAAGGGGGGGGTAAAATTTGGAAATCAATATTGTACTATTATACGGATTATGCAAAGTTTGTCAATATTTGCGATTTTTTAGATTATATTTTTAATAAATCGCTATATAGTGAATCTATTATAGGATTCATCAAAATTAAGCATTGTGCTACTTATGGAAAATGTATATCATCAGATATATATAAATAAAATCTTAGAAAATAATAGGAGGATATGTATGATAAAAGAAAGTCAACAATTGGATATCAAGAATCTGATTTCGTTTAGGAAAGTTGCACGCCATATTGAAATTCAAGAGCATATTGAGAGATTAATTGCCTATGTCGAATCTCAAGGGGCAAAAAAAGCAGGATGTGGTATTTCAGCTACCTATGCTGCCAATGGCGATACGATGGACATAGAGATGGAGACCCATTGTCGGCATTGGTGCCGCAGTTATGGGCGGCTTAACGGTCGTTGGTGGCTTCGTTTTGTGGAGTGCTGGTGCCGCACAGGTAGCTAGCGGAGTTGGTATCGTAAGCGGCATTGGTACATTTGCAGCTGGTACAGGCGCAGTCTTAGCTGGAGGCGCGCTCTTCAACTGGGGCATAAATTTTGCCTTAGGTCGCTAAAATATAATAACCCCGGACGAGTTTCATACTTTGTGAACCTCGTTCGGGATATTTAAGAACTTTGCCGAACAACGAGGAGTGAATAAAGTGAAATCATTTAAAGAAACGCTAGAAAAAATACAACAAAAAACTTTAGCCCCTGCTGTAAAGTTCTCTTTTATTGCATCTATTCTGACTACAATAATGTCTGTATTTTTTATCCCCTTTTCTATATACCAAAATGAGCCTACCCATATTACTATTGCCTTCATTGCATCCCCTATCTTTTGTTGGTGGGCTTATTTCACCGTTAAAAAAATTAAAACTCAAAAACAAATGCAAGAAAGCGAATAGATAAAATAAATCGAAGATCAGATGAATCTACTTTTGATGGGAATGAGTACATTTGCCTCGATATAACTGTGTTAAGCAACACGATATGACTGACTGCGGCGCAGCTTGCATCGCTACAATATCCAAGCAATATGGGCTTAAACTGCCTATAACTCAAATCCGTGAAATAGCAGGCACCGATAAACAAGGGACAAATGCTTATGGGATCGTAAAAGCTGCCGAGGAACTTGGATTTTCTGCAAGAGCTGTTAAAGGAGGCAAGGAGAGTTTCTTTAATAATTTCCCCTTGCCTTGTGTCGCTCACGTTATTATTAATGGCACACTGTTTCACTATGTTGTCATACATAAAATAACGAAAAAAAAGGTGATTATTGCCGATCCAGGTGAAGGCATTATAAAGATGGCACCATCTGAATTTTTTGGTGAAACCAAAGATGGCAAGCCTCTGAAAGAGGGAGAAATTCCTAAATATTTATGGAGTGGAGTGCTTATTTTTATTGTCCCCGGCACGACATTTGAAAAAGGCGATAAAACCACTGGAATATTTCGGCGTTTTTTTCGTTTTTTATTGCCTCAGAAAAAATTAATTATACATGTATTTATAGCATCCATAATCTCAGTTTTATTAGGCATCTTGGGTGCGTTCTATTTTCGCATTCTTTTAGATGAAATTTTACCTGCGGGCTTAAATAATACCTTGCACGTCATATCTATTGGTGTAATAATATTGGTCATTTTTAGAGTATTGTTAAATGCCTTTCGATCACATTTACTTTTATATATTAGCCAAAAACTGGATATTGCGTTGCTGTTATCATATTATCGCCATGTACTTTCTTTACCGATGAATTTTTTCGGTACGCGTAAAGTTGGTGAGATTGTTGCGCGTTTTGATGATGCAACCCATATTCGTGAGGCTATTTCTGGCGCAACACTTACGATTATGCTTTTGGACAAAGTGACTATGCGGAAAATAAAGAGGCAGTAATATTTACCTATGAAGATGCTTTACAAATGGCTTTACGTGATTTGCTTCAAGTACAAGAGCTTGACTTTCAAGTGCGCGGAATTCAAGACCAACGTAACGAGCTTCGAGATGAACTTCGCATACTTGAGCAAGGCGGAATGCGAAACGGAGTACATCATAGCAATGCTACACAAGAAAGAATCAATGAAATCTTCAATGAGCTTTCGTCACTAGATGTACAGATGCAGCAAATAATGTCTGCACAAAATGAAGCAGCGCAAAATACAGATTTGGCATTCCAGATGCTTCTTCCTAATTTGCTGAATTTATTATATACAGGAGAAGAAGATGCCGCTTTTCTCTTTAACCAAGCGTTATCTTCAGCAATTCAAGGTATGATAACAACAAATGAACTTGGAAATGCAAGTGTGCAAATAGACGGACACCGTTCATCGCTTTTTGACCAGTTGCACACAATTCAGAATGGTTTAACTCCTCAAGATATAGAAGACACCATTTCACAAATTCGCCGCAATATACAAGACACAGACCGCCAAATGCAAAATTTGCGTCTCCAACAAGATCAAGTGAAACTGGCAAGAGAAAATACGTTGAGAGAATCGATAGTATTAATAAGTGAAATAGAAGCATCTATCACAATAGCTAGATCCGATATCGCTCTCCTTGAAAAAGGTATAATCAGCACCACCGCGTTGCATGAGTTTGGATTCACAAGCATGAGCGATATACGTTTAGCCGAGCAAACATTGGCGCAAACACAAATGGAATTGAATGCACTTTATCTTCGTCGATATGATGCAATGCGTACTTTGAACCACATGATTGGTGAACCGCTTTCGCAGTTCACTATCATTGAGTTTGAAATAATCACACCTATTTTACCAGAAAATTTAACAAAACATATAGAGCGGATTGTGCTAGAATCCCCTATCATTCAACAGCTGCAACTTGATATAGACAGAGCATATGAAGAGCGGCGTATATACACTGCGAACGGCAGAAATACACAAAGATCACATAGCGAAAATAACAGAGACAGAAGTAGGCAAAACGAGTTGGCAGAAGCCTATGCGTTAACCATTATCACACGAGACCAAGCCCAATTAGCCCTAGAGGTAGCACTGCGTCAAGGTTTTAACAATCTTGAACAACTGATTACACAAGCAGAAACGCTTCGCATTGAGCACGAAGCCGCTAAAGATACACTGCACGCGACACAATTTAACTTTGAACTTGGACGTGTTATTCAGTACGATGTAGATCAAGCACTTATTGCAATATCTCGGGTTGAGAAAAACTTAGAAGTAATATCAAGCCAAAAATGGCTATTGGCATTTTTACTTGATAATCCATTTTTACTGCTCGTTTAGTAGCAATGAGTGCTCCCTTTTTCTCAACACAGCATTTATAAATACCGCAACGCCGTACTTTACAATGACCATCGGCACCCAAACACCCATTTTTATCACGCATGAATTTAGGGCAAGTGCCGCAGCAATGCCTTAACCCTCTGCAAATCCAACCGACTAAACCCCGCATCACAATACCGCACTTTTATATAAATATCCCGCAATTCAGCAGTATCCCAGCCCCGCGCGACAGCGGCATTCTCAACATCAAGGCTAGTCATATGCGGCTGAATGTCAATGCCTTTTTTACGGCAAAGGTTTAAAAATTGCTTGTAAACTTCTCTAATTTTATTGCCACTGCGCTTTTCATTCGGCGATTTAACCGCACCACCAATCGAAAACCGCGTTTCAGCAACACCTTCAAAGGCTGTTTGGGGAATAAACTTTCCTTGCAGCCTTTTTATTATTTTCACTAAAAGGAATACTGCAATTGCGCCTGCCGCTAAATAAAAAATAAACATAGGCAACTCGAAATCACTGTAATTTCCTAGCTCTCCTACAATTTTTTCGGGCGGGCCGATTACCAATGTGTTTAATATAATTTCCTCATCTGCGGCAAATCTATTCACCAGAAAAGTAAGCAAATGCAAAATCGGTAGCATCAAATACCCTAGAATCATCACGATTAACGCGAATGTGGGTACAATTACATAGACGTAAACCATCCTCAAAAAATGAATCGACCATTCCGAACTTAAAGCAATCACTGCGAATGAAATGCCCGCTACATATAAAATATTGGCCAAGGTAAAACGGCGGCTGTTCAATACTTGCATATCGTGACGCAACATGCGAAGCAAAGACACCACGCTAATTAAAAAAATAATACCAAAAGGCAAACTACTGCTTTCAAACGGAACACGAAAACCAAACGCAAACGCAATAAAAGCGACAATTAAAAACACTCCAACAAACCATTTAAGCATAGTAATGTATTCAAAATGCTGGAAAATATCATACCCCCTGCTGTTTTTATATGTAGCGTAAATCAAATAAACACATGCGGGAAGCAGCACCAGCCCATTAGCAATATTCAGCGGAAAAAACACACCAACAAGCAAAACCAACGGGATATACTGCACTTTACCTTTATCTGACAAAAACGCCGTCAAAAATGCCGTCAGCACAAACAAAGGCAATGTCCAAAACAAACTTGTCCCGCCAAAAATCAGCCCAATTAAATTGGCAAACGCAAAATAAAAACAAATTTCACATATCCGTTTGAGTCCCACTGTAAAAGTCATTGACAATATCCTCCCCGTACATCAATTTGACGATTCCTGTGCTACGCACCAGCCGGTGTTTTTCATCATCACGGCTGGGTGTTATGATTATCATGGAACGGTTTTTTTCTCGTTTCATTTTTCCAATCATGTTGGCAAACGTGCCTGTTGGTTGGTATCCCGCTCTGCCAAGGCCTTCTAATATGGACAATAAATGCATCTTGCCAAGCCCTTCCGCAATATACTCCCACTTAGCCATCGCATTGGCAGTGGCGGCGTTGGATATAAAATCATAGGAAATGCCGCGCTGTTCCAGCGATTCACATACACTGCGTGTAAGAGAATAACAGCATTCTACAAGCTGCCGCTGTCTTTCGTCAATTTCTATCGTGCTAATGTCTAGCACCACAGAAACGACCATCTCGGCAGTGTAGTCAAATTGCTTGGCCATCAGCCGTCCAGACCTTGCGCTATGCTTCCACGATATCTGCTTCAACGGTTCGCGTCCTGTGTATTCCTTTGCGCCAATGGTTAAAACGGGGTCTTCAATGATAAACCGCCGTACTGAAATATCGCCGTAAAAGCCGCCTAACATATTTTCCACTGCGTGGATATCCGCTCTTTTGGGGTAGACTACCACTTCGTTAAACACATGAAATGTTTCGCGCCTGTCGTCTAAGCCCAAAAAATCGCCGCCTGTGATGTCTGCGCCCCAAAACAAAAACCGCCCCCGTTTTGTCATGGCTACAGCAATGCGTCTTTCCAGCTTACTGCGGGGCATCAACCAAGTGGAATAAATATGCCGCACATTTTTTTGCGCGTCTGTTTTAATATGCGCGTTGGTATGTAAAACACGAATACCCTTTGGCAGCATTTCATTCAGCTTTAAAAAGGGTATAAATCGTGAGGATTCATTGGTGATGGTGGTGACTAGCTCAAAGGCTTCATCAGGCTCGACCCGCATTTTCGAGCAGCCATAGTCGTATTTGATGCCTTTCAATGCATTCTTAATAGACCATTCTTGCAAAATGATGGCGGCAATGACTAAAATGATAATAAACGCAATCATTTAATGCTCCAACGGTACTTTTACTTTTTTGATGATGGCATGAACTGTTTCAACCGCGTCTTTGCCTTGGGTACTCATTCCTGCGTTTAACCGATGCGCAAGTACATGCGGCGCAACAAACCGCACATCTTCGGGCAAGCAATAATCGCGCCCATTAAATGCCGCACATGCCTGTGACGCTTTGTAAAGCGCGATGCTTCCCCTGGTGGAAACACCTGTGATAAAACTGCTTTCGTTGCGGGTGGCTTCGATGATATCCATGATATATTCCGTCACATCGCGGTGTACGGTTACATCGGTGAAATGCTTGCGTACATATTTTGTTTCGTCGGCAGTGACTGCCGTTTGTAGATTTTGCACAATATCAATCGTAGACACGCGGGAAAGCACCGCCAGCTCCTGTTCACGCGTCATGTACCCAAGGGACAGCCGCATCAGAAAGCGGTCAATCTGCGCTTCGGGCAATGGAAACGTGCCGTAAGATTCCAACGGATTTTGTGTCGCCATCACCATAAATGGCGATTCTAGCGGAAATGTAATGCCATCCACAGTAATCTGCTGCTCCTCCATGGCTTCTAACAGGCTGGATTGTGTACGCGGTGTGGCACGATTGATTTCATCTGCCAACACAATGTTTGTAAACAGCGGCCCCGGTCTAAATTCAAAATCGCCAGTTTTTTGGTTGAAAAAATGAAGCCCTGTTAAATCAGAAGGAAGCAAATCGGGTGTGAATTGAACCCGGTTGAAATTGCCGCCAATGGTTTTCGCAAATGCCCTTAAAAGCATTGTTTTGCCTGTGCCGGGGATGTCTTCTAACAGTACATGCCCAGCACAAACAAAACAAATCAGCACCAGCAAAATAGAGTCGTCTTTGCCCACGATGACTTGTGCGCAGTTGTTGATGATTTTATTGCGGTAATCTGTAAACTTGAGTGTGTCCATGCTGCACCCTCCTAAAACAAATGCACAAGCAATCCGCTTCTTAACTTAGGCTCAAACCAAGTGGATTTAGGCGGCATAATTTGGTCTGCATCAGCTACTGCCATCAGTTCATCCATGGACGTTGGATATAATGCAAATGCTACTGCCATCTCGCCGCTGTCTACACGCTGCACCAGCCCTTCAAGCCCGCGTATACCGCCAACAAAGTCAATACGCTTGTCCGTTTTGGGATCGTTTATACCCAAAATGGGCGACAGCAATTTATCCTGCATCACTGTGCAGTCTAAACTGCCGATGATGTCTGCTTTGTCTGGGGCATTTTTCAGCGTTAAACGATACCACTCTTTTGACATGTACATACCAGCCACATATTTGCGGTCAGGCTTTACTGGGGTTTCACTTTTTTCTACAGTCCAGTGGGCAGCCAGCGCATTTAAAAATGCGTCTTTACTCATGTCGTTTAAATCGGTTACAACACGGTTGTAATCCCAAATGGCTAGTTCTTTATCGGGGAAAACAACGGCCAGATAAAAGTTGTGTTCGGCGTTTGGGTCGGGTGTTGTCAGCTTTTCATTGCGCATTTGCGCGACTTTTAACGCTGTCGCGTTTCTGTGATGCCCGTCGGCAATATACAGATTGGGGATTTTATCAAATGCATGAACAAGCGCGTTTTGCACCGTTACGTCATCTACCACCCAAAGCTGATGTCGTATGCCGTCTTCCGCTGTGAAATCGTAAGTTGCTTCACGCTTTACAAAATCCTCCATAATCGTGGATGGCTCTGCCGAATCCTGCGAACGATACGCCACAAAAATGGGCCCTGTATGCGCCTCACAGGCAATCATATGGCTGATTCTGTCTTGCTCCTTCTCGGGGCGTGTAAACTCATGCTTTTTTATCAGCCCTTGATTATATTCTTCAACACTCACACAGGCCGCAAGCCCTGTTTGGGTGCAGCCATACCCTGTCAGGCGATAGATATACAAATGCGGCTGTTCGTCTTGCAACATCGCGTCGTTTATTAATTTTTGCAAATTTTCTTTGGCTTTTGCGTAAACCTCTGCACTATAAGGGTCAGTATGCGGCGGCAAATCAATTTCTGCCTTATCCACACGCAAAAAAGAATGCGGGTTGCCCTGCGCCATCGCGCGCGCTTCCTCTGTGTTCATCACATCATAAGGAAGCGCGGCAACCGCTTGCGCAAATTCAGACTTTGGGCGCACTGCGCGAAACGGTCTAATGGTTACACTCATTAAGCACCCTCACTTTAATAATATTATCAAGCTCGCACAAATCATGTTCAACACCATCGGGGTCATCGCAATCCACGTCCAGCATCGTGTACGCATAATCGCCGCGGCTTTTATTAATCATATTGGAAATATTCACCGCGTTGTTTGCAAACGCCGTGGTAATAGAACTAATCACTTTGGCCACATTGCGGTGAATCACACACACGCGCTTTTTGCCCGTATAAGGAATTTCGCAGTCGGGGAAATTCACAGAATTTTTAATGTTTCCGTGCAATAAATAATCTCTAATTTGCGCGCTTGCCATCGTTGCGCAATTGTCTTCCGACTCTGGTGTAGACGCGCCCAAGTGCGGAATAGGTATGATGCGCTTATGTCCCAGCATATTTTCAGTAGGGAAGTCGGTCACATAGCAAAATACGGTTTCATTGTCAATCGCCTCAAGCAATGCCGCATCATCCACCAATTCTGCACGGGCCGTATTAATAATGCGCATTCCTTTTTTACATTTTGCAAAAAGTTCCTTGTTGAACATGCCTTTGGTGTCCTTGTTCACAGGCACATGAATGGTAATATAATCACATTCCGCAAGCAACGCGTCTAAACTAGATGCTTTGTATACTCCACGAGAAAGCCCCCACGCCGCGTCCACAGAAATAAACGGGTCATAACCTGTCACAGTCATACCCAAATGACGGCAAGCATTGGCCACCAAAACACCAATCGCACCTAACCCAATGACACCTAAACGCTTGCCCGCAATTTCTGGCCCAACAAATTCGGCTTTACCTTTTTCCACCGTTTTTGCCACACCCGTTTCGCCCTTCAAACTTTGCGCCCAGCTAATGCCGCCAACAATATCCCTTGACGCCAGAAACAAACTCGCCAGCACAATTTCCTTAACACCATTAGCGTTTGCACCTGGCGTGTTAAATACAACAATACCCTTTTCTGCACAAGCATCCACAGGGATATTATTCACACCCGCGCCAGCGCGTCCAATGGCTTTAAGCTCTGGATTAAGCTCGGCTTCTGACATAACATAACTGCGAAGCAGCACACCATCAGGATTAGTTTCGGTGTCAGAAACCGCGAAAATTTCTGGTGGAAGCTCTTTCAAACCACAGTCCGCAATTTTGTTACGCGTTACTATTTTATACATATCGTAACCCTCCAAAATTAAAGTTTTTGTCAACTTTCGACCTATTACCCAGGTCGAAAGTTGCAGGGTGTGGGACAGAGTCCCACGGTCTTATTTTCTATGCACCTTCAAATTTACCCATAAAATCAACCAAAGCCTGAACACCCTCGGTTGGCATCGCGTTGTAAATGCTGGCGCGTAAACCGCCAACAAGCCTGTGTCCACCAAGGTTGGCGAAACCAGCTTCTAGTGCGGCTTTGGTGAATTGCTTGTCTTTTGCCTCGTCGCCTGTGGTGAAAGGCACGTTCATGAGTGAACGGTGTGATTTATCGGCAATGCCTTTAAATAGTGAAGATGTGTCAAGGAAATCATATAGAATTTTCGCTTTGGCTTCATTTATTTTTTGAATACCAGCAACCCCGCCCTGTGCTTTTAGCCATTCTAAACATAGTTTTGTCATGTAAATGGCATAAGTGGGCGGTGTGTTTACCATAGAATCTGCGTCAGCATGTGATTTATATTGCAGGAATGTCGGCAGTTTTTTTGCGTTTTCATTTTCAAGCAAATCTTCGCGGATAATCACTACCGTAACACCGGCTGGACCAATATTTTTTTGCGCCCCTGCATAAATCAAACCAAACTTAGACACATCAAATACTTCCGATAAAATGCCCGAAGACATATCCGCCACCAGCGGCACATGGCCAGAGTTCGGAATTTCAGTAAAACGGGTACCGCAAATCGTATTGTTCATGCAAATATGCAAATAATCCGCGTCAGGTGAAATATCCGTCACATCCGGAATACACGCAAACTTTCTATCTTCCGAAGACGCCGCCACTCTGGCGTCAAGCACACGAGACGCCTCTTTATAAGCGCGGTTGGCCCACTCGCCGGTAAGTACAAAATCAGCCTTGCCTTTTTTTTTCAAGTTCATTGGAATCATGGCAAACTGCTGAGAAGCACCACCTTGCAGCAATAGTACTTTGTAATTATCGGGAATGTGCATCAATTCACGCAACAGCGCGATAGCCGCATGATGAATTTCTTCATAAGGCTTAGAGCGGTGGCTCATTTCCATGACCGACATACCAGAACTGCCGTGTTCCAGCATCTCTTTTGCGGCGCGTTCCAATGCCTGCACAGGCAAAACGGCTGGCCCTGCTGAAAAATTGTAGACTCGCATAGTTGTCTCCTTTTTGCGTTTGGTTTTTATAAACACACGCAGAAATTTTTATACACCTTCAACATAAATAACATAAACATACAAATTAAACCATGACAACGGACATTTGTCTAGGAAAATGTCCGCAAAAGCCTTTTATTATATCTGCCACTGTGATATATTGGACAAGCTAGAAAAATCTATCACAATAGAAGGCAGGAGATACCCATGGTAAAAATAGGTATTAACGGATTTGGCCGCATCGGCCGCTTGGCTTTCAGGTACGCAACCACTTTGCCTGACGTAGAAGTAGTAGCAATCAACGACCCATTCCTTGACTTGGACTACATGATGTACATGCTAAAGTATGACTCTACACATGGTCAGTTTAAAGGTGACATTAGCAAAGACGGTGACAAACTTGTTGTAAACGGCAAAAAAATCTCTGTTTTCGACAAAATGAACCCATCAGAAATTCCATGCGGCGACGTTGGTGCAGACTATATTCTTGAATGTACAGGCATCTTCCACACCCAAGAAAAAGCACAAGTATATTTGCAAGCCGGCGCGAAAAAAGTGATTTTCTCTGCCCCAGCCAAAGACGATGTCACCCCCACATTTGTTATGGGCGTAAACCAAGACAAATACGATTCAAGCATGAACATCGTATCCAACGCAAGCTGCACAACAAACTGTCTTGCACCGCTTGCCAAAGTAATCAACGACAACTTCGGCATCCTTGAAGGCCTAATGACCACCGTTCACGCAACCACCGCCACCCAACTAACCGTTGACGGTTCTTCCCGAAAAGACTGGCGGGGCGGGCGGGCGGCCGCTGCAAATATTATTCCATCTTCAACAGGCGCGGCAAAAGCGGTTGGCTTGGTTATTCCAGAACTGAAAGGCAAGCTGACAGGCATGGCATTCCGTGTGCCTACCATTAATGTGTCTGTAGTTGACCTGACGGTGCGACTAGATAAGGCTGCATCATATGAAACAATTAAGAAAACTGTGAAAGCCGCTTCTGAAGGCGCAATGAAAGGCGTTTTGGCTTATACCGAAGACCAAGTGGTTTCCAGCGACTTCATCGGTTGCCCATACACCAGCATTTTTGACGCAGGCGCAGGCATTGGCTTGAATGATAACTTTGTTAAGCTTGTAAGCTGGTATGACAACGAATGGGGCTATAGCAATAAATTGATTGAACTTTGCCGTCATATGAAGTCTATTGATGGTTGATTGAAACGCTAAAAAATATAGGAGTTTTAGCACCTTTATAGATGTTAAAACTCCTAATTTGGAAATTGTCTGATATGGATAATGTGTATTGAGTAGAACAACGATGCATATTATTTTTAGTCAAGTATGGTTTCCAAATATTTTTATACCAACACCTTTTTTTGGAAGTTTGTTGCCCAAAGAGAGGTGTTGTTTTTATGTTGTTATCAATAGTTAAAGACGAGTTTATTTTCACTTGTCTTGACAATGAATATGATTTTAACATAATAGATAGCACTATCCGAATGAATCATTTATAATGACACCGACCGAATTTTTGACGAACGGTCAATACGTATGTAAGCAATAATCGCCGTGATTATGGACTGTGTTCGTATCACTGTTTTTTCTAAGTTGCGCGAACTTATATAAAATTAGCGGATTGTTGTATCCGAACGGGTATACAAAATACTTGAAATTATTTTTCTGTATCAGTGGGTATCGTTTGTAGTCAATGGTTTTTGGCATGATGGCAAATGAATAATAAGTGAAAGGTTGTTGGTGGCTATGAGTAGCATGAAGTATATGAAATTGACTGTAATAACTTCTACTCTTATTTTGATATGTGTTTTCATAACGGCCTGTACTTCAAATACAGACGGAGATGTTGCTGCAAACGATAAAGCTGACTACATGCCTGATACCCCATATGTTTCTGATGTTTCCTATGTGCCAACAGAGCATTTGCCAACAAATTTTGATGCTCTGTATGCTAATGGCGAACTATGTCCCCTCTGTGGCGATCATTTTATTGGTGAAGATTTACGTACTCCTACCCCGCCGCTTTTCATTCGCGAATGGCATGAAGTTGACGAAGAATTTTGGAACAACATGGATGGCAGAATAGGACTTACCTATATTGAGCATAGCGGCGACATGGATAATCCTATTGCGCAAATAGAACAATGGTGGGGAGCCAGTCAACTTGATTATAACACCATGTTGATATGGTCGGAAGAAGAACTGCGTGATGTACGCGTTGTTGCTTTGGGATTTAATGATTTTGGCGATGAAATGAGTTTCTTTGTCCGCCATGAACTTTTGACTATTGGTTGGTTGTCACCAAACAGTATGATTATGGTAAATGCAGGGTTGTTTCATTACCTTATCCCACGTATGGGCATAACATTTACAGACGCAAGCGGTAATCACAACAGGATGCTTATACATGAAAGTATGAGGGGCGGTTGCTATCCTCTGTTTAATCTTGGTATATTTGACGAGAACCATTTTGCTTTGTGGGATGATAGTAGCAAACCGCTTCCGTTCGTAAAGCGTGACATGAATACTTTTGAAGTTCATGGGCTTGGCGGTCGCATTTTTGTAAACCAAAATATGCATGATATTTATTTAGGCATAAGTGATGATATTGACATAGTGGGTCTACAAGGTGAATCTATCGAAGGCGTCGCACGAATAACGCAAGATTCAATGCAAATTTATTTTGCTGTGGCGCGCAATGAAATTATCATAGAACACACCGACGGGCCACTTGGAACACTTGCAGGTCCGAGTGTTGAATTTGAATACATGTCGGGAATGGGTCTTGTGGATGGTATTACATTCCATCCATTTGAGTTCTATAACAGTGCCCACCCGCCTTTGAACTTTGAATTATCGGAAGAAGATGCCGTTCAATTTGCTCATATTTTATTAAAAGCCGTTGAATTGGTTGCAGAATACAGAGCCCAATAATGGTGCATAGCGCAAAAAAGCCAGTGATTCAGCTTTTTAGTTGGAGTCACTGGCTTTAGGTTTTGGTTTTAATGGGGCGTTAGCCGCCTTGTTCTTATTTAAACGTCTTGGCAACACCACCAAGTGCTTGCGGTATTTCAATCTTTTGAGGGCAATGTGCCAAACACGCGCCGCACTGGATACAATCACTTGCACGTTTGCCATCGGGCAATGTTTTGTACATCATCGCGCAGTTCCATTCGGTACCGCCGCGCTTGAGTTCGTTGTAAAGTGAAAAACACTCTGCAATATTGATGTCAAGCGGGCATTCATTATGACAATATTTGCAGGCCGTACATGGAATGCCAGACACCTTTGACGCCTCAACCAAGACAGATTCAAGCAGTGCCAGTTCATCTGTTGTCAAGGGCTTTAAATTTTTGAATGTCTTCAAATTGTCAGTCATATGCTGCATATTGGACATGCCGCTAAGCATACATGTCACGCCCTCCAGCGTGGCGGCGTATTGAATCGCCCACGACGCGATAGAGCGGTCGGGTGCGTAATCTGTCAGCAATTTTTCAGCAGTCGCTGGAAATTTGGCAAGCGAACCGCCCTTCACAGGCTCCATGACAATAATAGGCACTTGATGCTTGATTGCCAATGCCTGCCATTCGCCGGCTGCACCGCGCATGATGTCCATGTAGTTTAATTGCAGTTGAACAAACTCAACTTCTGGATGCTTTTCCAGCAAACGTCCTAAATAGTCTGTTCCGCCGTGATACGAAAAGCCGACGTGTTTAACCAGTCCTTTTTTCTTCTGCTCTGCTGCCCACTGGAATAAACCAAGGTCTTCCACCGTTTTTTCGCGGCTTTCGTCCAGTGAATGTACTAAATAGAAATCAAAATAATCCAGCCCGGTACGCTCAAACTGCTTTTTAAAAAGTTTGTCGCAGTCTTCGGGCGATTTTTTAATTTCCCATGGTGGAATCTTGTCAGCGATTACAAATTTATCCCGTGCATGGCGTTTTACCAGTGCTTTTTTTAGCATTTCTTCCGAGCCGCCGTAAATCCATGCGGTATCGAAATAGTTGTAGCCGCTGTCTAAATACGTGTCCACCATTTTTTCCGTCTCGTTATAATCGGGAAGCCGCATGGCACCAAACCCCAATGCGGCTGTTTTTCCTACCGTTAAATAATCATTTGTAGTCATAGTTTGCCTCACTTATTATTGGCTACAATGGCTTTGGCTTTTTCAACAACCGCGTCCACCGTCAAGCCGAATGATTTAAACAATTGCCCTGCCGGCGCTGACGCGCCAAAGGTATCAATGCTAATCACGTCACCGTCCAAACCTGTATATTTATGCCAACCGTAAGCCGCCGCCGCTTCAACAGCCAACCGTGCGCGTACAGCCTTTGGCATGACATTTTCTTTTTCGGCGCAAGATTGCGCGTCAAAAACATCTGTTGAAGGTACGCTAATCACTCTGGCATGAATGCCCGCTTCTTTCAAGATGGGTTGTGCTTTGTAGATGAGTTCTACTTCCGAACCGCTTGCCATCAGCAAAATATCAGGATTTCCTGTGGCTGGATTCACATCATCTTTCAATATATATGCGCCTTTGTATGCGCCCTTGCCTGTCTCCGACAAAAGTGGTAAAGCCTGACGTGTCAACACCAATGCGGTTGGCCCATCTGTTTTGTTTAATGCATAAGCCCAAGCCGCGGCAGTTTCTTTCGTATCACAAGGGCGATACACGGTAAACCCTGGAATGCTTCGCAGTGCCGCTAATTGCTCTACCGGCTGGTGCGTGGGGCCATCTTCGCCAACGCCAATGGAATCATGTGTCATAATATAGGTCACAGGCAGTTTCATTAATGCCGCCAGACGCATTGCAGGTTTCATATAGTCGCTGAAAACAAAGAACCCAGCCACATAGGGGCGCAGTCCGCCGTAAGCAGCAAATGCGTTGGCAATGGCAGTCATGGCATGTTCGCGAATGCCAAAGTGCAGGTTGCTTCCGCAGGGCGTTTCTTTTGAATAGCTTTTGCGGTCTTTCATCAGCGACAATGTAGAAGGCGCAAGGTCAGCCGAGCCTCCAAATAAATTGGGCACATGTGCCGATAATTTATTGAGCACCACCTCAGAAGATTGACGGGTTGCCAAATCGCCTTCGTATTGCCAGTACTCGTCCCAGTTGTCCAGGTCAATGGGGAGTTTTTTATCCTGCCAAATTTCCCATTGTTTCCAGTCTTCAGGGTATTTTGCTTTGTAGCTGTCAACAAGCTTGTTCCAGTCGTTTTCCCATGTTTGGGCGGTGGCTTGCCATGCATTGGCGGCAGCTTTCACTTCATCAGGCACAAAGAACGCATCTGTATGCGTCCAGCCTAGCGTGGCTTTTGCAGTAATGACGCCATCGTCGCCAAGTGGCGAACCATGCACGGCGGCTGTGCCTTGCTTTGGTGCGCCAAAGCCGATGATGGTTTTGATTTCAATAATCGAAGGCTTATCGGCGACTGCTTTTGCATTTTCAATGGCAGTGGTTATCGCGTCCATATCGTTGCCATCGTCCACTTTTTGCACATGCCAGCCGCTTGCGTCAAAACGCTTGCCAACATCTTCTGTAAAGGAAATATCTGTAGAACCTTCAATCGTGATGTTGTTGGAATCATAAAGCAAAATCAGCTTGCCAAGCCCAAGAGTCCCCGCTAAGGAAATCGCCTCGGCGGCTACACCTTCCTGCAAACAGCCATCGCCGCATAATACATAGGTATAATGGTCAACCAATGGTGTATCGGGCTTGTTAAAGACAGCGGCTAAATGACTTTCTGCCCAGGCAAAGCCAACGGCATTGGCTACGCCTTGCCCAAGCGGCCCTGTTGTAATTTCCACCCCAACCGTATGTCCAAGTTCGGGGTGTCCGGGGGTTTTAGCATCCCATTGGCGGAAATTTTTTAAATCATCAATCGTCAGTCCATATCCAAAAACATGTAAAAGACTGTATAAAAGTGCAGAACCATGCCCCGCAGACAATACAAAACGGTCACGATTTGCCCAATTTGGATTTTTAGGGTTATGCTTCATTGCGCCACCCCAAAGGGCAAGTGCGGTGGGGGCAGCACCCATAGGCAGCCCAGGGTGTCCGCTTTTTGCTTTTTGAATGGCCTCCGCGCTTAAAAAACGCAGGGTGTTTACAGTGGTTTCGTTTACTATTTTCATTTCGCTTTCCCCTTCATTTGCTTAGCTTTCTCTAGTTGCTCTTTTACCGTTGCAATATCTTCTTTGCTGCACATGACAGAAATCGCGTTGATAATTTCGTCTTTGTCTTCGGCTAGCATTGCTTGATACAAAATGGTACGTAACAGAATAGTAGTTTCCATTGCCGTTAAAGACACCTCCTATTTTGTAACACCTTCCCAATCCTTCAAGAAACGCTCAATACCACTATCCGTCAATGGATGATTCAACATCTGCTGGAAGCATGTGTACGGAATGGTAGAGATATGCGCACCCAATCTTGCCGCATTGATGACATGCACGGGATGGCGAATACTTGCCGCAATAATTTCTGTTTTAATGTCATGCACATTGAAAATATCGCAGATTTCTTCAATCAAATTCATGCCATCCATGCCAATGTCGTCCAGCCGCCCCAAAAATGGGCTGACAAAAGTAGCCCCGGCGCGCGCGGCCATCAATGCTTGTACCGCTGAAAACACCAGCGTAACATTGGTTTTAATGCCTTTTTCAGTTAAAATTTTTGTGGCTTTAAGCCCTTCGGCGGTCATTGGAATTTTTATGACAATATTTTTATGAATCTTTACTAATTCAAGGGCTTCTTTGACCATTCCTTCATGCTGTGTGTCAATGACTTCCGCACTAATTGGGCCATCTACAATCGTGGTGATTTCTTTAACAACCTCGGCAAAATCGCGTCCTTCTTTTGCAATCAATGACGGATTGGTGGTTACACCGCAAATCACGCCCCAGCTTTCAACCTCGCGAATATGCGCAACATTGGCTGTGTCAATAAATAGTTTCATAAAAAAACTCCCTTCGGAAAAATTAGAGTGACATTTTTCTAGTAATATATCATAATCCTTGGGAAAAACAAATAGCCATAGTGATTAGCAAAACTTATCACCTACGGCTATTTTTAATTTAAATAAATATCGTCACTCTTTTTCACTGCTGATTTTTTCAGCCACTTGCATGATATATACAAAGTCTTCTTCCGAAAGCTTTCTAAAGGTCGAGAAAACTTTTTTCCATTCATCTCCGCTCAGCTCTAATTTTGGCTTTGATTTTAATCGTTTTATGCGTTCTAAATTTTCCCTTGTCTCGTGCTTTGATACTGGCTTTGCGACAAAAACAGATTCGACATCGTCTATTTCTTGGAAATAAGCTTCCCACTTGATACCCAATGAAGCGGCTAATTTGTACAGTTTATGAGCTACTATGCCTCTCTCTGCTTTTTCAATAAAACCGACAGCTGAACGTTGCACATCTAATAAGTCTGCAAGCTCCGACCGACGAATGCCCAAATGTTCACGTATCTTTTTGATATTGCGGCTAATCATGGCGTTAAATTCGGGCTCACTGATTTCGTTTTGTGTTTTGGGTTCTGTGACGAAGATGGTTTCAAAATCATCTATATCTTGGGAAAAAACTGTCCATTTT
>Ga0123352_10006308_pt1 | contig 18115 bp, 3 predicted proteins | sample TergutLab28metaG_FD_89700 | JGI IMG/M metagenome (GOLD analysis project Ga0123352, IMG submission 89700) | Labiotermes labralis P1 segment gut microbial communities from Petit-Saut dam, French Guiana - Lab288 P1 | ecosystem: Host-associated > Arthropoda: Insects > Digestive system > Gut ... | reverse complement strand
CCTTCGGGTTCCATGAAATGCGGGGAATTTCTTGACTAGCTGCAAACCAGTTAGCTTCTCAAGAAGGACTCGGCACCATGGAGTAAGTAAGTAAGTGTCTACGGCTCTCATATCTTACGGTTTTTCCCCCTCTTGTTACAGTGCAGAACACCATATGCGGTAATACACGGTCTTGTTCTGAAGATGGGAATAATGATGCCAGAAATATGTTGAGATAGAAGTTTGATAATAAACATCTGATTTGTTGCATCTTGTTGGTTTCTCTCTCTTCACCCTTGTCTGAAATATTTCACATGCTAAAAAGAATTGAGCGATATATGATCGAGGATGTAGATATGTCTTAATGTAAAATATCGTTATTCTTGTCCGATTTTAATAAAACTTGAATTTTCTCGACAGATTGTAGAAAAATACTGAAATGTCTATTTTCACTAGAATCCGGCCAGTTGGAGCCGAGTTGTTCCATGCGGACGGAAGGAAGAAGTTAGAAACAGACATGACGATGCTGATAGTCGCTTGTCGCAGTTGTGCGAACGCGTCTAACAACGGGCTATGATTTTTTGAAGGGATAGCAGCTTTGAATACCGGCCTTATTGCTTGCGGCTTATTTCGGTTCTGTTTCAGTAGTGTTCTTTATTTTCTGCTGGAAAAAGTTAAACTAGTATCCGCAAAAAAGCCACTAGCAGCTCTAATCGCTTCGACAACAGCAGAAGACTAATTCCTATCTTAAGCCAGGTTAATCAATCTACATATTCACAATTTACCGTTCCACGATCCACCTTTTACACATATAATCCTTCCATCCACATTCAGGTTTTTCAATTTTCCTCTGCCAAATACGTTCTTCAACTATAATATCGTACGAGTTTTCGTCTGTCCCGTGCGTGCTACAACTCCCGCTCATCTCATCACAATGTACTTGTTTGTCCTAACAGTAAAAGATGAAACCTCTTACATTATCTATTCTAAAACACTCTCACAGTCTCTAAACCTCTTCCTATTCTGTTTGACACTCATCGTACATTAGAGCTGGACATCCGAGAAATCGTGGGTCGAATTCGGGCCGGAGCAAGAGTTTCTTCTGTCCAGTAAAGCGCCAAGAACGGCTCTGAAACCCACCCAGCCTCATATTCAATGGGCAATTTCGTTTTCTTTCTTTGGAGTAAAGCTGCCGAAGCATGCAGCTGATGACAGACCAACAGCTAGTGTAGATGGCAGGGACGAGTGGAACTAAGTTTTACTCCGTCTATGATCATTCATAACGTGCACGGGAAACTTTGTTTTATGTCACACCTGATGAAATCTCGCCTTCAAATACGCAAGCTTGGATCGATACTAGTGCTTCATTTACGACTCTTTTTTTTATAGGCCTACCGTATTGATCTGTTGTCATTTAGAGCAGTAACGAGTAAAGGTAAAAAGGTAAAGGTCAAGTTTTCCTTGTCCGCGCCTTTAAAGCATATGGAGGGAATAGAGGTACAGCGCCTTTCATTCTAGTTAGGTTTCACCCTTTTTACAGGCCACGAAGACCCTTAGGGTTAGTAGAGGTATAACTCTACTCTTTCTAGGACCTCGGCACTAGATGGGTGTGGGGGGTCAGCCCCACATCCTGGCCGCCTCTACCCCCCGGGAAAGACCCGGTACCCATTTACAGGAGGTTGGGTGGGCCCCAGGGCCGGTCTGGACAGGTGCGGAAAATCTCGCCCTCACCGGGATTCGATCCCCGGACCGTCCAGCGCGTAGCCAGTCGCTATACCGACTACGCTAGCGGGCATACTCGTTTCATTCTTAACCCCGTAAATAGGTGGAGGTGAATTGTTAACTTCACTCCCCGGTCGCTTTGCCCTAGTGAAAGGAACCTTGTACTCACAGAACAAGAGGCTCTGTAGGCCCCAGAGTCATTCTGGACTTTTTTTTTAGAATAGAAAAATATCCTGCCTCTACGGGGATTTGAACCCGCAGCCTGTTCAGGCCGTAGCCTAGTCATGTAGCAAGACTAATAAACGTCACGGATATCGCATTAATCCTTGTGAGATGAATATTAACTTCATTGTTTGTAGGTAATGAAATGTCCAAACAGAAATAAACTTACAACTTCAAAAACCCAAAGATGTGATAATGTGCTGCCCGGTTGTACGTGTGTGTGCCGCACACCACAGGGCACACTGATAGTCAAACACAGAACAAGTGAGCGGTATAAATCGAAGAAACTCTTAAGGGTTATCTGCTCCTTAATTACTTCGTCCAACAGCAAACCCTCACCAAACCAGGTGGGTCTGAACTCGACGTTTCGCGGTGACAGCCAAATTCTCGCCTCCTGAGCTATGACAATGCATATGCCGAAATAAATAATTCCGCGTTATTATTTTGTTATTTGTTAAGTAGAAAATAATTTATTAATTAAATCAAAGATTTCTGTTATGTGACTGTTTCTTGTAAGAGGATTTAATCATTACATTTTATTAAATTATGAATTACTTGAGCCTTACAAGACCCAAGATCATGTTGTTCCAACTCTGAGCAGAACAGACCACTGAATACTAAATTGTATCGAAATGTATCGAAATGTAGTGGCATTATTTATTAGATAAAATAGAGAAAAATCTGTTTAATATAATTATAAACAGCTATACATTTTACCTTTTCCACGTTCAGTTTCAGACACATTATTTTGCCTGTATTTTATATTGTATGAGTACAAACTCTTCCCTATTGCACAAAAACGAAGGATTAGTTTGAAATTTTATTGTAAGGAAGAAGTTCCTTTTCTGATACTCTTGCCACACAGGAAGGACAGTGAGGACGGACACAGCTATCTGTAATAGATATAGCTAATTCAAAGTGTAGAACTGCAATAAATCACTTCGCCTAGCAAAATAACTGCAGTCGGTGGACTAGTGAAAATTGTGCTGGGTGAACAAAGATGGGAATTCCTGATAGTTAAGTTTTTTTGAGCATTACATGTTTAAACATATATTCTTGGATATATTAACTTATATTAGATTATATTACGATATTTTTATTTAAGTTATGTTAGAGAAAATGAAGCTTCATTATTTCAGAAATACTGAATTAGCCAAGAATTCTGAACCTATAAAATTATATATTTCATAAATACATACATAATTTATAGTTTATTTGACCCACAGAATTCTTTCCTACTTAGCGCAGATCCAAATTTAAATACGAGGATAATTGAAGCTTTCCGTACATTATCTCGTATGTTTGTTAGCATATTTTTTCTGATAAAAAGAAATTTTTATATTTACGCGCTTATTAATTAAGTAATATTTTCAATTTATTTTTTCTGGGTGAGACCTCTGTTCTTGGACCAATAAATCCTCAAGAAAACACTACTCTCATTCGAAACTTAGTTACTATGTACCGGAAAAAATGGCGTAAAATTTCAAAACACTTCACTCTAGTTTGTTCCACTTTCTTATTTGCGACGCATGTGTCGTGAGAAGAGAAAAGGTTCTGAAGCAGCTGTGAGTCACAACCCCTACAGCGACTAGAGTGTCAGAAATTAATATTCTCTTCTCCAATAATGTTACAATCGGTGTGAATTCTTCCTGTTATGATTCGTGTATTGTTTCGAGGGCTTTATTTTTTTTTTTTTGTAGTAGACCATCCAAATTTCATATGTGATCCGGGAAGAAATTCCTTAAACATGTTGGGGTATGAAATCACGTAACTTCTAGGTTGCTGAAGTGTAACACACAGGTGTGAAGTGAGGGAAGAGAATAAATGCTTTGAAATAGTTTGAGGCTAATCGTTCTTGAAATGGCCTCGATATGTTATTCAGAAATGAGTGGGAATATAACTAATTTGGAATTAATAAATAATATTTATACACCGTCAAACACAAATTCTTACTGCCTTTAAATAATTTGTCAAATTACTTCTAGTAACATGTTTAGGCTTCATGCTAATTTGGTAAAAATATAAAACAATAAAACAATCCAAATTTGTTTGAAATGTAATACGATGTGTCAGTTTTGAAATACCTAAATTTCTAAGACAGAATTAATTTTTTGTAACATAATGTTGCAGAATGGAAGGGATGAGCGGATCATGTGGCATGAACGAAGGAGAAGAGAAATTCATGCAGTGTTTTGGTAAGGAAAACTGAAAGACAAAATCAGCTTGAGAGACCTAGGTATAGATGAGAGAACAAAGTTAAAATGGTTCATAAAGAAGTAGAGTAGAGGTATAGCTCTATACTTTCTCTAACCTCGTAACTGATCGGAGGTATTAATACAGTATATCTCTAGGGGGAGTGAAGAAAACGGAGAAAAACTAATTTAAAATACCCAGAGTTCTGGCCAAGCAACCCCCGGGGACATAGGGGACAACCTTACCTCAGAATCAACCTGTACCGTTCTTGGGTTTACTTATACTTAAATTTGTTAAGCACACTTAATCCAATTTAATCCAATTTGTTAAGCACACTTAATCCATTTACAGTTATAATAGTTTCAGCTATTTAAGAATAGTAACAAATTTTAGTAATGTATTTGCTCCAGCATTTCTTTGTATTACAGTCTCTTTGGACCAACAAATAATAATAATAGTAATAATAATAATACGAAGAAGAAGAAGAAGAAGAAGAAGAAGAAGAAGAAACTGACTTCCTTTGGATAGTAATATAATTTATATAAATCGCATTAAAATATAATTAATCTAAATCTGGGGTATATATGTGTGTATGTATTTACAAGAGTAGCGTGATGTGTTCGGATATTCTATGATCAGTTCTGCGAACAGAACCTTCTACAAACTGTTTCTTCCGTAGATGTACTTGTTTGCCTTATGTCACTTTTACAAAACATCGCAGGTCATAACCGGTTCTGGTCAAATATGAGATGAAAACAACAAACAGCTGGACCACCGTAACAACTGCCCCTCACCCCAGACCCAACCCTTTCTATATGAAGTACATTTTTATTAAAACAATTCTTCCCTTATTAAACCCTTCCCTTTTCACACGAGTTTAATGGCCGTACCAGCGCTTTTCGTGGCTCGCGTTCCTGACCCTCATCAAATCACTCAAAAACCTCACCAAAATATATATGCCCTCCAGTATGTATCTGGACGTTTTGGCTATCACTATGTGACTTGGAATTGCGTGAGTGAACTTATGTGATATCCGTAATCGCATAAATACGGATGTCGCTACGTCAAGCCACTGCCAGGTTAAGGGCACTTCTCGGTTGTCTTTGGTGCTTTCCTGTAACTGTGCAGACTTTCAGATAACGTGACCTTCCATCCAAGGAGTCCTACCACGTGTCTGATGAAGGAGTCAACAAAATCGACCTGCGGCATATAGAAGAGAGTTCAGTAACAACAAGGAAAATAAGGAGAGATGTTTAAATTAAAGCTTGGGAAATAATTGCAAGTAAAATTAATACATTGGCTGATTCTGATGCTTATTGGACGGCGCATCATTGTGATAACTGAAGAATAAAAAACCAACTTCGATGCCACTTGCTGTTTTATTGTACTTCTTATAGGCTCAACATGTTTCGGGCACTACTGTGCCCATCATCAGGAGTTCGCGAATATGATGTTGATTACCACATTGGTCGTGTCGTTCTTGGTTTGCTGCTGTGTGTTGGAGGTTAGGTGCATTTAGGCTGGAGTAGTGTTCGGGTTGCAGGCTCAAGCACGACATGTTGAGCCTATAAGAAGTACAATAAAATAATAAGTGGCATCTAGTTGGTTTTTTATTCTTCAGTTAATACAGTGGCATTTACTCACCAACATTACACCTTTAATTACTACCCTGATGCCCATTATCTTCCTTATGAACTTGAGTCTTTAGAGTTTAATGTTGACTATAATAATCAGGAGACTTAAAATTTCAAACTTTCTTACTTTTTTTACATGTATGCATGTGTATATATGTATAATACTAAGAGCAGACGGCGATTAATTGATAAACAATATAAAATTTTTAGTTTTTTTTAACAGGGCCCAAAGTAGAAGGTCAGTATAGTGACTAGGCTAGGGGCTGGACGGTCTGTGTTCCTAATCCCGGTAGGGGCAAGAGAGTTTCTCTTCTCAGAACTATCCACACAGTTTCTGAGGCCCACACAGACTCCTATTCGATAGGTAACGGGATTCTTTCAAGGGAGAGAAGCAGAGGAATGCGAAGTTGACCATCACCTCATCTAGTACCGAGATTAAGTGTAAAACACTGCATAATATTCAAAATATAAGACATTCACACATAATTGTGTAGGTGAAATCATTTACATTCTAAGTAGTTTGATTTACTTGTCTACACTGAAGATGAATTTGATATTGTGGCAGTTCCAGCACACAAAAGTATCCTATTTTGATGAAGTGATCCTGAACGTAAGGGCATTTTATTCCATTTTAGTTATCCCTTTGTGTTTTAGAGTATTACACACTAATTCGCAGTTCATTTGTTGCCCCTTTTATTTTTGTAGAAACAATTAATCTACCTCCAAACGTTAATCTTAAAGCGGCAAAACGCGGAAATCTTCAAAGAAAATTGCGAGAAATCTTGCTAAAGCAATGAAGATAATCTCGGGTATGCTTTTCTAACAATAAGCGGGCTACTCGTCGTATTTACCCTGAAAAGTGATCATTTTGAAGATGACAAATTCGGCCTGTCGGTATAATAGAACTTAGCAATTCCACAGGGTCAGGAGACGACTCTGCTTAAAATTTATGATGACGCAACACAATGACGAAAGTAGTCACACTCTTCTAAGAAAAAGAGAAGAAGGAACCGTAAGTTCTTGTAGCAAAATAAATTTGAATAAATTTATTGTTGCAAAATCCGATAAGACTTTTCATTAATTTTCTCCGAAAACGTCAAAAGAGATAGAATGTTCCTATTTAGGACGTGACTACAAAGAAATGAAAGATGAGAAAGAAAAGAATATCTTTCACTCAATTTCCTCTTTCTTCTCCTCATTTTTCCCTGACGCCATATTGGGTTGGTCTCTCAACCAACCAAAAAAGAAGAAGGGGAGTTCTTGGCGTTTGACGATACTCCCCTACTCCATCCCCCTTTCCCCTGTCCTTCCTTCACTTCAAATCAAAATCTTTTTATTGATTCTGCACCCACCCTTTTTAAAAGGACTAGGGAGAGTGGAAGGGAAAAAAAATTAGGTGTAGAGGGAATAGTTTATGTCGTCACCAACCAGATGGCAGCATCGTTCAACGGGTTCTAAAAAGTTGAAGAGAATTTTCGTTGTAGAAGCCACGAAGTCGAAGATATAGCTCCACTCATTCTTAATTTTGGGACTAGTTGGAGCTGAACGGCTAGCTTCACGCTTCAGCCGCTTTATCCAAGGGGGAAATTCCCCGGTGCCCATTACTTAGGAGGCTGAGTGTGGTCCAGAGGGAATCTGGGCGACACGGAGAAGAGGAACGTCTCTTTCCCTTCCTGAAAATCGAAAAGCGATCACTCGGTTGTCCTACCTATGGCCTAGATCCTATATCAAACAAGCTGTCCCGGCTCCCCGGCGTATAAGGGGAGTGGAAATAGTAGTTACACTTTCTCTAATTTGCCTGTGAATGTAGGTGAGTTTTCAGCTACAAGTTTCTACCATATTTCACCTGAAATTTACTTGACACTAGGATGGTGATACGGGTGGCGATGGCGGCACACAGCCGGGCTTGTCTTGGTTTTAAAGGGGAAAATGCCCTGCGGGTTATCAAAATCTTCACTCATGCACTTTATTGACAGTTACATTGGCTCATAAATAATTCCCTGTAGTTGAAAGCTGGGACTGTAAGTGTATGCTGCACAAACCGAAAAACGGCTAAATTGTATTTATTTAATTACACACACCAACAAATACATATATATATATATATATATGTTATTTAATAAATCTAAGATTTACATTAAAACACTTAAAACGCTCCTACACGTTTCGATCACACGATCATCCTCAGGGAGCATAAATTTTTCCTTGCTAAATTTACAGTTTAAAAACACTCTGTGATTTACTTCGTTATGTTAACTTGGTGTTGTGGCAGTGTATGTATCTGTTGTGTGCGCGTAACACGCTGTTCACAATGAACAGCGTACGACCCACACACAACACAAGACGTGCTGCCGCAGCACCAAGTTAACATAAAGAAGTAAATCATTGAGTGTTTTTAAACTGTAAATTTAGCAAGGAACAATTTATGCTCCCTGAGGATGATCGTGTGATCGAAACATGTAGGAGTGTTTTAAGTGTTTTAATGTAAATCTTAGATTTATTAAATAATACATATATATATATATATATGTGTGTGTGTGTGTGTGTGTGCATTTGTTGGTGTGTGTAATTAAATAAACTACAGAATACACAGTGCAACGATAAAGATGGCAAAACTGCTTGTTCGAATTGCAAAAGTACTTTGGCCGATAAAACTTTTAAGCCTCTTGCGGCCTCTAGTTGTCCAATCACTTATTTACACTTCCACATTTCGTAACACAAGGTAATACACGTACAACCTCGAATTTCTGTTCTGTGTTGCCCTATATATTATCAAAATCGTATCTACACGTACAAGAACTTATCCCTTAGGCCATTTCCTATTGGAAATATTCTATCAATATAGTCCGATTCAGTAGTGCGGGTAACCTGTCGGGGAACCTCTGCCACTCAATATCTGGGGCCCCCTTAATATTAGCATCGAAGATACGCTCAGGTCTCATACAGCGAAGCCATAATACTGCCTTCTGACAGAAGAATGGAATTCAGTCCAAAATAAACCACACAAAGTTTAGCATTCAGTGCGTTTTGGGGCCCCCAAACCTGGGCTGGTGGCCTGCAGAAACCTTATTTAGGCAACTGTTCTGATTCTAAAGCGTCAAATCGCTGCGGATGCGCGCAGTGTTGAACAACTGCCGCTTATGTTTTCTCTATAAATCTTACTTGAATTCGATGTGTTGTTCTTCACAACCAGTTAGTTTTCCGTTATACCGGAGCGTCCTTTTACAGGTATTTTTCATTTTCTTCTAAAATATATGCAGAAGGATCTGTGCACTTCTCAGAGGTGCCGTCGTAAAAACTACCGCTTTTGTACGTGCAAAAAGACGAAGTATCCTCGAACTTCAGCCGTACAGTGGCAACATATGTCGATCGTATATTCTGCAACCGATGGATCAGACGTAATGGTCCACAGCATTGGTCACCCAGATCTCCAGACCTCACCCCGCTATCTTTTATTTGTGGGGTACTCTAAAAGGTTTTATGTAATAGCAAAATTTTAAAACACGGCATGCGGTACACGATACCTCTTTTTGTAGATGCAACCCTTGTAAATGACTATCCAATTTAAGAACTGTCAGATAAACGTTAGGTTCAGAGAAGTGCAAGGATATGTATTATGGTTAATGGGGGTTATTTTAAATACTTATTGTAACGTCAGAATTAAAACTTTGCCATTATACCGAATTTTTTACTTTATCCATTGTTGAATAATAGTTCAAGCTACAATTTCGGAAATCGCTTCCGCTTTTCCACTTTGGATGCCGAACCTTTGTATTTTAAATATTATTCGACAGTAGATACAGTCCAAACAAAAAGCTATTGTTTCGGAATACAACATGCCATCTTCAAAAAAAAAAGGTAAAGCAGTCCCATTACAGGCCCGAGGTGCCCAGAGGGTTCCAGGAAGTTAAGGTTCCCAGATTGCGTGACAATGGCCCAGGATGGGGGTAAAGTTGTCAGCTTCACGCACCGGCCGTTTTTACCCCCAGGAAATACTCCTGGTACTCATTTCTGTTAGAGGCTGAGTCGACCCCAAGGCCATAGTGCGATTGGAATGATAATATCAATAAAAAAATTCGAATGACACCATCTGGAATCGAACCAGCGACCTTCCGATTTGTAGCACAACCCCTTAACCACTGTGTCACAGCGATCTCCTGCCATCTTCAAATCCCCGTATAAATTGTCGGGATTTTTCATTTATTCTTATGTAATTCCGGTAACGTGGCTGAGATTTGAACCAGGTCCCTCTCGAATACAACAATGCAGCTGCACCACCTTGTTCTATTGAGATAGACGGAATTCAAAGCAACGAAATTCCCCCCTACAGCTAATAAACAGCTGATTAGGGCTGGGCTTACGGTAGGTAGGCTGACCCGAAACTCGGCCAGAGATGGAAACGATAATGTGCGGTTGGTGAATCAGCACAGGCATAATGTATTTCGCCCCTAGGCAATTCAACATGGTGATCCGACAATCGATTCTCCATGTGACAGTGTCTCGTAATATTAGCAGCTACGCTACATTCATCTGTTTACCGTAACAATGATTGCAGTTGCTATGCGCAATCTACTGTTCCCAAGCTAAAAATGACCGGAGGGAAATATCTCTTTATAGTGACTCAATATGGCTCTGAAATTTTACGTCCTTCCTTTCTATACCAAACTAATTACGTTTAAACCTACGCGAGAAAATGTACACATTTAATTTTGACGTTTTTTTGACCGTGCATCTCAGTCTATTTATCTCAGTATTTAACCAACTTGATGCACAAAATTTTTGTTTTACAGTAAGTTTATTTCATGCCTCTACATGTTTCGAACACATGTGCTCGAAACATGTAGAGGCATGAAATAAAACTTCATGTGAAACAAATTTTGTGCATCAAGTTGGTTAAATACTGACATAAATATACACATTTAAATTACTTAAGCATAAAAATTTTAGGATAAAATTTGCATGAACGTTTGCATACTTTTGTCGTTTGAATGTACAAGTGGCTAAAAGAATTATAGCTGTCCATTTTACTTTAATTTTTCCCATTGGATAGTGAGTTGGTGGGCCTCAGACTTGGTCCAAATGCTGTTTCGAAGAAAACGTGTTCTACCCATGCCGAGAATCGAAATGTGATTCTCCAGTCTGCTGCTCGTAACGTCGTCACTGAACTGTTTGCAATAACTAGCAGCTATTAGCATATTCATCAATATATTTATTCTTGGCCAAAAGCGTTAGGACACAACGTCATTACACATATTTCACAGCATAACCTCAATATTCTGATTTACTTTCACTACACCAGGCGATCATTACGTACATTTTTATCAAAACAAATCTTCCTTCATTAAACCCCTCTCTTTTCACACGAGTTTACTGAGAGTACCAGCGCTCCAGGGCTCGCTTTCCTGGCCGTCATCAAATCACTCAAAAGTTTCACCATATCATTAAAGCCTTTCAGTATGTCCCAAGACGTTTCGGCTGTCGCTGTCTGTAATACAGAATTAAATCGGATCACTGCAATTGGCTAAATATTAATATGGCTGTTTCAAATCACTAAAAGGTTAAGTTTATTTGTCGGACAATTTTCCTGTGACCGTACAGACTTCGCGGTAATGTGACTTCCCATCCAAGAAACCCAACCACATGTCTGAATAAGGAGTTAGGAAACCGTTATGCAGTAGCTATAGAAGGAAGAAGATGGCCGATTCAATACAAGAAAAATAAAGAGTATTAAAGAGTTAAGTTCCCTTATGAATCATTCATTTTGCTATATTAGACTGATTAATTCTTATAGGCTAGGTATCATCCCCGTTGTGTGTGTAGTCAAACACAACTATGTCAATTAAGGTATATTTAATGGCTATACTAGACAACTACATGTTTCGGCCTTTACTGGGCATCTTCAGGCTGTCTTCAAGAGAACTTAAGGTCCTACTATATACATTATGCGCGCACGTGGTGCAAAGATCTCTACGTACGGGCCTTATTGCGTAATGTAATTTCATTAAGTGGTGGTATGCTCTGGCTAGAGGCACGATAGGGTCTGGTGACTAGTATGTGGCCCGTATGTAGAGATCTCTGCACCAGGTGCGCGCACAATATATATAGTAGGACCTTAAGTTCTCTTGAAGACAACCTGAAGATGGACAGTAAAGGCCGAAACATGTAGTTGTCTAGTATAGCCATTAAATACACCTTAATTGACATAGTTGTGTTTGACTACATACCCTTTCCAATTTTTCTTAGAGGCACTAAGACTTTCAACTTCCGATTCTAAGATTCCAAAATTGTAATGTATGATAAATGATAATGGGCAACCGAATCAATATATTGGGACTGTGAGGTGAGAACCTTACAACGACGCTCTAAACATCGAAAGGTTTTTTTTAATTAACAAACACACTAAGTAATTAACTAAATATAATGTTGTAAATGAAATGTTATTTGAGTGTCGCACGGTATACAGGATTAAATTTGTAAATATTTAGGTTTGTATCCTACAAATATCGTGAAGTTAATTTACCTTATTCTAAATTCTTATAACCTAGACATCATTAGAGGATGCTTTTACGAATCCCTAACATCAGAAGGAAACGTCTGTGAATATTAACGTAACCCTTTTAAAATCAAGGCTGTCTGGCCACTACTATGTATTCCTTCCAAAAACAGAAGGCTTATTGACTAAAAAAATTGTGTTTTACTTCGAAGAAATTTGTCAATACTCAGTCCGTTTATAAACACTTTAATAAAATACTGCTACGTGTTTACATATAGCAACATGTAAACATTCTGATTAAGAAAATGTCTCCTTGTCAAATTCCAGGCAGAAAAATGTAATTGCTGCTGAGTAGCAGAGAAACAAAATTTAATTTGAATAATATAATTATATTTTTCAGTTTCATTTGTGTTTGTCTAAAGTACTTTGTTTACGTCTTCTTTACTCGTAATTAAAAACTACCTGTGGAATTAAGGAAAGGCGATTTGATGTGTATTAATAAAGTTTTTTTTTCGCTGGGCTCTCTTGTAATGCATATTAATAAATAATCTAACACCATCGCTTTGTTGTTGCTTAGTAAAAAACTTCAGTCCATCAGGCAGTAATGAAACACCAATAAGAATGTATTCCAATCACATTTTCAATTTAGGTATATATTCGTAAGACAAGTGATGTAAACAGACTCCTATTTTAGTAGAGATTTGGTGAAAATGTACGCCTTTACTAATTGGCCTATTCAATAACAAATTTTGTCTTGAACAGTTTAGAGTTACCCAGTTTCTATTCAAATCTTTTTCTTCGGCCCAAATTTGGACCGTAGCCTCATCGAACTTTTCCCTTCATATTACTGTTCATATGTAAACCAAAATTTCATCGACATATTAATGAAAATCAGCCTTAGAACCTTAACTGAGCCAGCGTAAAAAGATTACACATTTTCATGTTCCAATTCCCTAAATCTTCACGTTTCACACAGTCTTGTATTTTACTTTTTCCAGTAAAAATCTTCGACTTTTATATTATTTTTCTTTTCGTGTTATATTTTTTTCATGTTCTCAACTTCTTTTTGACAACTTTGGGGGAGAGTAACAAATGCAAATTTCGATTTTGCAACGAATGTCAACATGAGTTACAAACAGCAGCTTCGTGAATTTTAGTACCCTACTTGATGTGGGTCAAAAAAGTTACATTTTTGTGGACATGTGCTTGCGACGAAGAGATTATACATTCGTACACCATTTTGGTGTCAAACTTCTCGTGTACTAACCATTCGAAGGGCGAGAGACATGTTGATAATGACACGGATTACGGAAGTTATTTACGAAGATGGCTGTTGAATTGAAGTGGCTCAAATTGGTGTCTGTAATAGTGACCTTGGGTACTATTATAGTTGTGTGAATCCTTAAGGTTCTATCATGAAACAGACTTAAGAATCGAATAGCCCGATATAAAGTTTCCATTTCTTAAATACAACTTTTAAAGGAGATTGTGTTTCGTAGCTGTTATAGAAATTTGTGTCATTTGTATACACGTCAATAAAACATGCTAATGGTTTGACGTGCTAGACTGCATGGTATTTTAACATGATTATTCTCTTGTATTGTAATGCGAACGCCGCCACGGTGGGAGGCCATAAAATCTCTATGGAGCGTGCATTTTGCCAACTTTGTTGGAGGATGACAAGTTCAAGTAACTTCACTCCGATAAATAAGTTTGTGCATGCCATCGACCTCTCTCGCGTTGCAGCAAAACTGTTTCTCACTATATTTATTTACGTGTTTATGGTTTATTTAAACTTCTCTTTCACTATCTCAGAGTGGGCTGTATATAGCATATAAAGGCAGAATGATAAGTACTGAACTGGCGAAAGAGATGGCATTAAGCACTTGTGGCCTAATGAGATATTCTATAACATTTTCCCGGAAGGACTGAGGAAAACCACGTAAAACTTCAGTCAGAATGGTTGGTGTCCGGACTGAGGCTGGAAGAGGATACCCATGTAGCTTTAAGGTTTAACCAAATTGCTGTTTTTTCTAATACAAATCTCGCTCTCATATTCAAGTTATTTCCAACTACGCTATTTGCGGCACTGTATGAAGCTAACTGCTACTAATCTGCTTAAATATTTTGGCTTCTACATAATATTAGAAGAATCGTCTATAATTTTCATCTTCGATTCTTGCCGGGGGGGAGGGGGGTGCAGACCGGTTTTGGAGCTCACGCTTCGTCCTTTCAAAATGCAATGGCGAGTCTGTACCCGAGGTTACATATCTGCCGGATCTTGAGGCTGACCACTCACTTAAATCTAGCACCGAAGCTAAGAATGCTTGGAACTATATTTCCACATGTACCTATTAATCAATACGCTGCACAAATGTACACATTTGGCTCTTGGACCCTAAGCAACTCCAGGCCAGAGACAAGATCCGTGTGGATTCACAACCCCGCCAGATGTTTCAATATGAAAGGCCATAAGCAGAAGAATATAATTGCCAGCTACTACGATTATAATTCTATTATCTACAAAATTTATCTTCTGGGTAAGAAATGTCCTCATCTATAATTTCTGCCTTATTTTATGAACTCAAAAGAAACACACACACACACACACAAACATTATATATACACTATTAGGGGTCATGGAACATTATGTATACCACTTACAGTTGATTTGAACAGTGGCACACTGTACTTCCTGGTGATGGTATATTTTAACCGAAACATGAAGAAGTGGTGTCTTGACTATTGGTGTGTATTTGATGTGGTGCATGTGTTGGTATGGCAGAAGAAAGTTTGCACAAAGACAACTTTAACTCTACTTGCTAGAGGTTCCCTAAGCCTTGTGAAGAAAAACAGGAAGCTTGAAATTTATTGTTGTAGATTTTGGTAAGATTTGTGTGAACAGACGAAAGTTCTGAGAGCAGTGAACCTCTGAAGATATATAATGCGACGCTAAGTAATGTTCTTACCGCGATGTCATTTTTACTGCATCCGGTGTTGTAATTTTATAATATGTCTTGGGGCAAGCCTTACTTGTGTGTTATTGTGTCTGGCGTGTCTGGGCTTCTCTGCACAAGACAGCTAAAATTGATACTATCACTTGCTCTGAGATATCAGCTAACGATGTATCTTAAAGTGGAAATAATTATTCTAAATTAATATCGCAGATTCTGGGTGGTTCTAGTATTATTTTAAGCTTCTTAAGCTATTCCGTTACAGACCTGGAAAGCAGTTTGAGGCTCCCAGAATTTCTAGACGATCGGCACATGAAGGTGGTAAGGTTGTCATCCTTAGACACCGGCCACCTTTACCTCCCAGGAGATGTTTTTAGTACTCATTTCTGTTACATACAAATCCGTCTACCCTCCATAGTTCGGCCGGAAGGATTAAGTCAATGAAGAATCCTAATTATCCCACAGCGAGGCGAAACCGCAACCCTCCACCTTAAAACGCCGTGCCTCAACAAACTGCACCACCAATCTAGTATTGCTAGCATAGTTAAATAAACGTGTACGAAGACTAGATGAAAGAAACAAGAAGTAATTACCAAGTAATGAAAGGACGTAATATTTATTATTAGTACAAAATTCTTAAAACTAATTTGCATGTCCTAATCGGCCTCGCCGTAAGAGTGTTCCGGACTAAATTTCGATATGTGACTCTCCTCTCTATCATTGCAGCTGCATTTTCGGCCAACAGTAACTTTCTTGATTTAATTTTCTCAGCAGTTCTAGGTGACTTTCTTCGACCACGAATAACATTACCTCCAGTTCTTTCGTACCTTTCCTTCATGATGTCACGCAGACAGACTCTGGCTTCTTTAAAGCACAAGCAGTGGTCCAGACCTAGCTTGTTACATGGGGTGGACACAGTGACTCTGGGACAGGTTTCTCTCCTTGTACTTCCGCTTTCCCCTGTTAATTACCATTCTATCAACACTGCATGGTCATCTGTCAGAGCTATTATAATAGTCCTGTACGAGGAAGCGGTAACAAAGGACTCATTCTCTCCCCACTACCACAAATGTTTCATGTCCATTACGTAACAATACCTCAACTCTGTGACAATTTACGACTAAAATTCGCACATCCTCTAGCAGTCGGACATGAATGTCCGTCCATGTTATCGGACGTCTTCAGTAAAAATAGCAAACTACTTAAAGTTGTCATGCTTCTCGTGAAGATTGGAAGCAGGGTAGAAAGGAGTATGTGGATTGTAAGTGTTAAATTTGACAATCATACAACTTCTTTAGTTTTTAATTTTGCTACGTAATAGATAACACAATTATAAATAAAGTTGCGACAAAATTATATAAGCCAAAAAAGTTACTAAGACTTCCCGATAAAAATCAACAGACATTCTCCAATATTTTAATCTACTTCATGAAATTTTCGTGGTTCATCAGTCCAGCCTGCACACCTCGGAACAGTACCGGTGTATGTGCAGTATTGTAAGTACGGTCACTTCAGTCTTAAGAGTGCGCACATTTTCTTCAACATTGCATGCATTTAGGCTCAGGATGAGACTCCAGTGTTAGCCTAGGATGTGAAATCTTCTCCTCTTTGTCAAAAAATTGGTGACCTTGAACCTTATTATGAAAGAGACATCCAAGACCAGCCCATCATTTGCAGTCATAGAGTAGATGATGAAATCCTCAGTAAAAAATGGAAACTTGATAATAAACTTTTGTCTTATAAGGATTAGGCTCTGCAGTTTTAAAAACGATTGTGTCCATATAACATCAGCGAACATAGTCCTTCGGTATGTATCTCTCCGAAAATTTTGTGGAATGAAAATGAAACGCCCACGACTTCGAAAACACGGCACCATCCGCACCGTACACACGAACCACGCAGCGGCTCTCAAAACCACCACCCATCCAAAAACTCGGTGCAGAAAACCATATGCTGCAACTCAACATCTAATGCTCCTGACGATGTGCGTATGTGCCCGAAACACGTCGAGCTAAGAATACATCAATAACATTACCTTGTTGCATCAAGTTGGCATTTCACTTTAAATCCTCTCTCTTAGGCACAAATAGCTTCCCCAATACACTACTCTCGAGTACCTGCAACAGCTCTTCTACCTTCAATATTAGAGAACAATATTTACACCCCTACAAAATCGCAGGCAAAATTATTGGTCTCTATTTTTAAATATCTCTCTTAGTTTAGCAAAGTGAACGATTCGAACCAAATTGGAGCAGACATTCCTCGAATTTAATTTCTCTAACTTTTTTTATTCATGAAATTTTGATTGATTACTGTCTTTCCAAAATATGTGAGCCAAGATTTTCGTGACCCTTTCTAAATGCAAATACCTTGCCCAAAAATTTTCTACAACAAAAATCATTAATATATGTATATTACCGTCTAAAACACAGCATATGTACATCAACACAATGATGAAATATCAATTATATCAGGGCTACATGTTTCGGCCGTAAAACGGCCATCATCAGGCCAATGCAGAATATATACAAGGTACAATATAAGTGTGCACTTTATGGGATCCCATATCGTTTACAATAAAAGTTAAAATAATTAAGCATCCAATTGTACAATGAAAAGAAAATCAAGTTAAAATGTAGAATGAATTATCAGGACGGAGTTCCGTCCTGATCCTGCTCGCAAGCTGTCAGCAAACTTGTCTTACGTATACCATTGCTGTGTGTACATTGAAAAATTCCTGATTATGGACAGAGGAACTGTCCGAAACATGTAGAATTTTAGTCCAAAAATAAATTTGAGATATTATTGCATCTAGTTGACCGCCTCTGTGGTCTAGTGGTCAGAGTTTCTGGCTACAGATACAGAGGTCCCGGGTTCGATCCCCGGCGCTATCAGATTTTCTGAGTAGTAGTGGGTCT
>Ga0123352_10006307_pt1 | contig 18116 bp, 14 predicted proteins | sample TergutLab28metaG_FD_89700 | JGI IMG/M metagenome (GOLD analysis project Ga0123352, IMG submission 89700) | Labiotermes labralis P1 segment gut microbial communities from Petit-Saut dam, French Guiana - Lab288 P1 | ecosystem: Host-associated > Arthropoda: Insects > Digestive system > Gut ... | reverse complement strand
TTCCTGGTCGGGCTAAGGACTTATCAGCACCCGGGCAATATGATTTTAACTCTTGTATATATACATATATTTATATATATATATACACAATATTATTTTAACTATTTTGTATATATATATATATATATACACACACACACACACACACAAACACACACACACACACACACAAAAGAGAGAGAGAGAGAAAGAAAGAAGAAGAAGAAGAAGAAGATCGATCCAATTATTTTTTCAAGTACGTAAAAGGTCAAAATTCGTTTCATTTATTTCGAAAACATCGACTTACTGCGAAAAAAAGTATCGGGCATAAAACATGTCTTTATTTCCTATTTAACAATTTTTGTTCCCAAAAATTTTGCTCCAACAAATTTTCGGCAAGCAGATATACGTGCAATTCCCGTCACTGTTGTTCGATTTGAACAAACATTGGAATGGCTGGATAAATTCCGGGAAAACTCCTCAGTATGGAAATGTACGAAAATTCGTACCACCATCCTGAAGTTGATACGTACAGGCAAATCGAGGCCACCAGGTAAAATTTTACATCTTAAAAAAGCGCCATTATGTCTATCACGAATGCAGATGGCAGTACCAACGTTACTTTAACCACAGACCATTTTCTCTTCAATGAGCTATCACAAGTGTTTATCAGGTGACAGGAATGTTTATTTCCATTGATTCATCCAACACAAGGAATAGTCGAACTTAATATTTTACGGATTTATTGCATGTGCATTACTGAATCACATTTTTTGTAGCACATACCACAGAGTCTGTAGAATTGATAGGAAATGTCATACTTTAACTCATCAGTTGTCTGAGGTGAGGTTAGGTGTGCTTGCACGTGAAAATAGTTTCCACAGAATTATAGCATGCCTACTTGAGACGTTGAGCTATTTGAACGTATATATTAGCGCCGTGAACAACAGGGAGATTATTCATATACAACAATGACAACTCTTGAACTGAAGGACACAAAAACCGTACCGGATCCTATTCATACGTATCCAAAAGGCGTTCGAAATGCAGCACCTCTTGTGATAGACAACGGTGAGTGTATTGATTCTGAAATTGTATTACAAATTTCACTTTTGGATATAAAGTATGATCTTTTTTATGTATTTCATTAGGGTCATATCAGTGTCGAGTCGGTTGGGCAACGCAGAAAGAACCTTTGCTTATATTCAAGAATTTAATTGCAAAACCAAGGAGGGAACGTGGCAAAAAGGTAATAGGATAGTAGCAGAGATGTAAGAAATAATGGTGAAAGCATGTGCAGGTGATTAAAAGCTGAAATGCAAACCAACCTACAACTAACCCAAAGTTATCAGTAATATGCTTTCCAAATAATATTTTGGATATGATTTATCACAAACTGAAATAAAACAACATGCCTCATTTGGGAAATGAATGGTAAGGGCTTATACAAATTTGGCAGGTATTAAGTCATTTGTGGTTTTCAGAGCAGTGTTGCTGAAAATTGAAGTATTGTGGGATGTGATGGTGTCATTGGGTGAATAGTTACCTACACTGCAGAGGACTTTAGTGCCTTCATCTTCAGTGTGGAGCACTTGAAGAAAAATAGCCATGTGGGATAAACATCAAACAGATGTATGGTTGTCATGGTCTGTAGATGGTCAGAGAGTGGCAAACCATTAAGTAGGGTTAGTGGGAAGGGTCTCAGTGTACTAGTGTGGGCCATGTAAAACAGGCTCTGTTTGATGTATATGACTGTAAGCTCATCACCATCCAGTAACCAACAGAAGAGCCAGCAGTAAGGGCTCTACTTCAGGAAAAAGCTGGGAATGTGTTGTGATATAATGGAGTAAAGTGATTACAAATGAGTGAATTAATTATTTATGCAAAAGAGGTGAGAGGTCCTTAGAAGTGCCACAACTCGATACAAGTGCATAGGATGAAGACAGAATTGCCCAAGGTTTATTGGAATCATGAGATCACCACCAAGGACTTTGAGATATAGGACAGCCAGACAAGAGCAGGAGACATCCAAGGAAGGAGAGAACATAGATATTTAGCCCTGAAAATGACTGTGAGCTACTTTATCATCTTGGAAGGCCTTCTACATTCTCTGAGGGAGTGAATGAGAGACTTATGTGACCCACTTATTGTCAGGCCATTCTCTGCATTCATGTTGTTGGGATGGAGCTTGGTCTCAAATCACCTTCCATATGTTCAGGCCATGTAACAGGGTTTGATGGTGGATTTGGATATTGATGGTCATGGTTGCATCTGTGCTTGGCCACTGCTAACTTGTCAAGTTGTTCAGGCCAGATGTGTCTTTGGTATTCAGTCACCCTGGCCCCAGTGGACTAGCATGTCCACCCAGTGTAGACCTGACCACATCCACATGGGATGCTGTATACACCTGGGGTCTTCAGCTGCTGGTTGTCCTTCACAGAACAAAGGCAGCTGGCAATCCTGGAAAGCAGTCCAATGCCTTTTGATGTTGTGCCTGGTCAGCATTATTCTAATCTGGATGAAGGTAATTTGGACAGCAGGAAGATGACTGAGGATAGTTTCTCACTAGGTACAGTAGTCCTTATAGGTAGACTGAGGGCTCAACATATCTGCTTCTGGCTATATCTTTTTTCCCTTAAAGTGGACCTGATCATCATGGAGACTTGTGGCCTGTTTGAAGGGTGGTTTATGTGGCCCAGTGAGATAATGGGTCACCTATAATTGATGTCAAGAAAGGAAGATGGTCATCTCTGTCCATCTCCTTGGTGAATTGGGCATTCAGGTGGACACTGTTTAAGTGGTCCAAGAACCTTCCCACTCCTTCCCCCATTCAGCTCCCCAGTCTTTCCAACCATTTCCTTCCCAAACAGCTCTACCCTGTGTAACACCCACTTCCTCCCTGCATGCCTCTTCTTGAACTGCTTGACCCTTAATATGAGGGCACTAATTCGAAATATTGGGAACTACTCGCCCACTGACACAACAGTGCACCTCAGAGGACGTGAATTTTCAATCTCTCAGAAGAATTGTGTATGGAACATGTTTTGTAACAGCTATCAACAACTCTAAGTGAAAACCATCATTAACATATTTATTTTTGTGGTATTATACCTGATGCACAGAGATTTCATATATACTGAAGGACTGGAAAAATTACATCAAAATTCTGTTAATCTGACTCACATGGGACCAGACAGGTGCCAAATTTTCATATATTCTGGATTATCAGACTGTATTGAATGAAGTTCTTACAGGTAATTTTTTGTTACTGCTCCTATATACTTGGGCTGTACAACTAATTAAAGGAGTATTCCATTTGGGTATCTTCCTCGTATGATGATTCAGGGCCATCAGAGTCCTCTTGTGTGTTTTCTGGAGTCTTTATAGCTGAAGAAGTTGATGGAGTAGGAGACAAGGGGTAACAAGATACCACAACAGGTGGCATACTAACACTCTTGGAGGCCTTTTTGAACCTGCCCCTGTTTCATTTCCAGTTTTTTTTCTGGTAAAAAGCAGAATTTACAAATTATCAGACATTGGCCTAAAGGAATTTTGCCGCATATGTTACTGCAGTTCATGCTGACTGTAGCAGCTGTGCAGTAAGGCTGTAATTGGATGAGGGGGTTGTACAGAGAAACTGGTGCTGTTCATCAGAATACAGTATAATATGACCACAAGAGAAATGCAAATTCTTACCAACTTCCAAAGTTAATCCTTAATTTGCCATCATATTGAATAAAAATGCATTTAAAATATTTGTGTGTGCAGGATGGAGAGACTCAAGTAGGAAATGACATCACCAATATTGAAGCAGTCCGATTCCAGCTCAAAACTCAGTTTGATCGAAATGTTGTAACACACTTTGAGGCTCAAGAACAAGTATTTGACTACATGTTCACACATCTGGGGATTGACACTGAAGGTCACATTAATCACCCAATAGTTATGACAGAAGCATTCCTCAATCCAAACTATTCACGACACTGTAAGTCATTTTAAGTTGTATATTTACTTGCATTCTAATAAACAGGAAGCTGTGGAAAGCTGTTTCTAACAGGGATGCTCCAACCTTCAATGTAAAGGAAACTCAAGGGGAAGTTGTGTTGCATGAGCTAGACCTGCATTTAAACATCAAAGCATTCCCTCTTTTCCTCTCATTCAATATGTTGGTGGTCTACATAGTATGATTCTGCTTTCATAGAGCTTGTGTGTGAATCAAAAAGTGTCCAAAAATAATTAGGCTGACAAATTATTTCCCATTAATATATTCTAACTACATAGTACATACATTGCCTGGTTTTTCTTTATTAATCAGATGCTAAAACTTTTATGACATAACCCCATAACTGTAAATATAATAATGTTCCACATTTAATATTTCAGAGGATGGGCTATGATGCTTGGATGTGATCATCAAATACCTCTCTGGGCAGACAACCCACTCACACCTAAAATCGCTGTTGCACACAGTCATTAGCTTCTTCAATTCATTTTACATTTCCTCATACTGTTAAGTTTAGTATCATTCTTTCATCTCATTCTAGTTGTTGAACATAGCTGCTTTCTGAGACATATCCAATATTCTAATTATTTATGAAACAAAAATTAATGCATCATGTTCATATAATTTAATTTCCATTATATGTTACAATCATATCACAATGTCGATATTAATGTAACATAACACTATGCATATGGTAGTTACTGTGAGTTAGCGACTAAGCTCTCATGCTTGATGATGGTACAGTTCTATCAAAACACATAGTATTATGTGTCTGTATAGTTTATTCTCTGTATGGGAAATGACAATACAAATTCTCACCTTCAGATGAATTTCCAAAGGTATTTTTTATTAGACTGTATGCTGTGTGGGATATGATACCTTCTTTTAATTTACAACTTTTCCCTATCAGTGTAGAATAAGAAAATAAAATGTTATGTATAATTAATAATATTTTGACATGTAAACAATATAATTTCATTATTTAATGATTAGAACTAACAGTACTTTTCACATTACAGTGATGTCTGAACTTTTATTTGAATGTTATGGAGTTCCAAGTGTGTGTTACGGTGTAGATGGTATATTTAGTTTCCGATATAATCATCCGAAGTGTTCTACTGCCTTGATCATAAACTGTGGGTATCACACAACTCATATTTTGCCTGTGATAAACAATCAAGTAGATCCCACACGAAGCAGGCGGATCAACGTAGGAGGTATTCATATCATGAACTACGTGCATAGGTTGCTACAATTGAAGTACCCAGCCCACTTTGCAGCCATTACTCTAAGCAGGGCAGAGGTATGTGCAAGTTAAATTTACCTAAGTCTAGTTCTCTCTGCATTTTCACAATTTACTGTTTACAGCATGTTAAATGGGTTCCTTGTCACCCCAGCATGGCATGTCTTCAGGTTGCAGAGGGAGAAAATGTCACAAGGTGTGGAGGGTAGCTGAAAATATACTGAATAAGTAATTAAGAGACAGATGAAGAAGGGTGATAATTTATTTTGGAAGTTGTGAAAGTTTACAGAGATCTCAGACTGGGACTTTTTTTTAGAATGATCTAAGGAATGTTTGAAGGACATGTAAGTCTTACAGGGAATGCCCTGATTTTGGGCATCATGGTTGTAGAATGAATAACATATAAGTATGATATGGTATGAACACAGGAAGTTACATTGCCTAGTAAGGGTAATTGTGAAAGAGGAAATATGTGTTAACTATGCAGAAGGGAGCAATGACCTTAGCTTTAGGACTGGTGTTTTAGTGCGATACATCTTGAAACTGAAGTTATGAAAGAGTGTGTTAATAATACTACACATAATCCTTCATGAGGAATTTGTAATGACCATGGGGTGATATTAGTGAGCACATCCTAAACTCTGATTCGCATCTAAGCCACACTACTGACTATACTGAATGAGATTTTTCATGGCTTTTCTCTTTCTGTCCAGATCAATTCTGAAGTGTGAGAGAAAATGCCATCACCTTCAAAATTCTTACCTACTTACCATTTATGACAGTTTTCTTATCTTACTTAATGATGTACAACATTTGTTATTAAAAAACTACCATTAAATATCTTAAGAATCAGGCAACAATGAAAGTAAAAATGAAATTATACATTAAAACAAACCTGTTCCTTCTTCTTAGTGCCGCTGCAGTAAGCAGTGTTTTACAGGTCACTTACACCATATCTCTGAAACCCTGTCTTTTAGGAACTTCTCCATGAGCAGACATTTATAGCTGTGAATTACCAAGAAGAATTAAATCGTTGGGCAGATTCAGACCACTATGATAATAATGTGCGACGCATTCAATTACCTTATACTGTCCAAGCAGTTACACCAGGTCTTACACCTGAACAACAAAAGGAACGGCGTAAGGAGTTAGCAAGGCGACTCATAGAGATAAATGCACGCAAACGAGAGGAAAGGGTAAGATTGCATCCTCAACCTTGTCTTGGAATATTCTAAAAGTTGGTTCTCATCTCCAAGATTACATGCCACATCTTTGTCACAAAGATTCATTGTATTCATGATGTTTAAGGCAGTGATCAGTGTTTGTTCTATGAACCAAATGAACCCATATATATAAACCCTACATATGAAGTGCCATGTTATTTAACATTACAGTAAAAAGTACACATAGTTGCTACTGCCCTACAAAAGGATTAACTGCTGCCAAAAACACAGATTTGCATAAGACATGAAAAAGGTGACTGACAAAATAATGCAAAGCAAAGTTTTTCTGGTTCATGCCATGTAAGTGTATGGGGGAATGGAGGTGTAGCGCCATACACTGGATGCAAGTGAGTGGTCAGCTTAACACTCCGTTTTTTTGTGGAGAAAGAGCCCCAGGTACCCACTGAGTGTGGGCTGGATGGGCTCTAGAGCTAATCTCTGACACTTTGGAGAAGACAATAATATCTTGCCCTTACTGGAAATCGGATTCATTCCTTGACAGTCCATCCTGTAGTCTAGTTACAATACTGACTGAGATGTCCTGCTTCATACATTATAAACAGCATTTAGCATATGTGTATTGCACTTTATGTCTACCTAACATCAACCGTTTTGGTCACCAAAGCATAGCATGATTTTTCAGTTACACCAAATAGCAAGGTAATCACACTATTTTCCAACTTAATTTTGAAATATACTAAGAACCATTACTTTGTACATACAGCAACAAATTTTAATGATTGATCCTAATGAATCTTTATATAAAGCTGGCAGAAGATGAGGAACAGTTGAACCAACTGCTGGCTGCTCAAGACTTAGAAGAGGGAGAAGAAAATGAATTTCAGGTAAGAGTCTGATAATGTACAAAACAGAACTGCAAGACATGAAATCTGGATGTTTAAAAATGTCTGTTTTTACAGAAAATACTGGATTTTTATGAGTTATCTGATGGAAATGATCTGCAGAAGCTGATAAGCCAACTACAGGCTAGAATTGAAAGAACAAAGCAGAAAATAGCTGCAGCAAACACTGCTGAAGACACTGTGACAGAGGTAACAACAAATGGTTCACACACACAGTAACTATGAGCAGTATTGTAATGAGAAAATTCTGGTTTAGGTCATGCTCTTTCTTACAGGATCCTAAGCCCAAAATTGTAAAACAAATTCTGAAACCAAAGGACCAAGAAGATTTTGAAACATGGATTGCAGGAATAAAGCAAAAGAGGTGAGAGAAAGTTGTAGCACTTACTTTGTTTTGACATACCGTTTACTCCATGGTACAGGGTTTTCCATGAAATGCGGATGATGCACTCTCATTATCATCATCACTTAGTTAACAAGAAATGTCCTCCTCCAGTTTCAACCAGTCCACTTTTTTACATCCTATGATATCAATTTTAAAATTGTCCTCCCACTTGTACCTGTGTCAGGCTAGTTTTTGTACAGTATTTAATCCAACAACTGCATAGTCAGTATAGCATTCGCTATGGGCTGATGGTCCAGGGATAGAATTCTGGTAGGGGCAAGATTTTTTTTTCACCCATTCAGACTGGCCCTGGGGCCCACACAGTCTCCTGTATAATGGGTTCTAGGTCTCTTTCCCAAGGATCAAGCAGCCAGGTTGTGGCATTGACCACGCACCCCCCTGTAGCACTGCGGTTAAAGAAAGACTAGAGCTATACCTCTATTCCCCCTCTGAGCCTTCATGGCCTCTTTGGGTGACCATTACCTTGCTTACATGTTTTGGCCTTAACATGTTCACCATGAGGGAAGTCTCCAACAAAGGAATACAGTAAAGTCAGTTTCTGTTAAAGATCTGCAAATATATAACAGAACATGCCACTACTGTATTCCTTTGTTGACTACCTCCCTGATGATGGCCGTGCTAATGCCAAAACATTTGGAAGGCACATGGTACAGTGACAAATGACTGTTTGTTGTTAATTGTGCAATTATTGGATTAAATACTGCATAACCAGTATACTGCATGACGCATGGAAAACGTTAAAGTCGGGCTAGTGGTATTCTGGCCATAATGCCAGGTAACTATTTTTCATGCTGCAATGTACAGGGGATTCACATTATTAATATTTAGTGCTGACTTGCTGAATGTTCATATCTTTTTGGTGCATGTGCCTAATGTGGTAAATTAAATAAAGTAAAATATTGTGAAGGGACTTTTAGACTGATTGTGAGAACTGAGACATACAATTTTTCTTTATTGGAATACCTGATGGGAAGAAACTGTTTTGGATATCCCATAATGAGTCTGATACTGTGGTTATTTAGTGACACTTTTTCAGCTCTACAGCTGTGCTGAAAAGTAAGTGACTGACCTACTGGAAGGCAACTACTACTATTCGTATTTAGAGACTGACAGAATCCCACAAAAAATTTTGGTTTGGAACTCAGAGTTAAGGTTCATTTGAATCTCCGAGAAACGGAGGTGAAATTGTAGACAAGACTGAAATGTCTTGGGCTAAATCCACTGGTAAATGTAAATATGAGACTGAATATTTGAGTTGTATGAAAGAAGGGTATTTCTTTCAGTAGCTTGAGAAAGACTCTGTAAGGACCAGTACCTTCAGTAATTTGATGTGAATTTTTAAGGCAAGAAATTCTGGAGAGACGCAATGCCCGACGTCAGCGTCGACAGGACATGGCCAAGCGGCGTACAGCAGCTGCCCAGGAACGCATGAGACTCATCAGTCAGCTTGCACGTAAGGAAAAGCGGGATGATAACTTCGGTATGCGTGATGAGGACTGGGATGTCTACAAAGCAATAAATAAGGTACTAGTTACCAGTGCACATGTACGACTGGAGAGATGTAGAAATATTACATTTTAATTCACTGCAGACAATTAGTACCACCACCAGTAGCAACTTGTACCTTACTGTCAGCACCAGCTTATCATTTTTGAGCAAAAAAATTATGTTTTTTTTTTAAAACCATTATAACAGCAATCAGGTAATCTGTTTGACTAATTGTAATCAGATTTTCCATGCTTATCTTCTGACATTCCTAGTGTTTCAGTAAGAGTATCTTAAGAACCATATTCTTTTTGCAGAAAAACATGCTATGCTATGTGCCTCAATGGCTTCAGAAACTTAAGTCTCTTAAAATATTCATTTTGTTTTGTTTTGGTTACTGCACTAGTTCTATGTTTGTTGTGATGCTAATCTTCATTAGTAACTTGAGCCACTGATGTCTACCGAGAAATAACTTACCAGTTCAATTTGACATAGGGCAAATGCAGGTTCTTTGATTAGTGTCCGAGCTACCGAAGGGAAGTGTCTTTCTGCCATGAATCTGTTAACCAAGACACTTTATTAAGTGAACATTACTGAATAAGTGACAGAAAATAGCACCAACAAGGATCACATGTCTGAACTTTGTCTAACTTGTGATATGTAGAAAATAACACATCATATCAGAGACTTGATCTGTTCACATCCTCAGGTGAGGTATGATAACACATTTACTAGGACTGTTCAACAGAATCACTAAGAGGTCCAGTGACAGGGAATAGCTCTTGTTGCTGAGTCAAGCTGAGTGTCTTCCAGCCCTTTTACCTGAGGACAGGAATAGATCTAATTGCTGCAATACAGTATTACCTTTTCTGCATATGAGACAGTGGATAGAGGCTAGAAACAAATAATCCTGAGTGTAGTATACTATTGTCACAAACCCTTAGAAGTGAATAAAACCGTTGTTTTATTGAAAGTCTCAAAATCTGGGTTTTATGTGATATTCATTTTTTGTAGTAAATGCAGATCAGTCATATCTTTTCAAAAGCCTTCCTCAACAAAAATCAGTGATCAAAATAGAAGCAAAAATAATTGCTCAGGACACTGTATCACAAACCAGTGTTGCCAGCACAAGATAGGCCTTGAATCTTACATGTTTAACTGAGTCACGTAAAATGAATAAAATATTTACAGCTTTAATACACGTGTATTTCGCCTCTCACACCCTACCTTTTACCATCTATACTTAATCACCTTGCTAGTAACAGCAAGTCTAATTGTACCTGTTACACTTTAACTGTTGGGAGATTTGTGTTAGATTTGGTACTAATTTGTGGAACTACATATGTCATTAATTCATTTAGGAAGGTGACTCAGACAGTGATGAAGAACAGAAACTACTGGAGTTGGAGGAAGTACTTCGTCGTCATGATCCAGAATTTGAAGGTTCTGGTTCATCAACAACTGCCAACAGTACCAGTAGTGGTACCACAGCTGAAACTCACCAGCTTCACGTAGGTATAGAGCGCATCCGTGCCCCGGAACTCCTCTTCCAGCCGTCCATGATTGGTTCAGGAGAGGCAGGACTGGCAGAGACCATAGAATTTGTTCTGCGTGGCTATCCATCTGATGTTCAGAATGCACTTGTCAGCAACGTCTTCTTGACTGGTGGTTGTGCAGTATTCCCTGGTTTGCCAGAGAGACTCCGCCGGGAACTGCAGGAGATGCGCCCATTCAAATCCACATTCAATGTCACCATTGCTGCCAATCCAACACTTGATGCTTGGTATGGTGCCCGTGTTTTCTCTTCTTCTCCTAATCTCAGCCAGTATCTTGTCACTAGATCAGAGTATGAGGAGAAGGGTGGTGAATACGTAAAGGAACACGGTGCTTCTAACAAGTACTATCCTTCACCAACACCTCTTCCTCAAGCAGAGACCATTCCATTACCTGTAGGTGGAGAAGAAATTGATATAGATGGGTTCTAAATACTTATGTACTGACCACAAAAGTAACTTGTTAAGATAACATTTATAATTTCCAGTGAACACTTCCAATAAACATTATTGCTGAATTAATGGAGTTTAACTTAACGTTAATGAAGTTTAAAAATAACTTAAAGCTCTCTGTATCAGTGGAACATTTCAGTAGCCTAAAGAGTTTATGTTATTCAATGACACATGTATGTAATATAAATGAATTTCACGACTCATATGGTAAATTTATGAATAGTTTTCATTATTTAAGGTCTCAGTGAGTTCTTTGGTAATTCTTTCTTTTTGATCTATAAATCAAAATTTGAGCTGTGTCTATCTAAACACATTATCTCCATGAGTTTTTGTTTATAGAAGTACTTTAGGAATTATTCCATTACCAATACTTGGTTTACTGAAACTTTGATCTGGATTTCTTTATCTTAGATATTATCTTCAGACTCTAAGCTATGTATATAATATTTATGCATTGCTCACATCATCACATATTCATGTTCTTTCATCAGACTTGCTGTATAGTTGGGATAGTCCAACAGAAAATTTCATTCTGACTCCATCTTTTTAAGGTTTTTATTTGGGGTGGGGAAAAGCAACACCATTCTTAAGATACAAAAGCTTTACAAGTATGGAGATATGGCCCATTTTGGAGCAATCGTAGTTTCCAAATGTGATGTTGACAATTCTACACACCTTATTGGCACTGGTGTTCATTTATTGCTAAGGCAAACTTGTAGTGGGTCTACCAATGGGAGAATAATTTTCCGCATGGAGGGTTGTTAAAATGTTCAAATCTCAGTAAGTTTCACATCTTCCATCATGTACTGCATTCTTGTGGCAAGCTGGAATGCTACATGGCAGTCAGTTGTTGACAAAACTTATTACAAATACAGGCAATTTTTTCTTCCTTGTACTTACTTGACCTTTCCAGGTCGAGTTGCAGTAATAAGGTATAAATATGTATTGTATGTTTCACCAATTGTTTAGGTGAAGGGGCAAAATATTTGACATTATTTTACTCTAAAGATGGAGGTAGTAGGTTCCTCTGAAATGCTGGTAATCATCCACCACATCACATGATGTAAATTCCAAAAGGTCACGGTCTTAATTCCAAAATCACTTCCTCTTACCCTGCTTGTGGTACAGTAATGGCAGAAGTGGCAGTTGAAGTTTGTAACAATAGGGCCATCTGTTGACAGCTATCAAAATTTATGTCATATATTATTCACCTTGTAGATTCAAGAGTGTTTTACTTGTGTTTTAAATACTTCCCATATCAAAAATGTTTGAAATTAAGGCTGTAGATCTTAATGAGACGTACTTTATGCTCTGCACAAGAATTAACAAGAACCATTTCTGAATTAGGAAAATTGAATTTAATGTCAATATACAGTGGGCTTTCAAGACTAGTAGCAGCCAAAAAAGAAATAGTCCAACAACTTTTGGTATAGACCCCAGGATCAAATTTCAGTATAATCTGATCATTAGTTTTGAGATGAAACATACAAAAGAACACTAGACTAACTTTTATGCATTCACTTTATGTATTTTGTGCAACCAGTACATACAATATAAATCAACTTGTAACATAATACATAATAATACTTTTACATGCTCACAGACTGACTGACTGTACTGCCTGGGCACAACTTCTTAAATGTATTGCACAATTTAAATTAATTGAAACTGAAAACAGTACAACTTGACTTATTTCCTAGTAACTGCATTTCCTGTCCTTTATATATAATGTTTATACCATCTGGACTGAACATATAATGAATCACTTCATGGGGCCTTCTTTCAAGCATCTGGACTGATTTTTACTGGAATTGAAAGTGCCATTTCCTCCACAGTAACCATGAAGATTCCAGTGTCACATCTCAGTCACCTAAGACGTATTTGTTACGATGGGCTTGCCGATATGAAGGTGACACTGAATAACTTCCAGGTTCAAAGGCACAAAAACTCATCCTATTCTACTTCTTTACACTTCACAGAATACTTGCAGATAGGAAAAGAAGTTACTTTTATACAAAGTATGATAGACTAGCCAGGTATGATCACAGAGAAGCCACAGCTGCAACTACTGTATATACTGTTTTTGATATTACAAATTCAAAACAGTACAAAAGATAGCAGTTTTCAGTTTTAACATACCCAGATACATCAGTGTTCTATGTGAAGTGAAGTATCTATAATAAACTACAGTATTAAGATAAATAAAATATTAAAAAAGTTAACAAATATCCTTGAGACACTTTTTCATAGTCAGCTATCTGGAAGAGAAGTTGAAGGTACTTGTGTTACTTCCTCTTGCGATGGTTCCTTAGATGAACTTTCAGTGCCAGTGTTTGAATAACTGGAGCAGAAGTACATCATATAGGAAAGTAATCTGCAAGAAATGATTAAGATGTGAAGTTCAAAGTACATCTATTACCCGGCCAAAATGGGAACATTTATCATAAAGGAAGTTACATAGCGGCAGCTCCAACCTTGTGGAATTAAAAAATACTTGCAGATTTTTCAGCCTAAACTAAACAAAACACAGCAGCTTGATGTACTACATAAAGGAAACTTATCACTTTTTGTGATTAGAATTATTGAGATGATTGCTGCAGCTTTTTGTGTCATGTGTTCAATACATATTGCAGATGTGTTTGTAATTCTTAGAGAAAAATAGCTTTTAGGTTTGTGTTGTACTGCAGTCTGCATAACATGTACCTGAAAAAATCTGAGAATACTGTTTTGGAATCTATTCTATGGAGTAATATTGTCTGCTGAAATTTATCTACTTACCCAAGAAAAACAGAGCTGAATGACAGAATGATGAGAAGACCAAACTGTTGTGGATATGGAAACAGTATTACAAGAACAGACTTCAACATGTCCATACCCATATTTAGAGAATTCTGAACTCCATTTACCACTCCACGTTTATGTTCCACAATTTGCTCTTGCATGATCTGTGTGACCGTGAGATCAATAAGCCACAAACCTGAAAGTGAGAGTTTTTTATAACTGGCAGTTACATTCACTGTAAAGTTGTTACTCTTGGAATATTTTCATGTTACAGCAGATTAATCTTAATTTCCTTTATTCAGTAACACTAACTGGTTTGTAAATCATGAAACGTTACGTAACTTTTGCCATATTCCAGCTGCTTTTTATTATAAGACACCTTAACTTTACTCAAAAGAAGATATTAAAGTGTAACTATTCAACATTAGATTATGTTAATTATCACAGAACTTTCATATGGAATACAGTATGGCATTCTGGGACATTTTTGCATAAAACTCATTTTAAAAATCTGGTACTAAAATTGTAGAATTACAGACCTTGAAATATGGACAAACTTTGCACTTTAATTTATGTTTATTTATCTGTTTACAAATAACTAAAGTGTACCGTTGTTCCACCCTGCTCTCTTATCGCATGTTCATGCCCTCCCTTATTCCACAAGCGGATTTCATTCTCACCATATCTTGAAGCAATTATGCCTCCAAAGAGGGCTGCAGCTGAAACAATACTTTTGTTGTTTGTTTCCTGGTCATTGGAATTGCTTTTAGGTGAGGATGCATTTTGAGCACTTGGATGCCAGGGTACTTGTAAAGTTGACACATCAAATGGAGATCCTGGTAGCCAGATGGAAACAACACATGCAACCAGTGCAGTCACCTACAATGTATTGTGAAGACATATTTTGAATATTTCACCAGTAACAAATGCTATGAAAGCCACAAAAGAAATTCAAAGAACTCAAACAATGGGGTCTGATAGGACCCACCAAAGGTTTGAAAATATTAGCTACATGGAATAAGAGACTGAGTAACATGTTTGGTACACAACCACCATCTAAATACTACAGTCATGAATCTATATTTCAGCTTGACATATATATACAAGGGCACACATTACATAAATGTCATGTGTAAAACCACTGTATATGTAGGCATGTTTCAACCATATATGACCTTCTTGAGTTACCTTAAAATTGCGTGAATTCAGGCTTTCACCATGGTTTAAATGAGGTTTCAGTCTTCTGGGGTGTTAGACTGCATAACATCCCTGAAGAACAAAGACCTACTTTAAAACCCCTAACAGATTGCCTTAAAATATAACATATTTATCAGATGTTTTATAAAAACCAAATTTTAATAGAACAGTATGATTTGAGGTCTCAATAAGACTTAGTAATAGTCCTTAAAAGATTAATAATTCCAGTTGTTATGATAAACAGCCCAAGTAGGCCTAGTAGGGATGTTGGTGATGCAACTGTTCCATTATTTCCAGAAGCAAATTCTTCTTACTTGAAGTCCAAATCCCAGCACTCCAACGGAATTCAATCCTATGAGTCTTCTTAAAAAAGAATATGTCAGAATTCCAGTTATTCCAAATACTGCTGCTAGTCCTTGTGCAGCTCCTATCAGTAATGGTGTGATTTGTGTGTTTCCATAAGCTGAAAATAATCATTTACCTTAGAGAATTTTTTACACTGACTTGCAATTTTGAGATCATACCATAATCAGCATTGTGTCTTCACCCAAAATGCTGTTTTATGATGTATAATAGGTGGAGTCAGTTCAGGATCATCCATATTAATATGTGCGGCCAGACCTGTTAAGTATGAACAAGCACAGAACCCTGCATGCACATTTAAGAAAATCTAATTGGATTCTTACTCATAAGGTTTAGGTTTATTTTTATTGTTCATTCTTATAGTCATTCTCAGTCACATTATTGCTATGTACAAAGAAGGCTGGTTCAAGCAGTAATATGTCGGTATTTAGGAAGTGCCCAGTTCAAATATCAACCAGGATGCAAAATATCCAATCTGAGCTGAGTTTATTCAGTCCCACCAGGATGATGTCAGGATAGTACCATAAATTATCCCAAGACTACTTCCTTCGACATTCTTTCCTGTTCGTAATTCACGGTCGCCCAAACATTGGACCCTGTACAGTATATGTTACTGATAATGCCATTAAATAAAACAAGTACAAATAAATTACTGATGTCATGACAAGCATTATGAAGTGGACCATAAATAAAAAATTTACCGGTATGTAAAATGTAATTACATTTTGAACACTTGTTAGACGCTAGTGGACGAGTGATCAGCCTAACACAGACATATCTACCTGACAACACACAACACTCACGACAGACGTCCATGCCCCCAGCAGGCGAGTGGCCCCAGACCCACATCTTAGACTGCACTGCCACTGGGAACAGCTGTTACAACCAATGATATGAAGAAAAACAAATGAATTCTAGTAATTCTCCAGCTGCAGATCTTTTAACTATATGTTGAATGTCATATATGACAGTGACATTAAATAAAGTATGAAATTTAGGCAAAAAATACTCAGAATTTTAGCACTTTTTGTACATGGATAAAGTAGCTTATCCTGAATTGTACCAAGGCCTGGTAGATTATGAACTTTAGTCTGCATAATCATGCTTTATGGATAAGCTATTTTGTCACATCTGGCATGTACGTTCAACAAGTAATCTGTACCTGTAGTAACAGCATCTAACCCAATGACTGTCATGTACAGAAGAGCCAGACCTATGCCAGCCATCTTCATTGGTTGCCTAAAGTACATGAGCCAATCAAGACAGCATGCAGAACACGACTTTAAGTAGCTCAGTTTTCTCGGTGTTCTTTCTGGACAGGTACAAGGCTCTGCATGAGCCACACAATCTGGCAAATGCTCCTTCGCATCCTTGACTGCCAAGCGAGGATTCTCCTTATATACATGCCACAATAAAGAGTACCTGTAAGTCGTTAAGAGCTTGCTGTTTTTCATACAATCACATGAATAACCTACACAGGTTCATTTACTGTTATACATGAAAACTGAACAGCTCTAATTGTCATTCAAATTTCAAGCCTTTCCATGATAAATTACACAGACAACAAAACCCACTTTATCATTAGAGTGGGATCCAACACCATGCAGTTACAACTATAGGTAACTATTCTTGAGGAACCTACAGCAGAGTACTCTGAAACACGGACACTATGAAACTGCAGTTTCATATTCCAGAACACTGCACCCATAATATTCATCAGCATGAGAACCTCAAATCTTATGCTGCCATATCAAATTTCCTTACTACACAAGTAAAACCAGGAGCCAGGATAACAGGACAGTGACTATGCTGTGGGCTGGATGACAAATGAAGCATGGTTCAACTTCCAGAAGGCATAAGAGACCTTTCTCTTCTCAAAAATTTCTGGAGAGGATACGGGACCTGTGCAACTTTCTATTCAATGGGAACTGACAGCTCTTTCCCCACGGATGCAGTAGGTGACTACTCACCTCCACGTGGCTCCAAGGCTGAGAAAGAGCACAGCTGTACTCCACTCCCGAGTGCCTTCATGACTTGCACAAAGTACAGCCTTTTTTTAAACAGGTAAAGTCACAACTGCAGCATAAATTATCAGAATATGGTAGAACACATATTCTGACAATGTAATATTTCAAAATCATTTATCCCAGAAGAGCATGGTGTATATGATAAACAACAATGAAAGCATTAAACGTGGCAGACTCTAACATGGGACTGACATAGTCTTGGGAACCACCTCCTCATCCTCATTCTATGCTTTAATTGACCACTCCTGTACTCTGTGATCCATCCCTACCAACTTCATTGCCTATACAGGGTGATTCAGGAGGAATCTGCAATACTTTGGGAAATGATATTATGTGTGATTCTAAGCAAAAAAGTTCATATGAACATGGGTCCGATTTTGAACGGTTACCGAGATATGGTAAAAAGAAAATACGGACCATCCTGCGAGCACGAACAGCAATTACGTAATAAAAAACATCACATGCATGCAGGTACTCACCATTGTGTTACTGATGATCTGCAATGGACAAAACCCTGGCTCGTCGACGTCTGGCACATCG
>Ga0123352_10006306_pt1 | contig 18116 bp, 8 predicted proteins | sample TergutLab28metaG_FD_89700 | JGI IMG/M metagenome (GOLD analysis project Ga0123352, IMG submission 89700) | Labiotermes labralis P1 segment gut microbial communities from Petit-Saut dam, French Guiana - Lab288 P1 | ecosystem: Host-associated > Arthropoda: Insects > Digestive system > Gut ... | reverse complement strand
TCCATTTGCTCTGAGGTAAGGTAGGTATGTAACTAACGTGTGGTATAAGCGACATTATTTGGTTCCGTTGCATGGCGTCTCTACAGCAGTGTTGCCACTATTAAAGTTCCAACCCTCGTATATCGCAATGTACGTAGGTTATTCGGAAAGTAAGTACCGTCTGTGCATATCTCTCGCTCATCCCCGAGACTGTTACTTTGCGCATGTGCAGTGACTTCCTCTATCAATTGAGAAGCCACAGACGCCATTTCGTGAAATCCGTGTTATGTTTATGTTTGTTCCCTTCCGTTAAACATGTTTAAGACAATTGAAGGGACCGCCGACTGTGAAATACGGTCTGTAATTCGTTTTTTGAATGCTAGGAATGTGCTACCAATTGAGATTCATCACCAGATCTGTCAAGTGTATGGTGACAATGTGATGTGTGATGGCATGGTTAGGAAATGGGTTCGGATGTTCAATAAGGACGAGAGAACGTGCACGATGAGGCGCGAAGTGGGCGCCCATCTTTGGTGAATGATGATTTGGTGCGTAAGGTCAACGAAAGAGTGCGTAAAGACAGACGTTTCACCATTTCTGATCTGTCCCTGCACGTTCCTCAGATTTCAAGGACTCTAATCTATGGCATTGTCAGTAGTCATTTTGGTTATCGCCGGCCGAATTCTATGAGGAAGGTATAAAAAAAACTTGTGCCCCGCTATGATAAGTGCCTCAATAATGGCGGCGAATAGGTGGAAAAATAGTTTGAAGAATGTAGAATCTGATAGCAATAAAATTTTATAAGAAACCTTACTCGATTTTTTTTTACAGCGAAACGGTACTTACTTTCTGAATAAGCCTCGTATGATATAGTCACCAGCTGTACATAAACCACTGTTCAAACATATGATTCCATTCCATTGGCACTGAACGCGTAATATGCAAATACTATTGCCGCAAGCAATGATTACATTCAGCTGCTAAGATAATATGTATGTACTTGGTTTACATTTGATCTAACACATAATTTGATAAACAGAATGACAAATTCATTGACCCTCATGCAATGTGACATGAGTGTCAGTCTCAAATGACCAGTCCCGTAGTAACGTAGACTTATACGAAAAGTGTATTATTGACTTCATATACATTCAAGTTAACGGTAAGGAAAGGCAGAAAAAAGGTTGACGGAAAAGAAAATAAGGAACGATAACGAGGAAGGTGCTTTGCTTGTATAGGAATGGTTGCAATTGGTACCTGGCGTGCAACTCAATTACCGCGCTGTTGTGCACATCGGCTGACAGAATCGGTAATATATTCACTTGGACCCCATTACAAAAGCTTTTCACCTGTGGCTACACTGCTTTGTTCGTAAACAAATCGATAACAGAGCTCTCGTTCAGTATTGCACCCTTGTGGTCTTTGGCGATAATGCAGTTTAAAGTAAGGGTAAAATGCACCATTGTACAGGCACTGAGGCTCTGTACAGGCCATACGGCCCATAGTGGAAGTAGACGTATAGCTCTATTCTTTCTTGACCACGGCACTAGAAGGGGGTGAGTGGTCAGCGTCACGCCCCGGCCTCTCTTTACCGCGGAAAAGACCCGGTACCCATTGTACAGGAGGCTGGGTGGGCCCCAGGGCCGGTCTGGACAGGTGCGGAAAATCTCGCCCCCCACTGGGATTTGATCGCCAGACCGTCCAGTCCGTAGCCAGTCGCTATACCGATTGAGCTACCCGGCCCACAATAAGGTAGTTTAGTTGTACACTAAATCCCTCTGTTCGAGGTATGGCACTAGGGGCAATCTCCCCGCGTGGCCACGCCACCTCCTGTGACCATCCACGCTGCAAGTACTGTACTCTATGTTTCCCTCAAACACAAGATGATAACATTCATATCATTGTCAGTGTCACTTGTATAAATACAAAGTTCGTGCATTCGCCTCAGTGTTATTTTAAATCCTGAAATGTTACATTACCAAAAGACGTGTATTTACAATGGTGCTAATTTTGTTCAGTGCCATACACATATTACCGATGGTATTCAATTGGAGGACAAAGGTTGTTTGGTTGTGACGGCATTCAACGAAAGTCTGCGAAAAGTTTTCCATTATTTGAATCAAATTTCCACAAAAACACGTTGCTCGTGAGTATCACCTATTCTTTAGGACTGAAAAACTCGCCGAGCAAGCACGACACCCTAATAGACAGAGCACAATGTCTAAGCAGAGTAGAACGATTCGGTTTGTGGCATTCGCCGAAAGGAAACTCGCCACTACGCAGCGCAACCAGCGGGACTTCTCTCCATCTTCGCTTTGGCGCGCTAATTTAAAAGATCGAAAACTTTACAACGGACTTCTTATTCATCTATTTAAAAAAATTATTATAGGTACAATAATGTGTACAACCAACTAGATGCAATAATAACTATTTATTAATAATTTTAAATAGAGGTAAAGGTAAGGTAAAGGTAAAGGTAAACGTAAGGATGAATTTGTCTGTCCCTTTTTGATGTTTGTGTGACCGTGCGTCATTGATACAATAACATAAACAGCCAACTACATGCAACAATAATAATTTTATTATTAATAATTTCAATCAGCTCAACATGTTTCGGGCGATAATTTTTCCACAAGCTGTAAACACAGTCTAGTGCTCCTGGGGATGGGGAAACATCAAATTTATTACAGGTAACAGACAGAGATAAAATAAAATAAACGTGTTTTGCTCGTACGTGTGGATGTTTGGCTACAAACACTTACAGACAAGGCAGACTTCAATGGATATATGAATTTGTGTGTGTGAGGAACTGTCGCAGCGAGGTGCACAACCATAAAACTGGGCTGATTGATAAGGACGAATTGAAAATGACGTGGTACAACGAAACAAAGTCTTCAGTATGAGACAGTTTACCCAGTGGAGGAACATGAAGAAAGAATAAATGCAGACGGGGGCCGAAGAAAAGAACAGACGATTTGCAAATGCCATTAATGACCTGACATTTGGCCACGCGATGGGTGCAGACGTTGAAGCTAAGTTAGGCAGGTGGATCTACTTGTAAGTGGGGGTTAATCGGAAACCCGAACTGAGACAAGAAGCCACTGATTGACCCCTAATGCTCGAAGTTAAGAGAGTTGAGGGGAATTCTTGTCACGGGTGTTTGGGAGTTCATAGACCACACATCCGGCCACTCCCAACAGGCGTAGATCTTCAGCAGTTCCTTTCTGCTTCTGGGATTATGCACAGACACTTCAAAAAGTGTAAGGCAGATTGCTTGAACATGACCATTTATTCCAGGGCACCACGACACAATTACACTGCACTAGAATCATTTCTGGCATTGGTTTTTCTGGTAGGTGTAATTCTCTCTTCTATTGCAGGACACCCACTACATTCTATCACCTTTCTTTCCCTTCATAACACTTAATTCGTATACAATTTTCAAACTTTGCATCCGTTTTGTGTATTCTGTTTACTTCGACTAAAGAAATGGAGATCTTCTTGATTTCTTCTTTCCTGTGGCGCTGCGGCCCAACGCGGGTCATGTCCTCTTCATTCTTGAGGTTTCTAGATCACACACAACGACGCGCCACAGTCGGTATGACTCCTCTGGATGAGTCATCAGCTCGTCACACAGACCTCTACCTGACAACACAAAACAGTCAACCATGCCCCCGGTGGAATTCGAACCCACGATCTCAGCAGGCGAGCGGCCGTAGACCTACGCCTTAGACCGCGCGGCTGCTGGGATCGGCTCTTCTTGATTTAAGGGATCGATTTTTATTTTGTACTTAACTTAATGTTTTATTTAAGTTCGTCTAAGAACAGACACTTCAAAACTAATAAAATAAAAATGACAAAAATCGCATCTCTTTACATGCCAGACTGTACTGAAACCTTAAATTTTGAATGAACTTAGAGAAAAGAACAACAAAAACAGAAACTACTTCCGTTCCTTTAGCAAAAAGATTTACTTGTATATTCTTGGCCGCAACTGCCTTAAACAGCGAGCCATGTCTCCTCTTACAGTACGTCATGACACACCGGTACCTTCACGACAGGAACAACATCGTTACACGACCGCTGGCAGACTCAGCTCTTCGGCTTGTTACGACCAAAAACAATTCTCTCCCTTAACAAACCTCTCTTTCGCCTTCGTTCTTCCGTTTAATCGGAGGAAGCATAAAGATAATTTTTAAATGTGGATGTCGAAAGCTCCACTTTCTCTATGTTTCTTTTTATCTTTCTTTCTGAAATTTCTCTTTAAAGAGACAGGACATTTGATGATGACAGATTCTATCCCTTGTGTGACGTAGTTTGCGGCATGATTCCTGTCTTCGATTTTCTAGAATTCCGCTAAGATTTTCTCAGCTAAAAATCAGAATCTTGAGCTGTGAAACATCTGATTTAAAAAAGACGAATCTCAGTGATAGGAAAGAGTATTCTCTGTTTCTTTGTTACTTACAAAGCTTTCCTACGAATTTCGGAAAATTGAGAATATTTCCCTCCGAGTATCCTTGATTCCGGATTGAATTGTGATATACCTGTTACATTATGCAGCTAACGCTTTATTACAGGTCCAACACACCCTTCAAAAGGTGACTGAATTATGTGACTTTCTTGCAGAGAAAGGGACAAAAATGTAATACAAATTGCCTCTCAGAAATCACTTCGTCAAAAATGCAATGAGATATACGATCATACGAAAGAAACAGAGCAGGATTATCTTCGTTTGTCATCACAAACTTAGAAAAGTGCTTGAAATATTAAAGGCACCTTTCAGTGTTAATGGATCGAAGTAAGAAATCAAGACAGCAGGTTACTTCAGGGGCGTCAGTCTTCAGTTCAATATTTAATGTTCTTGATGGAAAAATTATGACAGGTGGAACGAAAATTTCACTTTCAGACATGCAACACACACACACACACACCACACACACACACACACACCATACACCTACACACACACACCACACACACACACACACACACAAAACTCTCACAGTCCGTCCAATTTCTGCCAACAACTCTTGAAAAGGCCTTCTTACTTCAAACAAAACCAGTTTCCAAACATGTTTCGGAACAAAAGAATTTCCGCTGCCGTACACATTGGGTGGATGTACCAAGTTCCACAAATAAATTAACACGTAAATTAATGGGTTATATATGTCAATGCTCTGGTATATTTTATATAAAAAAATAGGAAGATAATAAACAGATTCTGAATTGAGTGACGTAAAAGAGGGCCAGAATATAATCTGCTATTAATTTATTTGTAAATATTATTTTCATTTATTTCTGTAATTCCGAAACATTCAACATTTGCCACAATGCCACTGGATTCATTTAGCTTGATACACGTACTATTTCTGTTTTGCAATCCGGAAGCGAAGCTTAAACATTCCCTACGGGAGTTATTTTGAGACAAACCTTCTTACTAGTACCTTATACAGCAGATTATTCATATCAGAGGATTTTCGTGTCTGACGGAAAATAAAGTTTAAGGACATTGGACGGAAGTTAATTTACTATGTTTTTATGTTCATGGGACCGTGCATCGTAATTCTGTGTCAATAAATATCCAACAAGATGCAACTATACACAGTTCATTTTATCTGTAAACTACTCTATATATTTCAGGTGATCTCTCCACCCATCATCAGGAGCACAAATAACTGTATCTACAGCATCTGGTACTGGTCAACCGTTGCTGCTACCTGTGGCTATCGTGGAGGATTTTAGACTAGAGTCTCAACTCCAATAGCGACAGGTAGCAGCAACGGTTGACCAGTACCAGATGCTGTAGATACAGATATTTGTGCTCCTGATGATGGGTGGAGAGACCACCTGAAATATATAGAGCAGTTTACAGATAAAATAAACTGTGTATAGTTGCATCTTGTTGGATACTTATTGACACTTAATTTATTCTTTCCTCTTCATGGAACATTTCAGATGGAAAACTCAAATTTTAAATGTAACTAACACACCAGCATCTTGATTTAAGGCAAACCGTGAGCGCCTAAATCTCCCTGCTACTGAGGAATTCCATGATGTGTTTAGCAGGAATATGAGGGCCATGATCCTACCTCCGCAGCAGGTACTGAATGGTTGAGACGTATCCGGACTTCCAACAACTGGAGCCGAGATACTGTCCTTCAACCCAATCGGATAGATCCAGTCTTGTTGCTTTTCTAGAATAAGGATTAAAAGTAGGAATTTATCTGGCCCGTACCTGTTTCTAGAAGGGTTACAGGTTTGTGACAAAGTTAAGGAGAAATTATAAGGTACTGCGTCCAGATTTTCCACACAAACTGAGCATACCACCCTATTGATCTTCAGAGGATACGGTTTCTTGAAGAGTGAAAAGAAAAGAGTTGAAGAGGCACCCAGGATGATGAGACGCTATTCAATGCGACTGAATTACTTTGGCTCATTGAATCTTCTGCAGGAAGAAAAAGCACGACAACCACTTTTTCCAAGTTGCAGCTCTTCAGATTGAGTTGGTTCAGATTTGTAATTTATCCACCATTTTACTGAAGATAAATAGGAGCTTTCTGGAAGCAATTTGGTGCCAATAACAGCGTTCTATTGAGGAACACAGCTGTGGCACAGACGCGTTAGGCGAGAACGCTAACTCAAGCCTGTATATTGCAAAGGTTACCTGTACTTGTCTTTGAGAAGTGGTTCCGAAATTCTCTCTTCATATTCCAGTATTTTAACGTAGTGTTCTAAAACTCAATGTGTAGGCATAGAGTTCAGTATTATGTTGTTTCTTAAAGAGGAACAGACAGATCCGTGATTAAGCTAAAGCGATTTAGGTTAATTTCTTTGGTCCAGTGGGGAAAAAAGCACAGATAAAAGCGTTAACACAAATGTACAATATTTATACATGTAAAAATGGTAAATGTGTCCCTTTCCAAGCCACCAAAGCTAAAGGGAAAGTAAAAAGTAAATAGCCACTTATTTATCTTAGCACTAGATGCAGGTGAGTGGTCAACTTCACACTCCGGCTGTCTTACCCCCGACGCAAAAACGTTAAAAAAAAAAAAGAAACGTTTCTTGCCTCTACCGGAAATAGATTTACGCTTAATTTTATGTACGAAATTTATTAGACACTCTTAATGTTTGTTGTTCGCTTGATGTGTAGAGTGAAGATCAACATTCCAAAGATTAATACAAACGTTATTATGGGTAACTGTAGAGCTCTGTGACCGGGTAGTATTGTTACACTGACACATATGTGGAGAATAGCTTTGTATTGGTTCGAAAGCGCAAGAGTTTGGAATCTGACTGTGTTTGATCGCTTTCTGTTCAAAGCCCAATATGCAATTGTTCGTGATGAATCCAATGGAAACAAGTTGGTTGGTTCTTTAGAAATGACTTCTTGCAAGCCTTTCTGCAGCGATAAAGGCTAAGCTTCCGCTGCATTAACCCAAACACTACCAACAATTCACAGCCTGTAGACACAAACGTGACTTTCTGTAAGTGGAAATGAAAGTTTTATTGACGGCAATGAAAAGGATGATTGTTGCGGTCAACACTAACCTACCTTCTTTTCCACATAGTCATAATCATGTGACAAGTGTCACGTGACTGGTGCACAGGAGGAAACAAAACTGGCAGACAATTTTTTTGGTCAAGGGATAGGAAAAACTACATAATTTAAGACAGGATATCGCTATAGTATGGCAGTAAGTGCAACAGCCGCAGGTCAGGTAACGTTATTACCGTAAGTAACAACAATTCAAAGTGACGAACGTGCAGCATCAGGGCGAAGGAACTTTACGTACCGCAGGTGAAGTGTAAAATGGACGGAAGGAAGTAGCACTGGTTATACTTTTGTATTAAGGGCATTAATAGATAAACGTCTGAGTATAATAATAATAATAATAATAATAATTCTATGAATGCAAAATATCTTCATTGCTGTGGTGAGCAAGGATTCGTGGTAGAAACTGGACAAGAAGCAATATCAACTGAATTTGTTGGGAAAAAATAAAGGAAATGAGTAAGAGGGAGTGATGCGAGGGAAGATAAAGTTTAGGGGAGTTTTGACTCAAATATTGGCTGAAGGGACGTCGCTTGTTCTCACCAGTTTTATTTAATTTGTTCAGTGACAAAATATATCGAAAAAACTGGAAGAGCTTAACACCCACCATCCTGTAATGCTAAAGTGGCAGGTATCAGATTTGCTGTTTGTAGACGGCGTAGCGGCAGGCACAGTAACTGGAAGACACTCATAAAGAATAATAAATTGTGAAATAAATTTCGTAAGGAACGAAATTTGAAGACACGCATTGAAAAGACAAAGACAAAAGTGCTTAAGAAGTGATAAAAATAATGAAAGAAACATACATTTGGAAAAGATAAAGAAGAGGTAAAGAAAAAAATACAATACTTAAGGGTGATTTTAAGAAATACAGAGAAGTAAGAAACGAGAGCAAATGGTACCATTAGAGGGCAAAATATATGTTAGGGTGTCAGTGTTAGGAAGCCAAACGTTAAAACTGAATTATTCGCAGAGTACAACCAACAAGATGCAACGTTGCACAATTTATTTATTTCTGTAAGACACTGTACATGTTTCAGACGGTTTTCCGTCTATCATCAGGAGCTCAAAACTGCACGTACAGCGTCAGGTATTTGTCAGACCAATACTGCTACCTGCTGCTAGCCTATCTAACAGCAGGTAGCAGTAATGGTCTGACAAATACCTGAAACTGTATGTGCAGTTTTGAGCTCCTGGTGATGGATGGAAAATCCGTCTGAAACATGTAGAGCGTCTTACAGAAATAAAGAAATTGTGAAATGTTGCATCTTGTTTGTTGTACTCTGCGAATATATTAGCGATGCACGGACCTATGAATGTTAAATTTGAAACTGAACTCTTAGAGCAATTATATTGTGACCGTTGACAGTAGCGTCAAGAATGATGAGAGGTTTGAAATTCAGGGGTAGGAGGATGGGAGGAAGCAAGAGGGGAAAGTGCATAAGGAGTTTTGTAAGAAAGTACTGGAGGTACCAAAGCAATTGCGTATGCAACAAGTATGAAGGAACTGCAGAAGATAAACCGGAAGGGAAGAAGTGAAGAACAGAAGAGCATTGTATTACCCACCATATCAGACGCAACCTATAAATTGACAAGGTGTTTCATCGAATTTGATAGGCTACTTACGTCATTTGGCCTTAGGGTGTTAAAATAGGGTAATCTGACTGCGAAAGATTATGGGAATTAGATTTAACAATACGGATGCAGAGACAAAATTTAGAAAGATCTTTTACTACGGCGCTGCAACCCAACCCGGTCCTATATCGCCTCGTTGTTGAAGTTTCTAGATCACACATAAATAATCACACACACACACACACACACACACACACACACTTTGTAGGATTCCTCAGAACGAATAATCAGCTCGTCGCAGAGACCGCTACTTACACAACACACCACCACCACCACAACAACACACAACAATAACAACAACAAGAGGCTAATATTCCTGCCCTCAGTGGGATTCGAACCCGCATCCAAGAACTGTAAACCTACGCCTTAAACCGTATGGCCACCGGGATAGTCATTAAGGGTATGTTTGCAAGCAGGAATAAACAAACAGGCAATCTTTATCCTGTCCATATCCGTGCACTGATGACACTAGATTACGCAAAATTCCGACTAATGCACTATATGATTTAACACCATTTTATTCACACTACACACTGCTACAAGTTTCAGCCATCAGGGACCATCCTCAGGTAACACTGATACATTTGGTGAGCAGCGTGCTGTACGTTACGTAGCAGTTAAACCTGCCACGCAACTACCAGCACGCTGCTCTTTAACCTGATATTTACATCTGGACAAGCATTTTGTTGACTGTGCTCACAAAATGTATCATTACTTCCTGAGGATGGCCAACTTTCATGGATACAATGTGTAGCAGTGTAACAGTCTGCATAAAATCGTGTTACCACATTTTAGTGCATTAGTCAGATTCTTTACGTAATATAAGAAAGGCAGTGTGTGTGTAACGGAACAATGGGGCGCATTCGTACAATATTGTTACAGCGGAGTGCCAATAAGTATTACATATTCTGCAATTGTGTTTGTAGCCTTAGTTATCCAGCATGCAATGTGCATGTGCCATGCTGTAGTCTGTGGCCTGCCCTCCTGTACAATATTTTTTCACATTATCTCACAAACGGCACGATTTTTCGAAAAATAAAAATATTGAACATAAAATGTGTTTTGATTTTCTCTATAAATTTTTTTCTGAAACATTTCTCATTCTAAGAATTGAGCGAAATATGGTTTAAAAAACGTAAATTGTAAAGTATCCGCTGCTCTTTTCAGATTTTAATGAAACTTGAATTTTCTCAACAATTTTTCGAAAAACGCTCAAATATCAAATTCCACATAAATGTGTCCAGTGGGAGCCGAGTTGTTCCCTGCGGACGGACGGACAGACAGGACGAAGCTAAGAGTCGCTTGTCGTAATTATGCGAAGGCGCCTAATGGCACTGCAGGAGAAGGATTAAATGTATAGGGAAATGGGACAGGCAGTAAGAGAGCATTAAAGTGAAGGTTAAACATTTTATGTATATTGGACCGTGCATCATTGTGACAGTTGAAGAATAAGAGACCAACTTGATGTCACTAGTTATTAAGTTTTATTTCAATTCTTCTATGCTTAACATGTTTCGGACATTAATACATCCATCATCAGGAGCCTGCGACTTTTCTATTGTATCACCACATTGATCGTGTGTTCTTGTTTCGATGTGTGTTGGAGTTTCGGTGTGGCTGGGTTGGTGTGTAGCAGGCTGAAGCCTGCTACACGGATACCACCCCAACCCAGCCACACCGAAAATCCAACACACATCGAAACAAGAACACACGACCAATGAGGTGATCCAATAGAAAAGTGGTAGGCTCCTGACGATGGACGTATTAATGTCCGAAACATGTTGAGCATAGAAGAATTGAAATAAAACTTAATAACTAGTGACATCAAGCTGGTCTCTTATTCTTCAACTAAGGTTAAGCACGTTTAGATGATTATATTTTATCACAGGTGACAGTAGGATATATAACACAAAAAACGCTCAACATACATGTGACGTGGTACTAAGTGGAAGGGTAATTAAAGCATTACGCCTGCCTAGGACAGCGCTGTAATCCTCTGGGACCAAAACGTGTGAAAAGTAACAAACTCAACAAATTGTTCCTCATTCATTCGCAAATCTGCAACTCGGGACTCCCACAGCCCCTGTAAACGGGTCCCGGTAGCTGCTTCCTCGAAGTTAAATCCAAAGCGCCGCGACGCTGCTCAGCACCGTCTAGTGCCGTTGGTGAGAATGCATGAAGCCATACTTCACTTTCCTATCTGTCGTCATGGTGACTCTTTGCTAAACACAGCGACATCTTCACTTTTCTTGCCTTACCTGTCTCTATCCTGATTAGTCCGCGAGGTATATAACCTTTGATGTAACAACCAACGATTTATGCAGGTAGTGGTAACAAACTACACTTTTACTCTGAAGGTACATCGTTCTAAACCCGGGCACGATAAGGACTACCCTGACGAACATAATCATGGTTTTTCCTAGCCCCTCCATGAGAACTGCAGAGAATGCAAAGAAGATGTAAAGATCCTTCATTACAATCCATACTTGCCCACCATTCCTAATTGTCCTACCATCTCATACGGACCAATAGCTTACACAGGTGTGGCAGTGTTGTTAAATAACTCAATAATCACTGACAAATCAAGGATCCATCTGCAATATGTGGCATCACAAATGGAATTATAGTAACCTTCGGGTCCTCTCACTTTCGCTATCACACAGGACCCAAATCGTGCATAAAAATGGAATTTAGACACTGCAATTCGATACCTGCTGACTGTCTCATGATTTGCGACCTGTCAGTACGGTACTGACGTCGCGTGCATCTCGTCAACTATACAGCACAATGCAGAGTGAGCAACAGCACAAGTAAGTCTGCCGACTGCGGCTCCACATCGAGTCCACCATATTCACACGGCACATTAAGTTATCACTGATGCTGTCCGTCCATTATCAACATGTCATGCAAATGCCACGCCACGCCACGCAACACTGTACTGTATCACTGCCTCCTCCTGCACTGTGGTGTGCTGACCGCGCGATGGTGCGGCGTCTCCTGGATCATTGAAGGCATTTCTCACGTTTTTATTTTCGTAATGATCCACACGAAACTTGAGAGTTAAATGTCACGACAACATGGCAGTGAAAAAAAACTCCATGGAGCAGAGTCCTTCCTGAGAATCTAATAGGTCCTCAGCCAAACAAGAAATTTACCTCATTTTATGGAACTCAGGGGTTCATTACCACATTTACAAAAGCCCGTCTCCTGTGAATAACCTGAACCAGATCAATCAAGTCCATGCCTCCCCATCCCACTTCTGAAGGCCCACTTTAATATTATCCTCCCATCTATTCCTGGGTCTTCCAAGTGGTCTCCTACCCTCATGCCTCACCATCAATATCCTGTACGCAACTGTCCTCTTCCCATACATGTTGTATATTCCACCCATCTCATTCTTCTTGATTTGATCACCCACAGTATTTGGTGAGGAGTACACATCACAAAGCTCCTAGTTATGTAGTCTTCTCCACTCCCCTGTTACCGCGTGCCTCTTAGATGGCAGTGAAATTTCAGTTGACTTTATTGGCCAGTCGCTTCAGCCAATACACACTCTTTACATTCCAGTTTATCATGGCCGTTGTCCCTTATGAGATTTCTTCAACGGCTGTACTATTGATTTATTTGTTTGTTTCGTCATTCGGTTCGAACATTGCGAAAGTTTAAGGAGTTGCACGCGAAACTGTGGGGTCTGTAGAGTTAACAAGGGCAACTGGATTACTGTCGGAAATTGTGAACTTTCCTAAAGCGCACTTACTTTATTATACCTATGGGCAGTCACGGGGAAAACGCATAGAGATTTTCTGTTGAACTCTTATTGTGCAGTACTTTATTTAGAGGAACGGCTTGCGCACGTGAAATCAGACACTGGACAAAAGAATATATCGTACGTACTGTTTAGGGACTTGCTATCAGGAACGATATTACTGTCAGATTTAACAAATCTCTATGAATGAAAGTTACAATTAAGTAAGTGTATAAAACAGAGAATTAGTAAAAGCAAAGTATAAGAAGAAATAAAAAAGGAGTGAAAGGAAGATGGAAGGAAATAATGGAAATGAGTGACCAGGACTGAAAGGAAATAAATGCGGTTTGGCAGCATTTAATATGCGTCTAATGCGGGTCTGTCACAAGGAGTTTAGCCCTATACGGAATAAGGATAAAGTGAATTCTATCAAGGAGCGGTTATACAAAGTTTACGCCGTATAGGGAAATGAGCGATATTTGTTGCAGACTCTTGCGAAACCATACATGCACTCTGTAAGCAAAATTAAGAAATTCTGAATGTTAAACAGGGTGGTAGGTAAAGAAACTACTGGACTATAAAGCGTAAGTTCAAATAGGTCATGTAGTTTCGGCTCTGTTACACTTGGATGTACAGCCAGAAGGCCGGACGTAACGAAGAAGCAAGCGATTTTTTTAATTCATATTCCGTATAGAGCCTAAAGTTTAACTGCTAGACAGCACTGACTGTATTGCATTACAATTTCGACTATCTATATGGATAACTTTTAACGAGGTGCAACACAAAGCAGTCTATTTATTATTCTGCAAGTTCACTCTACATGTTTCGGGTGTCAACCACACCCATCAACATGAGTACCCAAAACTGTAACTACAGCCTCCGGTACTGTGCAGCTACCTCCCTCCAACGTGGCCAAGCTTGGTCACGTTGGAGGGAGGTAGCTGCACAAAAAATATGACCAGTACCGGAGGCTGTAGTTACAGTTTTGTATATTGCTGATGATCGGTGTGGTTGACACACGATACATATACAGCGAACTTGCGGAATAATAAATAGACTGATTTGTGTTGCATCTCGTTGGACAATTATTAATATAGATCAGCGATGCACGGAACCATAAACATAAAATTGACCTATCTAGAATTTGGTTACATCTCCCTCTATCGGTCACATTTTAGTAGTGTCGCCCTACGTATTTACTAAATGACACAAACAAATTCAGCCTCCGAAATGTCGTGTTACTTTTTGTACTTTGTTGGAAGTTAGACGACCAACAAAACCCAAAAGCCATGTAATTCTAAATTCGTTTGTTAGTTTCTTTTTGGCGCAATAGCCCCCATTGGCCCAGGGCCTCTTCATTCACGAGGTTTCAAGATCACATCCAACGACGCACCACAGTCGGTAGGACTCCTCTGGACGAGTGATCAGGCCGTCGCAGAGACCTCTACCTGACAACACACAACACTCACAAGAGACAAACATCCATGCCTCCAGTGGGATTCGAACCCACAATCTCAGCAGCCGAGCGGTCGCACACCTACGCCTTAGACCGCGCGGCCATCGGGACCGGCATATAATTCTAAATACAAAACTTAATGTTCTTATTACTCTCATATTTGGACATCCCTTGATATGTGCACTTTATAATTTGTGCATCTGTGTATATGTTGACGTACTACACTTTAATTATTGCTTTGATTCAGAGTAATGAATATATCATAGAAAATTTACAACCACATTGATAAATATTTGCAAAATTGGCCAATTCAAAATAATGCACTCTCTAATATTCCCCTGAGACCACACATTCAAATAACGCCAACAGTTATGATAATTATTTAGACATGCATTAAATTGCCCTGACATCAATGCAAGGTATAAGCATGAATTGCAACCAGCGCTGTGAACCATACCACACAAATTACGCCAGCTTCTTTTCGTTTGTGTGTAGTGCACTTTCAAACAGACATGCATCCAGTAGTGAATTGTGAAGGTAAAGTAATTATCGCGGCAGTAATTAAATCACGGAATTTCAATGAAATGCCAATTACCCAAACTACGATTGGAAACATCTGTACATAATATTAATGCGAACTTTGTGCGGTTGTACATCTACAGAGCGCATATCCGCTAAATTATTGCTGTTTTGTGCATTTAATAAAATTCTGTTGGATTACGAACGACTGATAACGCACTGCCCATGTTATACGAGATTAACGATAATATTCGCAAAAAAAAAACTTGTTAAAGAAGAAATGCGCCACACACCTGCTTTCGAATATACAGAGTGTTTCATGAGTCATGGGCGTAAGTGTAGGAGATATTTCCTAAGACTTCGTGATAATAAATCATCTAACATATCTCCAGTTTTGAAATATCACCGCTTGAAAGTTAGAATAGAAGGTACGGATTAATGAAAGTATGTGGAATGAAGTAACAATCACATTACCTGATAAACTCAATGTCTAAACTTAACTTTATGCAAGCAACTGCCTTTAATATAGACTGACATGTTATTAAAGCAGGTTTTCAAAAATCCCACCTTCTGTCGCTAAGCACGTTGCCGCTCGGTTTTGAATGGAGCGCGTGAAATTGTATAGACGGGACGAATTTGTACGTAACCCGCCAGCTGTTCAAGGTCGTGAAGCATATAATGCCACTTGATGAGTTGTAGGCGCGGTTCACTGGAGTGCAAGTACGAGGATTTAAAAACACCCATAGCACAATAACCATCAAGAACAGGATCCGTGTCTATATGTCATTTTTTGATCACGGATACTTACGAAATCATATCCTACGGTAACGCCCACAACTCGTAAAACATTCGACACATACATATTAGTACGTTAGTAAATTTGTCAGATATATCTTTGAGAATTCACGCACCCGCAAACTTTGAGCCACAGAAAGGACCTCATAAAAGACTCGCATATATATATATATATATATATATACGTAGTGAAATCACTATAACATTCCTCCTCGAAGTTTGAATTTTAATGACGATTGCTGCAGACTCAGCCTGCATATAATTCACTGTGTAAGTGGGCGTAGAAGTGGAAGGAGTTTCCCATTTAATGACTGTTTTAGGATCACATATTACTCCATTCAAATTCCTACTCTACTACACATTTCGTTCTGCTCTCCTCTGAAATCCTACTGTCTCCGGTCAAAAAAAGTGAACCCTGCCGCTCGACTTACAGATTTAATCCCTGAAACTCGTACGGAGCTTCTCTTACCTTTCAGTTTTAAAATCTCAGCCCCGTAAACGCAGACCTATCACAAATAAGCACCCGGAGGATGACGAAAATTAGGCAAAGGTAAGCTTCAGAATTCATAATATTCACAAAGGTCGTAGGTTTCACACTTTTTATAGGCCACGAAGGCCCTTAGGGTGAGTAAAGGTATAGCTTTACTCTTTCTAGGACCTCGGCATTAAGTGGGGTGGGGTTGAGCCCCACGCCCCGGCCGCATCTACCCGCGGGAAAAACCCGGTGCCCATTGTACAGGAGGCTGGGTGGGCTCCAGGGCCGGTCTGGACGGGCGGAAAATCTCGTCCCCACCGATATTCGATCCCGGGCCCGTAGTCAGTCGCCATACCGACTGAGCTATCGGTCCCACTCACAAAGGTCGTAGGAAGACAAAACGAGGGATGACTAACTGAACGGTGCACAAGAGAGCTCACAATTTCATAGAGAAATGTTAGCGGAAAGACCCAAAGGGATCATGGTGGTGGTGATATGTGATTCAAATTTACATTTAACTCAGGAGATAAGATGCAAACAATTTAATTTACAACTTTATGACATTTTTATCGGAAAAGATCTTAAACGTGCCAAAACGTGCGTCGTAAATCTCATTAAGTAAATTTACGGCAACAATTTTATACACGATGACACAGCGAATGTTTGAGATTATATCTGGAAACTTTAATGTCTTTCCTTGAGCTTTAATCCCGGGCTTTGTCACTCTCGAATCCCTAGCCCTATAAAGATCTGTCGTAAAACACGCAATTATTTGTACAGCAGAACTCCACTTTTGCGGACGCTGGTTGTCCGGACCACCAATTATCCGGATCGGTTTGTCCCTTTGTGCTAGTTTGTCGAGAATTCTACAAAAGTAACATGCCTTGCAAATGCCGGTTATCGGATTAACTATAGTACAGTGTTATGGCTTCTAACACTACAAATCAGGGGTGGTCGAAAGGATCAGATGCAGGTACATATTGTAAATAGTAATAGCGGGACTTCAAACTGTCAACATAGCCTATTTTCAAAGAAAAATCCAACTAACCGTAATTTTTGCATGTCCGGATGGATCGCCATCCCAATTAATCCGGACAAGTGGAGTTCTACTCTATTTCTTGCTGAGTATCGGGATGGGTGACGCTAACATCTGAAGGTGTGAAGGCAAGTGTCCGCCTGTACCACAGCCATTTGTTACGAGGCCAGTAAGTGTGTCCATGACAACCAGTATGCACCACAGATATGACGCCACTACTCCCATCCCAGAACCGCTATCTGATCTTCCCTAGTAGTAGCCTCCCTAACCCTGAGGGATCAGACCCTTTGTTCATGTACAGTCCGCCGAATTGCACCCCTTCCAACGCGACTCCCCTTTATCACAATCTCATTATTCGCCTGTCCCTATACCCTTCAGATCTCGTGATTTCTACAATACTCCAATACTCCTGCCCTCCGAAAGAGCAAAAATTTGCATATGCGTAATACAGCAAGACAAAAACATATTGTTTTCTTACTCTCAACACAAGATACCATGATTCGAAGAAAAATATTCTACAGTGAACACAGCATACACAAGCTTTAGGTTTCTGTGACCCTGCATCGTGAGCAAATTGTGAAGTGAGAGAGAAATCCAACAAGATGCAACAGTTAGATGTTTATTATCAATACTTTCTCAACGTGTTTCGGGCATCATTATGCCCATCTTCAGGAGAACAAGACGTGCGTTACTGCACGTGGTGTACTGCGCTGGTTCTGCTGGATGTGGTTGGTAGCGGTTGTGGGGCGCTGCGTTGTAGGGTGCGAGCACTGTGAAGGTTACTGTTCGAACAGTAACCTGTGGCCTACATGTGGGCAACCCGTAATGACAGATACTCCATATCTGTCTTACAACACGACAGCAAGTATCGATTATTTTAACTAAATTAACGCATCGATGAACACCAGCAATTCGGCAGAGATA
>Ga0123352_10006302_pt1 | contig 18130 bp, 17 predicted proteins | sample TergutLab28metaG_FD_89700 | JGI IMG/M metagenome (GOLD analysis project Ga0123352, IMG submission 89700) | Labiotermes labralis P1 segment gut microbial communities from Petit-Saut dam, French Guiana - Lab288 P1 | ecosystem: Host-associated > Arthropoda: Insects > Digestive system > Gut ... | reverse complement strand
TGGTAAAACCTCCCTATTTATTTAATGTTTTTAATTGTTTAAAAGTACCCTCAAAGGTTACCCCTTCCTCCCAATTACAAACCTAAATCTCAGCCCCCCCCCCCCCAACATACAATTATGAAATAAAGACACTTGCAACTGCATTATTCTGTATTGGTATTGTGTGTTCATTTTTAGTACAATATGTGCCTTCAAAAATTTTATGAAATAAATACAAAGAATTAACACAAATGGAATGTTCCACAAAATGAATCAGCCAACCAAATTTGGAAATTCTGCCCATATAGATTCCTGAAATATATTATCATCATCATCATCATCATCTCCTGTATGCAGGGTATTTATACTTATATACCTAAGACAAACTATGTCCCTAGGGATTACAGTGTTGCAGCTATTCTGTTGTTACTATACATGGTGCTTATATCACTAGTTTCTGTGTTGTCTACTGTCCTTTTACATTAGTACTTTCCGAAGTATGTGTGCAGTGCCCAATATGGCTGTTTTCTTTAGTTCCTTGACTTCATGGTTTCCTGGTATGTTGCTCACATATTTTCTGAATGACTTCAAAATGGTCCCAGTTGCCCCTCTTTTCACTGGTATCACCTTTGTTTTTACATTCCACATGGGCTGTATTTCTATTGTAAGGTCTTTATATTTTAGAATCTTCTCAGCTTCCTTTTTAATAACATTTATGTCTCCTGAGATTGCAACATCTATCAACATACATGTTCTCTTTTCATTATCATGGATTATGGATTGGTTCTCTCAGTTTGTACTTGTTGATTCCACAGTATGGTTTCCTTACCTCCTTGGCTTGTTTCTGCTGATTATGTGGTCTATTGTCTCATCAAATTGTTGGCAAAGTCTGCATTTGCTATCTGTCTCTGTGTTCAATATTTTGGTTGCGTAATATTTTGTTTGTAATGCTTGGTCTTGTGCTGCCACTATTTCAATTTCAGTTTCTGCTTTTAGGTCTCCTGTTGATAACCAGAGAAATGTGTCTTCTTCACTAATAAACTGTCTATCTATATTTCTAATGTACTGCCCATGCATTACTTTGCTGTTCCATTTTTTCTTTAGAAACTCTCCCAATCTTGCCTTTGTGTGTTGTATTCCATCCTGTTTTGTGTCACTCTTCTCATTTGGTTGACTTAATTCTTCTGTAATTTTTGCTACTGTTTTAATTATTCAGTTCATATTTGGTTGTGTGCTTTCATGGTTTTTAACAATATTTACAAACTATTCTCTATAATTTGTGTTAAGGTATTCTGCAATATTAATTATTTCTGCTTTACATGCTGCTTCAATTTGTACCAGTCCTCTCCCTCCTTCTTTCCTCTTTGCATATAGCCTGTTTATGTCAGCTTTTGGATGATGCATTTTATACATTGTTAGCATCTGTCTAGTATTTCTGTCAATTTTTTTTTTTTTATTTCTTCAGTTCTCCAATTAATTATACCAAAACTGTATCTCAATACTGGGACAGTTAGTGCTCCAATTGCTGTAATTTTATCCCTGGCATTCAGTTCTGATTTCAGTATCATTCTTAATCCCCTGCTGTAATCCTGTTTCAATCTTTCTTTCATTTGTTGATGTTGTATGCCTTCACTTTCCTCAATCCCAAGGTACTTGTACGTTTTTCCCTGTTCTAGCTCTTGTATTTCTCTGTTGATGTTGACCCCCATATTTTGCGAGTGAGCTTGTTTCTCTCTCTTAAATGCAACCTTGGCACATTTTTCAAGTCCATATTCCATATAGATATCATCACTGAAGGTTTTAACTGTTTGTATCTGTTTTTGGTGCTCTTCCTCTGATTTAGCAATCAGCTTCAAATCATCCATGTAAAGTAGGTGTGATATTTTTGTCTTTGTTGTGTGCTCTTTGTATACTGTGTTCAACCTATTCAGTTGTTCAGTGAGAGGGATTAAGCAAATGCAAAATAGCAGTGGTGATAGTGAGTCTGCTTGAACTATTCCACATTGTATTTTTATGTCTTCTGTTTCTATTAGCTTATTTTCTGCGTGGAGGCACATACGTGTTCTCCGGTAGCTCATAACCTACTGGTGAATGATATAACTTTATTATTGATCCCAATTAACTCTAAGGATTTGATTATCCAACTGTGTGGCACCCTGTCGAAAGCTTTCTGATAATCAATGTTGTTTATTGTCCGTCTTACACAACAATGTGATGTAAAGTTAAGTTATATACAATTAATGTAGCTACATGTTTCAACCCCTTGGGGTCATCCTTAGGCTTATAAAATTTGAAACATACACAAGGTACTTCTGAAGTAGTTACCTATGAGATCCCATGGTATTGCAGTAAGTTAGTTATAAAATATATGTTAAAAATGGTTAAAATACAGGTGAAGAACATATAATCGTGGTGAACACGTGGATCTATGTTGTATACATGTGACTGGTGTTAGTGTACCTTATGGAAGTGCCGTGATGTTATGGTCGTGAATTGGGGACCTCACGATGTATCAGAGGCCTTTTATCATATGTGGATGGTGTGTGCCCTCGTTTGTAGGGAGCTCGAACTCACTGTTTGGGTGATGTGACGTCCTTGTGAGGTAGATGTTCGATGTCATCCAGATGTCCGTGGGTTGAATGCGGCGCTCTGTGGTGCTTATTATAGCGAGCAACGGTGTGGGTGCGGTGTCCCACATTGTGTAAGGCGGACAATAAACAACATTGTTACTTTAGCACAACAGGATGGATAACCCACAATTTTCTGATAATCAATCCATGCCATACACAAATTTTTTTTTCCTGCATTTACATTCTCATAGTATTGCTTTTGAAATTAGCAGCTGATCTTTGCATCCTTTTGATCTGCTGCAGCACCCTTTCTGTTCTTTTGGCATCAGATTTTCATCATCCATATATTTTTGCATATGTCTGCTTATGATAGATGTAATGAGTTTTTATATTGTAGGCAGACAGGTCACAGGTCTGTAATTCTTTGGATTTTCAGTATTCTCGTTTTTTGGTATAAGGAATGTTACTCCTGCTGTTAACCACTCCGGGTATTTGAGCTTCTTCAATTAATTTGTTAAATAGTGCAGCTATATGCTTGTGTGTTGCTGTAAGTTGCTTAAGCCAAAAATTCGCTATTTGGTCTCTTCCAGGGGCTTTCCAGTTTAGCATTGTTCTTAGCGCCTCTGCAACGTCTTTTTCACATACTGGGCTCCATTCCATGCTTGGATTTTGTTGGTACTGGTTTTTGTATCCAACATGCCTCTCCATTATGTTGAAATTTTTTCCCATATATTTCTCTCCAAAAGTTCTCCACTTCCTTTGTCTAGTGCATTTTTCACATGAATATGTCTGCCTGGGACGGTTATAAAATTTCTGTCCTAAACAGCTTATTTTGGTAGTACTCGTTTTGTCTTTTCTTGTATCTAGATAATCATTGTGTCTTTGCTGAAACCTTTTTATTTAAGCTCTTCAATCAGTTGATCCAAATTTTCTTTCTTCTCTATGCTATATTTCTTAAGTAATCTGGTTCTTTTTATGTTCTGTGCCTTTCTGTTACCTCCCACTAACACTGAAAGTTCCTTTCAAATACCATTTATGCTCCCCTGTATGCATCTAACCCATGGGGATGTTTTTGATCTCTGTGTTTCCAGTTTATACTCTCCTGTTCCATTTATTTCTTCTGTAATAACTGTTGCTGCTACATAAATGAGGTGGTTTAACTCAGTGATATTTCAGTTTTTCTGTGTAGTATTTCTTCCATTGTTTCAGTAGGCCATTTTCATTATTACTTTTATTTTAAACATATTTTGGAGTTTGTGCAATCTTGGTCTCTTGTCAATTCTTATTTGTGTCACCTGATAATATATACTTTAATTTTTTCTTTTAATTTGTAAATCTGATTCCTTTGTTGATGAATTTCTATTTCTTCTTCTGTTGTAGGTGCTGCATTCAGCTCCTGTTCACCATCCCTTATGGTACCCAAGTGTTCTAGCTTTTCTTCTGTTTCTTCTAGGTGACTTCTCTGTCTTTCTTGTAGTTCCCTCTTTATTTCCTCGACTTCCGTCTCCATTATCTTTTTGTGTTTCATAATAAAATGTTTCTGGTTCATTAGTTTCTTGGCATCCATGTACATTCTGCATTCTGGGTTATGTTGTCTCCACATTTCATACATTTTCTTGTAATTTTCTGTAAAATGCTGTCTGCAATACATATAGCACCATATCACTTATTTCCTCTTTTGTCCAAGCCCTTCTTTGTTTTACCTTTGTATGTTCCACTGTATTTTGGACTTGGTGGCTTTGACTGTTAACGAGTGGTCCACTTTGAGTTGCCTTGTTGCAGTAACCTTCCTCAGCCTTAGGAGTACTTGGTTTCCCACTATGCCTGATTTTTCCATTCCTGGTCTCCAAGAATAGCTGCCGTTCAGTTGTGTTTTGGGGGTTTTGTTGATTGCTCTGTTTCTTCATCGCTGTCCCATGAGTAGCTAGTGATGATAGGGTCCATTGCAGCACAGCCCCACTTGCCACAATAAGGTTTTGTGAAACTGGGTTTGCCAGGTGCCCAGAGTTCACCATTCATGGCTTCTAACCTTCCACCTCAGATGCTTATGGAGTCCTTTGGCACCATTCTTTACACCTTAGACTCATTTTTTTTTAAATAAAAAAAAGTTTACTCCTCTAGATCTGCCATGTTCTGTTTAAACAGGCCCACCTCTTGTCGGGTGTAGTCATTCACTACGCACGGACGGTCTTGTGTGCATAGAAGTGGATGGCTTGTGCCCCAAGTTGTACTATTGCACACCTGGGTTGGTGAGGACCAGCACAGACTCAACCCCATACAAAGGTGCTACCTCGCCCATACCCCTTATCATCATCATCATCATTACCACCACCATTTGAAGTCTTGTATGAAAACACATGTGACAGGCCAGGTCAGTTGAGAGAAACCTACTGTTCAAAGTTAAGTGTTACAGTTTTATTGAGATTAAAGCATGGATGATCATGTGATGAACACAAAAGATTCTGAACAAATATACTGTGATCTAACTTGACTCATGTTTAATGTGAATGGTATCAACACAGTAAGAACCCGAAGGCAGCATGCTGTGTCAGCATAATGAAATTAAACTAGAATGAAAGAGAAAGGAACAACTCTGATGAGCCTGTTTTACAAAGAAATCATTTCATGGTCCTAAAATTGGGTTAACAGTGACACGGAAAGTGTGACTTGGTATCAAAACAGGGAAGGGAGGTATTATTTTTCTGTGAATTGTAAGTCCTTTGAAAGGGGGGTGTTATACTGTGTAAAGTATATGATTCATTGAAAATGAAAGCTATGAGAATAAATCCAGTCATTCATTCATTCATTCCTTTGGCATGTGCAGAATGCGATGATTCCTTGCCGTTCTCAGGAGCTTCTTCCATTCCTCTCTACTACGTACTTTTTCCTGCCACCCTTCTCCATCAACTATTCATCCATCCTCTCTCACCTCATCCTGCCAACTATTTCTTGGTCCACCTCTCAATCTTGTTGTTCCCAAATTCATATATAATACTCTTTGGGAATTCTGTTTTCTTCCATTCTCTGTACATGCCCAAACCAACGTAATCTATTTAACCTTATTGTCTGTATTATAATAGGTTTTTTTAACTCTTGCATTAATTTCTTTATTCGTTAATATCCCCCAATTTTCTTTTTCTTTGTCATATACTGGGCCTAAAATTCTTCTAAACACTCTCCTTTCAAAAATGTTCAATTGCTTTCTATCTATCTTTGTTAGTGTCCAAGTTTCTGATGCGTATGTTAACGTTTTGTCTGTTTTTGTGTTCTTTAGTCTAATTTTAATTTCTTTGTAAGTTTTTATTTTTAAAAAATTTTTGTAGCATAAAATATGTTTTGTTAGCATTGTTTATTCTTTCTTGCAAGTATATTTCGTTATTGTTATCTTCATTAAGTATAACTCCTAAATATTTATAATTTCCCACTCTTTCAAATTTGTAATCTTTTTATTTTAAAATTACCTATTTTATTTTTCTTTAAACTGTTTTTCCTTTCCACTATCATAGAGTTTGTCTTTTCTTGGTTTATCTGTAGTCTGAACTTTCTGGCAATGTTCCATTTCTACAAATCCAGTCATTCTTACACTACACAAACTTCACAGTTCACCTTTCAGAACAAAAACAAATTCCTCAAAAAGTTAGTTAAAATGACCTTACTTGCTCCATATGTTTTAAACAAAGCAGTTTTGAGAAACAAATGAAGAAAATATCTATCTTCCCATCTCCTGTTAAAAACACAAATTATTAAAGTATACAAAACTATAATTTTACCTTTGTTTGCAAGGTGTGAAACTTGGCCTCTCACACTTAAGGTGGTGAGCTAAATTTGGACCCAAGATGGTGAATATAAGAGAAGGAAGCAAAAAACTGTATAAGGAGCTTCATGACTTGTACTCCTTGCAAATATCATTAGGATGATGAAATCAAAGTTGAGATGGATGGGACATGCACACACAGGAGAGAAGCAAATGCCTACAGAATTTGGGTGGGAAAATTTGACAGAAAGACACTATTTCAGGAACTCTGGCTATAGATTGAAAGATACCAAAATGGATCTTAAAAGAAACAGGACAGGAGGGTGTGGATGCATCTGGCTCAGGATAGGGACCAGTGGCAAGCTCTTGCACACATGATCACGAAGAATTAGATTCCATAAAATGGAATTTTCTTGACTAGCTGAGGAACTATGAGATTCTCAAGAAGGAATCTGCTCCACAGAGTTAGATCGCTAGTTAACAAGACTTTACACTATACTGCAGAACATAAATAAACCTGCAATTTCATAGAGAATCAAATTTTTTTATTATGGACAGTGCAGATCCTAGAAACAGTACAGTCACAAAATAACGCCAAATATATTGCAGTGTTACGAAAATAAATAAAGTACATGAAATTCTCTAGGCACATAGGCATAACTTTCACCAGCATTTATTATACTTTTACAATATTTTATGTCTCAAAGGAATTACCATCTCGGTCATTTTTAGAGACCACAGCAACCTTTCAACAAAATCATGCATTGTGAATTAAGTATAATCAGTGTTTCTAAGGGACTAGCAATGATAAAGACAAACAGCACACTTAAATGACTCATGACAACAACAGCTTCATTCAAAATTAGGTGAAACTGTCTTATGCTGAATCATGAGATTTCTTTTTCAAAGTAAAGCACATGAGCAGTACCTTAAGAATAAGTTAGTCTTTACAGCATCTCAGGCAGTCATAATCTTGAGGTGCTCCAGTGCATTTTCCGCTGCGATCTTGCAAGCACCCTCCTGTGTTGCAGCAATCCCAAACGTTACAGACTCTGGGCTTGTAGACATGGACAGGAGAATTATATATTGATCTGAAAAGAGTAGGGCACTACATGGAGACACTCTTTAAAATACCTTGTTCAAGACAAGTAAGCTAAAGAATGCAACATTTTACATATACAAAACATGCAAAAAAAAAGGCGATCACTTTGTATCATCAGTTGTATGCTTGGCGACAAAAAAACTTCTGGATGTACAAGAGAAAGTAATGGGGAAAATTGAGAAAACTGCATACTGTAGGAGCTTCACAAACTGTATTCCACCTAATACCATGAGGGTAATTATTCATTCATTCCATTGGCATGTGCAGAATGTGACATTTCCTTGCTGTTCTCAGGAGCTTCTTCCACTCCTCAATGTCATATACCCTTTCCTTCCACCAACTAGTCTTCCATCCTCCCTCACTTCACCTTGCCATCTATTTCTTGGTCTACATCTCAGCCTTGTTGTTTCCAAATTCATATATAATACTTTTTGGTAATTTTATTTTCTTCCATTCTCTGTACATGTCCAAACCAACAATCTATTTAACCTTACTGTCTCTGTTATAGTGGGGTTTTAACCACTGCATGAATTTCTTTATTGGTTAATATTCTCCAATTTTCTTTTTCATTGTCATATACTGGGCCTAAAATTCTTCTAGACACTTGAGCTTGGTTGCAGCACTCCTAGGAGAAGGACACTCCGAAATCAAACCAATGGTAGATGACACTCTTCAGGTTGAAGGTTTTATGACAGGCTAACCCCCCATATAAGTAAAAGAATCCATGGTTATGAATTTCTCAAAGGAACCATGAGGGTAATTAAATAAAAAATAGTGAGAATGTGCAGAACATGAAGCATATAAAAGCATAATGGTGTTCACCATGCACTTGGTTGCAGCATCATTCACAGTTTCTACCTGCTTACACTGCTGCCATCTCCTGGTGTGATTATACTGGTATACAGGGTGTTTCACGACTTGTGGACATTACTGCAGGAGGTGATTTCCTAGATCTTTGTGATCAAAAAAGTTCATATAAACATGTGTCCAATTTTGGACGGTTACGGAGTTAGACATTTTTTAATTCCCATACACGCCCTCGTGTGAACCGCATCTTACCAGCTGGCGGGTGATGTACTCAGCTTGGTGGCTTATCGTTTGCGTTGCAAGCATTATTTTTGCCACCTGACTCGCCCACCCAGCTGCAAACAGTCCAGTTTCCGTATCACAACACTTCAATGGTATTTAAGGAATGCGGGGTAGGCAGGGTGGGTGGGTATTCACTTTGCCAGTGTATACTGCATGACTCAGCTACTACTACATGTTCAAAAACCCTTATCACTTACATTGCAGTGACAGTGCTGGCTCCTGATGTTCAGAACAGTATGGCGATAGTTTTGTAAAGGCGTGGGCAGTAGAAGCGACAGTGTAGAGTGCCTGTTAGTCCCATACATATTCTCATCTCAGTGCATACGTTACATTCACGATGCCATTTACATTTTCAGTTCCAGAGTATACAGTTATGATTTATGTGTATGGTTTTTGTGACGGTAATTCAGTTCATGCCGTAGCTGAATATTAGCAACGTTTTCCGAACCATTAGAATACAAACCCGAAGAGTGTTTACTCGAGTTTACCAGACTTTGCGAGATACCAGTACATTTCCCGGCATTCGCACTGCAGCCAAGCGTAATGTTAACGAAGGCGTCAATGAAGAAGAAGGCATTGTTCAGATGGTACAGAGTAGTCCATGTGCGAGTATGCGAAGAATTGCAAGACATCTTCGTATTCCCCACACGAGAGTGTGGAGAACACTGCATGCAGAGGGCATGTATCCATACCACGTTCAGCAAGTGCAACATCTCGGAACTGGTGATTTTGCTGAGAGGCTGGAATTTTGCACGTGACTCAATGGCAGTCTCCACTTGCATCGTTACACCCTGTTTACTGATGAAGCTCAATTCAATCACGACAGTCTCAATAATACACACAACTCTCATGTGTGGGCAGATGAGAATCCCCACGCCACTGTGGAAAGCAACTTTCAACTACATTTTAGTGTCAATGTGTGGTGTGCAGTACTGGACGATCAGCTGATTGGTCCTTTCATCTTGGAAGGTTGTCTTACAGGAGAGGCGTACCTCAGATTTCTGCAGGAGGAATTGCCCTGACATTTGGAGGATGTGCCTTTGAATAAACGAGGTTGTATGTATTTCCAACAAGAACTCCTCATTCTTCACATGAAGTTAGAAATTTCCTGAACTATCATTTCCCTGGGCGATGGATCAGACGTGACGGTCCCAACAATTGGCCAGCCAGGTCTCCAGACTTAAGCCCACTGGATTATTGTGTATGGGGATGGATGAAAGAACTGGTTTACAGTGTGAAGGTGGTAACGCGAGATACATTGCTTGATCGCATTTTGGATGCCACAGACCGCATCAGAAAGTCAGCGGAAGCTGCAACAAGCTACCCGCGCAGTTCACAACCAAGCGGCAGCCTGTGTTGCGGCCGGCGGTGGCATTTTCAAAAACCAGCTTTAAGCACAGATCATTTCAAATTAAAGGTAATTTCACAAAGTTAACTTTACATTTATGATTTAACCTTTAGACGCCTAATGTCAACTATAGTGGTCGTACCGCACCGCTAACCTCTAAAGTTGCATTTTATATATTTATTCAACAAGTATAGGCACTGAATATTTTAAACATGGTATATACTCTCCGTTTTTTTCTCTTCCAAATGCAGTTTATTTCATAATTCTAACGTATGTGGTTCCTGTATTATTCACATTTTATGTACAGGGTTGCTAAAATTAAAAAAATAATTCCGGCGCCAAAAGGTTAAATGTATCATGTATTATGCTGGTTTAATATTTTGTTCCGTTTATTGTCAATAAGCGTTACCTTCTATTCTGAGTTTCAAGCAGCCATAACTTCGTAACTGTCCAAAATCGGACACATGTTTATATGAACTTTTTTGATCACAAAGTCCTAGAAAATCACCTCCTGCAGTAATGTCCACAAGTCGTGAAACACCCTGTATACATGTATACATAAACCAAAATACAAACAGTAGTAAATTAAGGAAACTGGAGAAATGCATAAGATCAACTAACCTGGTGTGTCTGATTCAATACCAGTAAGATCACTATCCAAGTTTAGTTCCTCCATAATTCGCTGCAGCACGTCCATTGGGTCAATAGCTGCCTCTTTCTTCAGCTCTTCGTCATTCGTCTATTTCCAACAAGTACAAATCATTACAAACCTACAGACAAACACTAACAGAAACTGTAAATGCCCAATATTTCAATGATCTCTCAATAGTAGCAAAACTGTTTCAAAACTTATATGACAAAGGTTACAGACAATTCTGTTGATATAAGAATGTACATGTCACAATTTATATTCTTATAAATTATAAAAGTTGTTTTGAAAAAAAAAATGTGCATCCCTCAGTCTGTGCCAATGTAAGGACCACCACAACCTGATCTCAGGCAATATCATATATCAGAGAAGTTACCATTCTCGGAGATCAGTGGCGAAGTCACTGTAGGCCCGCACCACAGGAATAGCAGCAGCTCTCAGTCAGCAAAAATGTGTCAGTGATTAAAGTCAGAATAATGGTTGTAGGACATTCAAGTGTCCATGCCATCTGGACCCCAAATGGAGCACTACATGAAGGGTGACTTAACATCTGAGTTCTGCACTTAGCCTTGCACATAAAAAAACATACCCAAAAGTTCAGAGACTTGCAACTAGAACCAAGACCAACAAGTAATACAACTGTGTGCCACTGGTTGCTGAAGTATAAGTATCTCCTGAATTAGTTTACTGAGTTCTGTAGTCATAACCCTCTGCATTGCTTCTCATTGTGTGTGTTCATGTCCAGAGAAATCTGCAATTCTTGAATACCTGATTTGAATAAACAATACATTTGCTTCAAACACTGGAACAGTCCTGGAAATGCACGAAATGCTTTGAACAGTTTTCAGTGATAATGCAATGCAGAGAACGAAGACTTCTGAGTAGTTTTCTCAATCTAAATATGGGGCAACTTTTGGTGAAGATTGCAAGCATTCAGGCCATCCCTCCACGGGGCACAGAGACAAAAACATGGAGAAAATTTGCAAAAATGTCAACAAAGACTTGAAGCACAATTTAAGAGATCACTGAAAGGTTGGGACTTTCATGCTATGAAGTATTATGAAGTTAAGATTTTTATACTTCATATTCTTCATGAAATTATAAATGGAAGGTAAGACTAGCAAGACATATAGAATGTGTGAGACCAGCAAGAAATGCAGACAGAATTCTACATCATCTGAAGGCAATAGACAGTGCTTAGATCTGAAAGAAACAGGATGTAGGTTTGGACTGGCTAAGGTGGTGCAAGATTTGGTTCAACAACAAGCAGCCTTTTGTGAATGTGGTAATAAACCTTAAGGTACCATGAAAGGTGGAGAATATCTTACAATCTGAGGGGCAAACAAACATGCAGGGGCATGATGGGATATGGTAACAGTAATACTGCTGTTAGTCACAGTTGCACCTATGACAGGCATTCCTTTGTTTTCAGGTATATTGTATTATTACCTTACCTTAAGCCTGTTCAGTAGTGTACCCTGAAGACTTTTCTGCATTAAATGGTACTCAGATATTTTTTGGCCAATAATTACTTTGCGGGTGTTGCTTGCAATGGTTCCCAGTTCTTTGTATTTGCTAACTGCAATGTCAGCATATGGGTCTCCCATATCACTCTATGAAAAACACGGTTTCCAAAGGTTGTAAATTAAACTACTATACACACTTCACCTGCATCACAATAAAAAATTATATCACCGCACTCAGCAACTATCAGTCTAACATACTGTCTGAGGTTTCCTGTCATGCCCTTCATTTTGAATAACATAATGGAAATGTGCCAGCATAATCCTTGAAATATAGTATATCCATGAAACATAAACACAAGCAAAACTTCAATGAGAGATGCAATGTATATTATAAATGTAACATTAAGGTGCATTCAATTTAACTATTGTTGCCAGTGAAAAGCAATAAGTATTGCATATTCTGAGTGCATATCTGTAGCCTTAGTTGTCCAGCATGCAAAGTGCATTTGCCATATTATTTTGTCATCTGTGGCCTGTCTGGCTCTACCATATTTTTCCACATTATCTCATAAAAGGCACAATTTTGGGGAAGAAGTTACTGAACATAAAATGTGTTCTTTGATTCTCTCTACAATTCATGTCTGAAACATTTCACATTCTAAGAAGAACTCAGTGACATTTTCATAAATGTACAAAGGTTTTTATGTCATATTTTAATGAAACTTGAATTTTCTTGAGATTTTCAAAAAATACTCAAACATCAAATTTCTTGAAAATCTGTCCAGAATAGGGCCACATTGTGCCATGCGGACAGACGGATAACACGACACAGCTAACAGTCACTTTTCCCAGTTTTGTTAATGTGCCTTAACAGATAATTCAAACTGTCAGAGAAGAAAGGTGTTGATTTGCTTTAAAAGAGAACTGTAAATTTAGTTAACAAACCAAGGAGCTTCTAAGCTTTCTTCTTCATAGTTCCCACAGCCCTTCAAAATTTCCAGATCTGTATCACATGATGAACACTAACTGTACATACCTTTTCTGACAAGGCATCACCTTTATCACCACTCGTTGAGGTAAGCACATCTGCAAGTGACGTTCTGAGCATGTTCAACATCTTAAAAGCTGCCAGTTGCTTGGCTTGCTTCTTGGTACGAGCAATTGCTAAAGTAAAGTATTCACATGTGACTTCAGTACAGCCAAACTTTCCTGTAGTCAATGACACACAAGGTGCTTTCAAAAATCATTTATACTACATAAAATTTAGGTAGATCAACACAAGGTTATTATACAAAGAGCACATCCAAGCACCACAATAAAAGGAGATTTCTGTAAAGTGTTACACGAAGCAGTGAACCCCCCGGACTGCCTGGGCCACTAACCAACTTGCACAACTCTACAGAATTCTCCATGTGTGTGAGAAGTGTGGGCAACAGCAGTATGTGTTTACTGTATCATCCTGGGAAATAAAGTCCAGTGTTGTAAAGAAAGCATGCTGAACATAGCTGAGAAGTAAAATATTCAGCACAGAAACAGACCCCACATTTTGCAAGGCTTTTTGTACACACAGTACTGAAAGCTGACTAGTTATATACAACCATGTACCCCTCAAATAAAAAATACCAAGCATGTTGAAGAAGTATGGTTCTCTAGATGGTCACCTTTGTGTTACTCACATATAGTTTTTTTTTTGGTAGAAGGTAGCGTGTGTAGTAGGGGTAACATGCAACAGATGGTGCAAGAGTCAGTCAGATACTATTCATGGTATAAGTTGATACGTAATGGCAATAACACTGGAAACTCTGTCCTGCAAAGACAGTCAAATTGGTGAAGTACGTTTCCCTCATTGAAATTCACTGTCAATTAACAAAGGTGTACACTGGTAGCAGCACTTGAGACACTACCATTTCCACATCAATAAGGCAGTGAAAATGGCTCATGCCAAGAAGGGACAAATGCATCAATATGCTTGGGGATTATGCTGAGAGACAATAATATTTCAATGGCATAAATAAGCTACATTGTAAGTTGCAATGACTTGTCACTTGTAGAACTGGGAAACCTTACTTTTTGAATAATTTTTGTACTGACAGTCACTGTCAATTTCTTTCTTGTGTGAAGTGACGTCATTAAGAGGCCATCAATAATGCTGACCTTACACTAGGGCACACTTTAAAGGAATGACAATGTTAAACAATTTATTGTGTTGCGAACTGATTAACGAAGAAAAATGCATGTAAACCACACTGAATGTTTAATTTTACCACAACATATAGAATTTATGAATCCACCTATTGAATGCACTTAATTTCTCACTTGCAGACTGCAAGAACATGCAAACAGCAGCATAAATATATGGTAATTCTCTTCGTGGTTTTCACTGCAAGAGCAGTTCTTTGTAAAGTCATGAACCTACCTGATTCCGTAAGTTTTGACACCTGGCACATCATAGTAAATTGTTTTGCATGTGGTGGACCCTCATCTCCAGTCACTGTGTACTCTGGTACCGGTATGTCATTGAGCATACACAACTCCTGCAATGCACCCACTGCATTCTCCTGCAGCATGCCTTTGTATGGCGATGTTATGTCTGACACATCCAACATATCCACTGTGTCAGGGTCTGATGCTAATGTTATTCCCTGTGCATTTAATCTGTTCAGGAGACATTGAGCAGCATCATGCTTCGCTTCTTTCTTTGAGCGACCACTCCCAATGGCTAGCAAGAACAGTCACATCAATGCAAAGAATTACTTAAGCTGGATGACTCAGGTATGTTTCACTATGAATATGGCACCAGATTTTACACCTGTCACTTACAGTGTTCTAATATATCAAATATGTTTCACCTTTGCTGTACTTGTTATATTTGAAGTTAAAATATGGAGCCCTGACATACCATAAAATCAGACCCTGATGTTACGAGCTTCTTACACTATTTACCCATTCAAATGTTGGATCGAAACATCAATGTGTAAATCCTGATAGCAGAACCCAAAGACTTACCACTGCTAATAACACAGCCCACCACTGGACATAATCCTGAGCCAGTTCAGTACTCACAACTAGTCTCCTCAATACTAATCTTGGTGTTATTCTCCCATTTATGTTTTGGTCTTTTGAATGACACTTTTCCAGCATATTTGTCTATCACCATCCTGTATGATATGTTGTCTCCTACATCTCAGCTACATACCAAGCCCATCATAACATCAATGATGTCACCATCTGACTACTGATTGGGCACCTGTGTCAATTATAACATTACTCTTCACGTAATATCCTAAAAGTCCTCTTCCTTCGTCACTTCCTATGTTGTACACTTTTCTGAGCATTCTGTTTTCAAAAATGTTTGGACTATGTCTGCACATGTGTTCAAACATACAAAAACACGTACGCACATGCATATAGATCAACATCCCTACTGATCTCAGACAAAATGCCTGCCTTTCCAATAAATTAGAATCCTGAGCATATCCCTACCTCTTCAACAGTAAGAAATATGAAACACATAAGCAAATTTCACCCCAATTCCACACTTCCCCAATCCAGAGTTCATACATCAAATAAGTCTCTCTCTCTCTCTACACATACACACACATATAATGTACTTCATAACTAAAATTAACCTAACTTTGCTGGTAACATAAAGGCCTAAGTTGCTACAATACATGCTTCATATGTATGCTGGCAGACATAAACTTTCCATCACTAAAATCAACACAAAGCCAAATGTTGGTGGGTGATATGTTTCTGGTTTTTCCATATAGCCTTGGTACCCTGATTTGAGTTTGTGTGCCTACACCACACTGAAAATTCTGGTCTAATAAAGTTTGAAATGTACATGACATGAGAAGCATTCTGGACAGACACAAAGGTATATAATATACTTACATCATGTTTCCCTAAAATATATTACTTTGGGTAGGAAATAATCATGTTCTGAAGTACTGCTGAATAATGAGTTGTAAAAAGTAACATCTAACAAGATTACAAGTGCAGAACCCACTGTATGCCAGTGCACCCACTGCCTATAATAGTCCACAACTGCTGCCATTCATTTATTTTTTCAATTCACAGAATGTCTTGAAAATATGGTGAATACAGTATACTTGCAATTCACTTAAAGTTACCAGACTTCCAGCCCTGCTACCCAATCAGTCAATCTGACATTTATTGCACATTAGCAGCTTTTCATGTAAACCATTCTACATTAGCTACCACAACTTGTCACTGTACTGTGAAGACATACACAACCATTTGCAGCTATCCTGTAAAATGTGATGTTGAGGTCTATAAAAAAACTGACATTAAATAAGTGAAGAGAAAAAAAACCACATATGAATTACATTTTGCCTGTTCTCTTGCTATTTGTTTGGATGCAGCAAACCTACAGATTATATACAGTTCCAAGCTCTCAATTTCAAGTTCAGCCACTGTGTAAACTGTGTTAAAAATTCTTGTCTAGTTATATTAACATTTCGTAACTCAAACAAACTTGTCTTGTATGTTAAAAGGTTCTTGCCACATGTACATGGAAATCACACATAATCATAAGGCTAGTTACATAACATTAGTGAGTAGACTGCAATAATATACTGCAAAGTTGAAGCAAAAACAACAGCATATTTATATATATCAGGAAATTTTCCTCTTCTCCAAAAGATCCAGACTGGTTGTGGGGCCCAGTCAACTTCTTCTCCAGTGGATACCAGGGCCTTTCTCGAGTGTAGAAGGTAGGGCATAAAGCTGACTACTCACTTGCCAAGGTCAAGAATGACAAGCTATAATTCTGTTCCCCCTAATGCCTTCATGGCAAGCAGAGACAACTTTACTGTACATATGTTTTTTATGCGCATACACACACATAGTGTGTGTGTTTTCAAGTGACTGACTCTGCACTCCCAAAGTCATGCCATTCAAACTTTTGGCTCTCAGGCATTCAGGATTTGTAAATGCGATTTGTGCCTTCTTTCAAGGTGTTATTCCAGCTGAAAGCTGCAAGTCTCTTACAATGCACAGAAAATGTGCATTCAGAAGGCAAAACACAAAAACCGCTAACTTCGAATTTCAATTTAAAAGTGCTGAAAGAGCTCTCAAAACGTAAAATTAAAAGCAGTTTTAATCTACCTGAACTTTCACCAACCACTACTCGATACTTGAATAAAGCTTCATGTGATCCACCTCCATCATGTATCAGTTCATACTGCGGCACATCGCCCTTGCGGATACACATTTCTTGCAAAATCGACACTGGCGTTTTGCTGCTCATCTCGTTCTTAACCATTCCAACACGCCGTACTTAACCTCCCTGCAGTTCCGAACACGTTGTTACCCAAATGCACATGTCAAAAAAAAAAACAGACTAAATAGTTCTCAAACTAGCATGCAGTGGACCATAACATTTGCATTCCGCACTTTAAATATGCAGTTTACATGAAAACGACAGCCAAATCCCTCCGCCGGTAGTTACACTTCAACTTCGTGAATATCTATACCTTCACGAAACATGGCAATCATGCCGCCACAACCACGGATAACGAATGACGATTATGACGAACCCATTGTTATTAATTAAAGGTGGTGACGCCAAAGCGGTTGACGGTTTTTCAGAATCAAGACTTTAAAAAGCCACCCCTCATATCTCTGCGTAACTACTGTAATCAGCAACATCGACCATTATTTGAACGTCGAAAAGTGCAGGTGGCAAAATTCCAACGCTAATTCCAGTGAACGAGAAGTCATGCTTTGTATAATAAGAGCTGTAGAAAAGTCCGTCCTTTCGGACAGAAGCCATAGCAGTAAAGCAAAATTATTATTATTATTATTATTATTATTATTAACACGCATTTTTTTTATATTACAATGATGTCGTTTTACTTAACTATATACGTAATTATGCATCACGATCATGCTGCCTGCAAGAACTCACTTCTCGCTTTTCATTCATTCATTTATTTATATTCCATAGATCATACAGATGTGGAAATTGTCATGGGATATAACTATAAACTATAAACAGTTTGTCATCAATATATGTATAGATAAGTATCAACTAAATACAATTCCAAATAGAAAATCCATGTCATCATGGAACATAGGTTCGAGCCTTTCCTTACATATCAAACACTTATAAGGAACAAGTTCTGATATAGCACCCAGTTAATCCATAT
>Ga0123352_10006300_pt1 | contig 18133 bp, 12 predicted proteins | sample TergutLab28metaG_FD_89700 | JGI IMG/M metagenome (GOLD analysis project Ga0123352, IMG submission 89700) | Labiotermes labralis P1 segment gut microbial communities from Petit-Saut dam, French Guiana - Lab288 P1 | ecosystem: Host-associated > Arthropoda: Insects > Digestive system > Gut ... | reverse complement strand
TATGCCCATCATCAGGAGCTCGCGACTATAATGTTGATTACCACATTGGTCGTTTCGTTCTTGGTTTGCTGTAGGTTGGAGGTTAGGTGCGGTTAGGCTGGAATAGTGTCCGGGCTGCAGGCTGCAGCACTACGTGGATCTTGCAGCCCGTAATCTAGTAACGATACTGACTGAGCTATCTCGGCTCCAAATATCACACCGTATACCATATACCACCATAAATCGTATCATTTTTGGGAGGCAGGGAAATTTGCAGTGTCCTAGCAATAGATACTGCAGTTGAAACGTAATGGCATGAAGTGGAAAAGCCCATTCTGGACACATAACCTGTGATAGGTCCTTACTAAATTCAGAACTAACAACAAACTGCAGTCAATCAGTCGATGTTAAACAGCAGCGTGTACTGGCCCATAGCTCATTCGTGATGAATGTGTCGAGACAACCGGCACCCCCCCCCCCTTTCTAACCTCATATTATGGAGGTTCAACTGTGACTCAATTAGTGTGGCCGTTACGTTCCGACCAGCGCGGCAGTATCCCATAAATAAACTTGCATAATTAGCTTCATGTCGCAGCAATTCATTACAGCATTTCCTTTCTGCCACTCTGACCAGCTCTTCGCCACGTCAAGAGCGTTCAGCATTCCCGATGATTTGTTTGTTGGCCTCTTTCCGTTCCTGTGCAGCCGGTTTAAACTAATCCAGTATTCATGAGACTTCGTAAAGCATGACTAGTCGGCAAGACATTCTCATCTCTCTCCATTCACGATTCCCAACCCGATGAATTACTGTCACGCAGTAACCCAAAGTTGCAAAAATGCAGCTTGCAAAATTTAAAATTCTAATTTTAGTTCTGAAAGTAATTACCTTTAAATGATTTTTTAGCAAGTTAAACTAACGATGTCTGCTCAGCTGAACAGCTTATATTGACAGAAGACATTAAGGAATGTTCCTTAATAATGTGATCAAAATTATAAAGTATTAATATGGCTATGAAAAATGTCAGCAGCATTTACAAGAAAATCCTTCTTCAGCTGAACCCTGAAGAAGGAAGCAGTTAGCTTCAGACATGTAGTGTGTCATTCTGAGTATTTCTGTGACGATGGAGAAAGTTCTTGTAAAGGATTCTTATGTTTAATCATTGTCAAAAATCTACATGTTCACAACATGACTAGCTATATAAAGGTAAAGCAATCCCATTTAGGGCCCTGGACAGGCCCAAAGGGTTCCAGGAGACTGATGCTCCCAGATTTCATGACAATCGGTATGTGAAGGTGGTAAGGTCAGCCCTACGCACCGGCTGTCTTTACCCTCAGGAAATACTCCTGGTTCTCATTTTTGTTAGAGGCTGAGTCAAACCCAGGGCCAGAGTGCGGTCGGAAGGATTATGTCAAATGAAAAATTCCAGTGACACCAGGCTAGCTTTATAATTAACATTACATCTTTTTCTACAAAATGTCTACACATTTCGACTCGTATTGAGTTATTATCAAGCCTACAAAAATGCCAGTTTATGTTGTACAACTTGCCTTGCCTTACGCGTGTTTGTCGGTCTGATGATAATTCAAAGTGGGTCGCAAAATGTAGCCATTTATGGCAACACCAATATTATTTGTACATAAACATAGTTGTTTTGACTGTGTTTATATTTATCGTGTTATTATTATTATTATTATTATTATTATTATTATTATTATTATGGATAGGTTATATCTGCCCACAAAATATGTCGGTGTTTCAAAAGCGCTGGAGGTACAGAGGAAAAAACAAGAATAACTTCAAAGAATGTGGACTGATATCTGAAAATTGGATCTCCAAAATAAGAAGCAGGAAAACCAACTAATGTGTAGCGCAGAATTTCTAAAAGATTATGTGAAGAACATCAGTAAGTGCTATGTCTAGAAATAAACGTTTCCTTATATGTCATTGTTTTTACCACACTGTGGTGCACGTACTTCTACTGGTAAGCCATCCACTGTTTGCTGGTACTTGGCATTGGTAAAAAAAATCGTAAAAAAGATAAATTTTATAACATTGACACACAAGCCACATGTACTATATTTGATGGCACGCAGCATTGTAGAGAACATTATATAACTCGTCTCTGCTGTCGTCCGCTCTCTCCTCCTTCAGCTATTTTATTTAGATTCCAAAATATTGGTGGTACGTTAAATTGTTAAACTTCATTTAATGGTTTGAAAACCCCCGTTGCAAATGATTCCTCAGCCGGCAAGGTGATTACCTACGGTAGGAATTTCCACTGTTCGACTGGCTACAGAATTATATTCTAATTTTGTTGGGAGCTTTGATTTCATTCTCAATATTCCTTTATATTTTAGCTATCAGATTACTGCAGATACATTGCTGGCCTTGACCTCCGTACAGGCTACCACTGATGGTACCTGCATGTTATTTACGGTATGGCTATTACTGCACTTTAGATTTAGCCTGTTTTACTTGAACTGAGACTTTCTAAATAGATTAATTCTCTATATATATCAACCACAAAATGCCCTCAGTAACACACAAGAAATATGAATCATAAAATACAATTCATGACAAGTATCAAACTCTTCATGTTTCGCCACCGAAGTGCCATCCTCAGGCAGTCTACTGGAAGAAAGGAACACAGTCCAACACGCCAATCCAGGCACTGATCGCCCTCCGGTAGTATTAAAATATTAAAATTCTAGAATACCTAAAGTCGACAAGCATAAATTTGTAACGCTGTGATATTAAAACAACGACAGTGAGCCTCTTCAAGTACAAGTTTGCAGCCGTTGATATGTGTCTGCAGTATGCATACAACACCCGCCTCCATTTATGTGATTCAAGGGGGTCTTGTCCAGATGATAACAGTAAAGGCGATGTAATACCTCATCAGTGTCTTGGACGTGTATCCCTTTGTTCTAGTAGACTCCCTGAAGATGGCACTCGGTGCCGAAAAATGTACGAGTTTGATGCTTGTCATAAATTGCATTTTATGATTTTTTATATCTTATTGAGCTATTTTCGTTAATGTTGTGATGGTACGTAGGAATGTGCACTGTACGAGTGACGTAAAAGACCTGCTGTCTTCATAAAACAGCCACTTCAGCAAGTCGCTCCCTGTTGGTCGATAATTGCATGTCATTTCTGCTGCCACAATAAACAACAACTTTTATTGTAAGGCTGCATTATGCTTCAGAGATGTGACGTAGTGCTCGACGTAAAATGTAGGTCTCTCTCTCTCTCTGTCGCGTTGTACTGTGCAAGCCAGGCCTTACAACAGGCCAATATCCCATCCGAGAGTTCTGTGAAATATCTAAGGATTCTGTGTCCTAATACGTGACAGCTTAGGAACTAATTTCTGTCTAATTTTGGCAAACACACCTTGCATTTGGTCCATAGCAATTAAGAAACATTGACCTTTAAATTAATAGAGAAGTAGCTAATTAAAAACCTTGCGCCAATGTGACAGCAGTTCTCAAGGTAAATTGCTGTTCTGTCTACTTGGTCGTACAACACAGCAGGGCCTTCTTGTGTGTTTGTAGATAGTTGTGCAAGAACTGCAATCAATGTAGAAACAAACCCATTTTTAATTTGTTGCCGTCAAATTTATTAAAGAGTACGCCATGTGAACAGGCCTGCCCGGTTATTAAAATAAATATTTTGGTTCGATCATAATAATCCTTGTACTGTTTCATCTTACGTAAAATTTGATGTGGTACAGAATTTCTGAAACTTGTTTTAATTTGAGTTTATTAAAAATAGTCAGAAGCGTGACAGTTTTCAGCACTGAGATTTTGAGCGAATTTTGTGATAATTGGTGAATAATTATTGATATAAGTAGGAGATCCAGTTTTATTTAAGAATACAAATGTTTGTACAAATAACTACAATTATAATTAATATAATATATATAATAAAAAGCGGGTGATAAAATCTAGAAGAATGTGATGGGCTGGGCATGTGGCGCGTATGGGTGAGGAGAGGGGGCGTATAGGTTCTTGGTGGGGAAACCGGAGGGAAAGAGACCACTGGGGAGACCTAGGCGTAGATGGGTGGATAATATTAGGACGGACCTCCGGGATGTGGGATGTGGGTATATGGACTGGATTGGGCTGGCCCAAGATAGAGACAGGTGGCGGACGTTTGTGAGTGCGGTAATGAACCTTCGGATTCCGTGAAATGTGGGGAATTTCTTGACTAGCTGCAAACCAGTTAGCTTCTCAAGAAGGACTCTGCACCATGGAGTAAGTAAGTAATAAATAGTATAAAAATAACAATTCATAATTATAAATGATTCATTCTTCGACAGCGGAAGGAAAATACGACGGTATAGCGAAATTTTCAGGCTAAGACTATTCTAAAAAAAAAAAATTAAACCCGGATTTTCGATGCGGGTTTTAGAATTGCAGTTTCTTCTGCATTCATTCGTTTGTTCACAAGTGAATCTGTTTGTAGTGACATACTCCACATTTCCACCAAACGCCACACGAAATATAATTAGCAGTTGCTGTTTGAACAACCCAGTAATAATAAAGTACCATAACAAACTGGCAGATTTGTGGACCTCGAGTTCCCCAGCGCTTCAAATAACAAAGAGAGCTAAAACCAACAGTTGATACTTCCTAACTAAAAACTGCGTTTGATTCCCCAATATGTTTTCATTATTTTACAAATTAAAATCACCCCCTTCCTGGTCGACGAATAGCTGGCTTAGTTGTAATGAAAGGCTTGTGGCATTTTACGCATTTATGCGCAATGTACAGAGCGGCTCGTTTCGGATGTGGTCAGTGCAAGTGTGGACTAACTGACACCACATTTGATAAAGGTAATGAGCAGTTTTGCTTCATTTCACTGTGAGGCGTGTTGTAGCAGTTGTTTCTGTATAAAGACACGATAAGGTAATCATTGAAATGCATGGCAGTGTTATCCTTCAAGAGGAAAGAGACCAAACATTTGTGTCACTCTACGTCACAGTGAAAACGTTCTAGGTTATGACGTCACTTTTTTTTTGTTTGATGCTATGAAATGTTCGTATGGGTTTCAGAGTATAACCACGTTCACCTTCTCTAGGAATTAAGGTTAGTAACGTGGTATATTTTTATTTTGATCGTCAGTAAGATCCTGATTAGCTCAGTCGGTATAGTGACTAGGATACGGGATGGACGACTGGGCGGCTGGTGGTTAGATTTCAGGCAAAGTTAGAGACAAATTCCACGCCTCCAATTAGGCCAAGATAGTCTCTTACCCAATACGGGTGAAGGGACCTATTTGCACGGGACTAAAGTGCCCGAGGTGTAAAGCTGACATCCTGCCTGTATTGTAGAGGACACTGTAAGTGAAGACCAATATAAATTTATAACAATATTTCGCTAAGTTCTTCTTAGAGTGAGAAGTATTTTAAAGTTGTATAGAAAAAAATCCCTAAAATCTGCCGTTTGTGACATAATGTGCAAAATATGGTAGAGGTAGAGTGGCCACAGGCGACAGTATATATATATATATATATATATATATATAATATTGCGCTGATAATATACCGTTTGCATGCTTGATAACTAATGCAAAAATACAGACACGCTTGGAATATGTAATAATTATTGCTTTTTCACTGCAACAATGGTCAGACGAGCGCGTCACATCGTTATGTCACACGTACATTCCCTGTCTTGTCTACTAGTAGCCTTCATTCATTCACTCCATAGAGCAGAGTCCTTCAGAAGCCTAACTAATCGAGAATTTCTCAGGTTTAATGCAAACCACAGATTCATTACCGGGTACACAGGATCCCACAACGTGTTCCAGTTCTGAGCCACACTTATCTAGACCACACCAAACTGAGCAATGGGTACCAGGTCCCTCTCCCGGGCGCAAAGCGGCCAAGGTCAATTCTCATTACCCACCCTTTCCTGGCACCGGGTTTCGAGTATGGGTAGAGTTACACCGATATATTTTCCTCCTCTCTCTGCCTGCCTGTTTACCTTACGTTTACCATACCCCAGTGAAGACAATTTTAATATCACCCTCGTATCTACAACTAGGTACTTCAAGTGTTCCCTTCCCTTGTAACTGTCCCCACAATACGTACAAATCCAACATTTCACGAAAGTATTTATTCAGATCCCGACTTTCTGTGTTGCTACTCCATACAGGCCTGCACTCAGCTTTGACAAAGTGAAGTCTCCGAGAGCGATGTTGTCTGTATATCTGAATTGATCCTGAAGATGGGGTAACATATTCTTATGGCGTATCGCTCATTTGCGACAACAGTGTCACAACTCAAAATTTGTGATTTTTCAGGAGAAAATTTAAAGTGTTTTGAAGTGCTATGATTTTCTATGAGTGCAACGAAGACAACAGCTGCTCTCCAGCGGCGAGTTTTGCAAATTGCCTTATGACACTATACTTGTTAAAAGTGCATCTGCAAACGTTTATTTCTATACCAAACAACTCAAAAATGCCAAATTTTCAGTTGTGACACTCTTGTCGCAAATGAGCGATATGTTCGTGTCTGCCCACAAAACTACACCACGTCACGCTCGAGGAAGCCTCAGTTTGATTTTTCCCTTTCCCGACTTAATTTAATTACTGATGCTTCTAATATAATTAATAAACTTATTCCTTGGAAGAGGGGGGGGGTATATAGGTTCTTGCTGGGGAAACCGGAAGGAAGGAGACCACTGGGGAGAACTAGGCGTAGATGGGTGGATAATATTAGGATGGATCTCCAGGATGTAGGATGTGGGTACATGGACTGGATTGGGTTGGCCCAGGGTAGAGACAGGTGGCGGACGTTTGTGAGTGCGGTAATGAACATTCGGGTTCCGTGAAATGCGGGGAATTTCTTGACTAGCTGCAAACCAGTTAGCTTTTCAAGAAGGACTCTGCACCATGGAGTAAGTAAGTAAGTAATTCCTTGGAAGAGGCTTGGGCCTGTTGTAAGACAGACTATTAAAGGAATGAATTCCTCACGAAATACCAAACTACTATAAAAAGGCACTGCGTGCGGCACCAGATTGTCTTTCAGCGGCTGTAAACAAGTCACATGTTCCTCTAAACTTGTTAGCTGCACCTTTTTACTGACACATTAAAATACATTGCTTTAATTTTTACGACGGTTGGGAATCTGTCCGCCTGTGAATGTGCCATAATCAACAGAAATCGTAACTGATGGGAATGCTGACTATTATTATCGATGACACAACAAATAAGGTATTTACGCCGCAGGGCCATTTTAAAAGTCAGTCGTCATCATAGCTTTAAAAATTCATAATTCAGAATTACGCATAAGGATTTTCTGAGCCCATAGATTATTGCGGAAAGGAAGTTCAAATTATGGCAAAAGCGTTATTGAATTTTTCGTGATGGTTCGAAAAGTAGTAGATATTATAACTTAAGGGAACTGTCTCTTGATTAACAGGCAGAATATTTTGCAGCTGCAGTAAAATACACCGCTTTACGTCTACATAAACACACATACACATTATGTGTGCAGCAAGTCAACAGGAAATGGACACAGCTATATATAATGGACACAGCTATATATAATGGACACAGCTATACATAATGGCACAGCTATATGTAATTGACACAGCTTTATATAATGGACACAGCTATATATAATGGAACAGCTATATATAATGGACACAGCTATATATAATGGACACAGCTATATATGAACACATCTATATATAATGGACACAGATATATATAATGGACACAGCTATATACGATGAACACAGCTATATATAATGGACACAGCTATATATAATGGGACACAGCTATATATAATGGACACAGCTATACATGATGGACACAGCTATATATGATGAACACAGCTATATATAATGGACACAGCTATATATAATGGACACAGCTATACATAATGGACACATCTATATATAATGGACACAGCCATATATAATGGACACAGTTATATATAATGGACACAGCTATATATAAACACAACTATATATAATGGACACAGCTATATATAATAGACACAGCTATACATGATGGACACAGCTATATATGATGAACACAGCTATATATAATGGACACAGCTATATAAAATGGAAACAGCTATATATAATGGGACACAGCTATTTATAATGGACACAGCTATGTATAATGGACACAGCTATATATAATGGGACACAGCTATTTATAATGGACACAGCTATGTATAATGGACACTGCTATGTATAATGGGCACTGCTAAAATACGCACCTCTCATGTTATACCCAATCTGATAAATTTAAGGTAGGCTGTATTCAGTCTGCACTTACATTATTCACAAAAGTGAAACAGAATGAAATGATCACTTCACATAAATGTCCGATTAGAGAGAAGCCTATGTGGAATCAAATATAATTCTTTGGTTCAGTCAAGATTACCTAATTTTAAAGTACAATATACACTGCACATGGCGCTCCGCCTGTTGACACCATTTGTTTTGTAATGCGCAGCCCATGAAACCCTACTGATACAAAATTGTTTTTCTATTCTACTTATTCTGTCTACAAATATTCAGAGCCATCACGACATTTCTTCTTCTCCAATTTTTCTCACGTGGCGCTCGCACTTGTGACTAACAACAGAGCTGTGGTTCTATGCAACATGCAAGTGGGTTTTATGAATTCCTTTCAGAATCTTTAGTTTTCAAACCCAAAACAAGTTGCATAAGAAAACAGATGAACCGTCTCATAGTAGACATTCTTATTTTCAGCCAAAACAAAAATTTCACCGCAACAAAGAACAATTCTTCATAGGCCTATTAATATCTCTTATTTACATTGCTGAAGTAATACGAAGTAATACATAAGTCTAAGGCTATTCTATGAAGCACATGACAGTAATAACAAAAGTAAAGACGTCAATATTTCATTGCATTGAAACAGAAAAAGATATATTATTTATGAGATTTACGTCACTTTTGAGAGTAACCCCAGGACTCCAATATAATAGCACTTCTGCAGCACTCTATGGCTAGTTCCATTCACTCACACACACACACACACACACACACACACACTCACACAATGAAGTGATTGTACCACTCGCCACTCCCCGCTCTTAAAGCCCCTCTCCAAACATGCGCCACCATACAATCCATCGTACTGTTCTTTTTGGAACAAGTACATTTTTAATACACAAAATAATTCCCGTCAGTTGTAGTCGTAATTTCGTTGAAATATATGTGGACCATGATTTATGGAGATCCGTATGCAAATTCGAGCAGTCGCTCTTTTGTAAGCACACGTAGCCTATAATTTGTTTCTGCCATTCTAAATAGACATGCTGACACGTGTTACTAGCCATCGGTGCCTGAGTACGAGAGCAGATCTGTATTTGATCGCTTAGGGAAACTTGTACTGCAAGCCTAGAGTGATCCTGCAACTCTCCGTCCTGCCACTTGATACAGACTTCGACCATTGCATGTTTCTTGGCGGAATCTCAATTATGCCCGATAACAAAAGCGTATTTGAAATATACTAAGCGTTCCGTTTCGTCCTCGCTGCAAAACACATGGCTGTTCTGTTGTTAGCTTGTTGGTTCGACGTATGAACAACTTAAAGTGCATCCAGCCTGCTTGTGGTATGGTGTGGATGGTCGGTGATGATCGCTGCGCAGTTTGTACAGACACACAGACTGAAACACCGAAAATGCTCTTTGGAGAGCCTCTTTTTGAAGTAGGGCATCTGGCGATTTCCCTCTGAGTCCAGAGCTCCACTTAATGGTGTTTGTGTTCCGGTTCGTGCAAATATCCACATTGCAAGAAACACGGGTCTTATTGCGAGTGCAAGCAGTCTTTGACGCACCTAAAGAAGCATTAGCAGTGGTCTTTGTAATTCTGCACTGCAATGACGATGAATGAACTAATTCGTACATTTCTGTGTTGAAGCAGGATAACAATTTATCGTAGTCCGAACACTGTTGTTTTCTGGACTGAAAGCCACATAGTCTGCCAGTTATATGTACGGTATTGGTGATGAAGCCTTAAGGAAAGAGACCACTTGGGAGACCCAGGCGTAGATAGGGATAATATTAAGATTGATATTCAGAAAGTGGGATGTGGGGGTGTGGACTGGATCGAGCTGCCTCAGGATACCGACAGTTCTTGTGATTGCGGTAACGAACATTCGGGTTCCATAAAATGCGGGTAATTCCTTGACTAGTTGAAAACCTGTTAGCTTCTCATGAAGGACTCTGCTGCATGGAGTGAGTAAGTCAGTTAGAGTGGCAGTTAATGCAAATCTATCGATGTTTCTTGAAAACGGAGTGCCTCCATTTTTAGGTTATAAGAAAAACCGCACGACAGAATTCAGTGATGTTTTTTCAGGGACAGAAGGACTCGGGGTAATTACCACGCCACCGACCTCTCTCTTTCCCGCGCAGTTCATTCTTCCACATTTACGATGAAAGCAGCTGGGTCACCTGAAACGTCAGTAGGCCTGTATATCTCTACCAAAACTACAGGTTGTCACACCCCAAAAGACAATCTTTGAGAAAATCAGCTCTTGGTTATCGTTTGTATGTGAACCCACAACTTCCGATTTCTCACAGACTGACATCGTGGGTGACTCCCGGGCTGGCGATGTTAACGGAAACGAGGTAGGGTAATTTTAGACAGATTTTCCCATAACCGCAATACGAAGGTCGGGAGAGTGGTTCCAGACGGTCTGCCTTGACCAAGAAAATATCCATCCATTCTCAAAGAAGAAAATTGACAAGAAATAAGAAATAGCACACAGCCACATTAGGAGGATACAGCCATCAGCTCCATTGTCCAGAAGTACAGGTGGCGAAGCAACAGGCCCTGAAGATGACTTCCAGACATTAATATTTAAAGACGAATGGAAGACCGCTTTATTTAAATACCCAGTCCGTACCGCGCAGTGAATACTTCATCTGGGTTATAAAAACCAATCAGTTTATGCTGTAAGTGGCACAAGTCGCTGTTTGTTCTCAGATAAATACAAAACACATAAATACAGTGTGGGCAGAGCGTACAGTTGTTTAATATTAAACCTGTTGGTGCATCACGTAACCAGTAGGCTTTAAAAGGTTAAGAACTGAGGTTTGGCGAGACAAAGACCTGTTCGTCTTCTTCACAGTCTCCTCACAGCAATCAAAATTCTCCTCCAAGTACTCCTCAAATTTCCCCGTCCAATTTTGCTGCACGCTGTTCGTGGAGATCCACTGTCCTCAGCCAGTGCGTGCTAAGTGTTCATTTAATTCAGTCGGTAGAGACTATTGATGTATTATAGACATGAAAGAATAAAGTGACGACTTTTTTAGGCAGTTATTACAGGTTTTCAGAAGTTACGTGCACACAAATAAGAAAACTTTAAGGAGAACGAAAAGTTCCGAAGAATAAGGAGATGTCAGACTAACCAATCCAGCAAAAACCACCCCCACCCCCAACATAGGAGCATTAAGATATCACACCTGCAATCACAGTTTCCTCCTAACCCTACACCCACCCAACCGGAAAGATCCACACCCAGCTACCTACAAATTCATTGACCCAACAGACATCCCACCAAATTTAGCTTAACAAAAGGACGTAAAATTATGATGAGATCTCAAAATCACCACGCGGTTTAGGCATATTATATAAAACTCTTTTAGCAAGAAAGCTATCAAAACCTGAAGATGACCGCTATAGGCCGAAACATGTAGTTTTTCCATTGCTAATAAACACCATCATTTAGCCATATATTATAGTTGTGTTTTTGACTGAATTTACCTTACCTTATAGTTTAAACACACAACGGGGATGACACACCTCAGAATTTTAAGGAGAGGCCATAGCCCTCTGTTTTTGTTTTTCCTAATCAGTGTTACAGACTTAAAACTTGTCCGTGTCAATGGGAATTGTAAACCTGCAATTGCCTGGCAATTGACTTCGTATCACAAGAGGACCCTGGGTTGTCGCTTTAATTTCTATTAACTATCAAATATTCCGAAGGTCCTCCCTGTATAGACCTATTCATTTACATCACCGATAATCCTGATCTATATTTTCTGTAGCCCTGGCCCTTCTGGTTTGGATGTATTACACCAGCCATTGTAGGTCTTTCAGCCACTTGCCATTTGTTCCAAAATTGTTTGTTTCGCAGAAGACGGGGAAATCACAGTGGGCACTGGAAGGTAATGCTGCTCTCTGCAGAAAACCGCGACAATTTTATTCTGGTTTTTTCCAACATTTGCAACAGAAACAACACTGCTACCAGGAAACACACACTCGGTTGGAAAGGTGCTTTAACTGTTCGTAAACTTTATCTTACTGCGAAACTGAAAGAAGATCTGCATTACTTCATTACGGTGGCCGAAATCCAATGGTCGGCGCGACACATCTTAAGAATTACTCAAATAGATTTAAGTCTGTGCTATCGCAGAAATTCACTTTAAAAAGTTTCGTTTAAATGACGATAACCATCGGAAATGTTTAATGAAACATACATTTAATTAATTAATTACTTCATTAATTTCCTAGTCTATCTTACGATAGATTCACTACCCCTTCCAAAGCGAATTCTCCACCGAGTGAGCTCTACATAGTCCTGCCATCAGTTCTGTCCCACATATCACGTAGTCCGCAGTTAGAGACAATGAGGCGGAAGGGTTCAAAGGTTGGTTACTTTTGGACTATTGACCTTTCAGGCACTTGTGCCAAGGCAGTTTGCTCACGTCTTTCGCAGTGTTAACCTGGAGTAGGGTTTCAAGGAAACGCGTGTGGATGTGACTGCCCTTCACAAACGCGGAAAATCAGATTCTCAAATTTTCAAACTCTTGAAACCATTGAAAATTTCGCCAAATTTCATTTATCGGGCAGTTAAACGTTATAAGGAACTCTTGGGTGTTGAAGGCAGGGCTCGGTCAGGACGCCTGAAAAGTGTGAGGGCTGAAGCCACTATCAAAACAGTACGGGAACGGATTCGCCGAAATTCGCTCTGGAAACAGATCATGTCCCGAGAGCTGAGCATATAGACCCAATCATGTCGTGCATCATCAGGGACGATCTACACATGGCAGCCCACCTTCGCTCAAACGGACACCTCCTTACTCCTGCTTTGAAGGAGGCCCGACGGACAAGAGCGGAGCGTATCCTCCAGTGGCACGTTGAGAATGGGCACGAAAACATACTCTTCACGGACGAGGCATTTTTCACCATCGAGGAGCATTATAACAACCAGAACAACAAGATTTATGCTCAAACGTCCCTTGATGTGTGTTTTGAAGGCGCAGGAATGCCATCACCCTTCTAAGTCCTGGTTTGGTGGGAGGTGTCCCATCAGGGAGTGACACATCTAGTGTCCGAGTGTATCAAGAGGACGTGCTACAAGGAGTTGTGAAACAGCTGAACACGACCCTCGTCAGTGGTCAGAAATGGGTCTTCGAGCAGGTCTCAGTTCCTGCCCAAAAGCCACGACGACTCAGGAGTGGCCGCGGAGGAACGTTCCGGCCTTTATCAGCGCCGAGGATTGGTCTTCCGGGAGTCCAGACCTCAACCCCGGGGACTATAAATTGTGGGCTTTTTGGGGGGGACAAGGCTTGCCAAAAGGGTCACAACAACTTGAACAGTCTGAAGAGATCCCTCGTGAAAGCAGCGACAAAGATCCCCCTGGAGACAGCGCGTGTCGCGATAGCAGAGTGGCCGGAGCGTCTCAAGGCTTGCGTCGAGGCAGAGGGCGGACATTTTGAGTGGTATTATTATAAATAAAAACTAAAAAATTATTGCTAATTAATTATTTGGCCCGAAAAGTGGATGTTCTCTTCCATTTTCCTTCTATGTCACAACATACTTGAGACAGAAATTATGTGCATTGTTTCCACTTTCAATTTACAGTATCCTCTCTTTTTTAAAGATAATCCAGTAGCTGCTTACATCTTCTTCCTCGTATTTTCATCACTTCTATCCTTCTTTCTATGTTTCGTTCGATTACTTGTTTTAAAAGACAGTTCCTGTTCAGATACAATTCTATCAGCTGGCGCTCGTCTTACAGTTTTACCTGCGCGAGGAAAACTAGAGCTGTTCCCGTACTCAGGAACTGACAGCTCACCTGTATGTGTCTACATGTCTATTGTCTAACTCCCATCTGATTAACGTGAGATAGTTATCTCTATTAGAAGTGCTCAGGTTTACAGGGCGGTCGTAGAAATGAGACCTGTTTTATTACCGTGTGTTGTGCTTTACTTCTTCTGAAATTCCGGAAAAACGTACTTCTTTATTTTCAGTGGGATGAACTGGTTCAGGTGGATGCTAACTAATTTGTCACCATGTAGACGGAGGCATTACTTTCCTCCGAAACGTCTAAACAAACAAAATTCACAATACTACCGCTAAAATTCCAAAGATTGTAATCATTTGAAGATGTCCTAAAATATTTTTACTTTCGACATAGACGCTTAGGTTTGCTGTGACGTCTAGCCTACCGCCCCTTCCTCGCCGTGAGGAATATAGGCCTATTCCATGCAACGGTTTTGTGTGTTCTCCCGGCGTAATTGTCAAATTAATTAGACTTTAATCTGTTATAACAAATTAATCGGCTCATTACACTTCTCGATTTCCCTCGTTTCCGAGCGACCGCACACTATCTTACCGGCGACACCTCGTTCTGTCTAGGCATTACGCTTCATTAGTCGCACAATGAAGGCAATTCACTCGACCGCAGCTGCACACTCTGCTGTTTGTTATGGAAATTGCACGTGTCGATGTTCATTTGCTGGCCGCACAAGAACCCCTACACACAGCATTCAATGTTCCGACTTACTGAGCAGACCTGCGGCACACTTTGTGCTTCTAGACACACAGTTCCCACAAAACTCACACTCCGCAGTGACATAGACACATTACGGGCCTAATTTTAATTTGGTAATAAACCATATAGAAAGACGCAGGTCTAAATTTGTTTCGGTGTTCATCAAGCAATTCTTATGAACGTAAAGCAAAATGGTTACGTACTTAAATTTTGTATAAATAAAACCGTCTTTACACAGCAATATAATAACAGTTGAAAATTACTGTTACAACTATTTAGCTAAGCAACATGTTTCGGCATTACTCGGCCATCATCAGGCTTATAAAACACTGGGGTTAGTCAAGGTACATTCAGTGGTTTTTATCTATGGGATCCCACGGTTTACAATATTATTAACAAACTTTCTCGAATTGCAGATACTGTTTAAAAACATTATAATACAATAAAATCTGGTATTAAAATGACGTGTTTACTTTAAGAGTGGGTGTTAGTGCGTGCTGCACTGTGAATACATCAGTAATCTAGTTGTAGGGGTGTACATGGGACGGTTGTTAGTGTATTTTCCGCAGGTTTGATTATTCTCTCGGTGTGTGTGAGTCTGTACATTACGTTTTTGCGTTCAGTTTTTTCGTTTCGGTGTGATGCTGACCGGTATTGTTATACACTTGAACTGACTGTCCAAAGACGGTTTTATTAATATATTGTTTACGAATACACAACAGGATGGGATCTATCCAATTTAGTACTTAAATTTACTGATAAGGAACAAGCGAAAGATTAGGCAAAATATTGTAACAGAACTTATTAACAAAAACCTACGAAAAGCATATTACATTCGTGTTCTGCACTGTCTGAATTACTTGAATAGATCTTAAGCTTAAAGCCCACTTTAACCTTTACTGAGCCAGCTGGCTGAATTTAGTGACCATGCTACCGGCTGCAAAATCGTAGAATCGTTTTCGATTCATTGAGGGGACAGATAACTTTCCCCTCACCACTGCGAAATGATTGGTTCTGGGGCCCACCCCTTCTTCTGGAAAATGTGTATAAGGGGCTCATTCTTTGGGAGGTAAAGCGGTCGGGGCGTGAAGCCAAACATTCATCTTCACGGAGCCTCGAAATTGAGGACTGGGCTTAAGCTTCAGTTCTCTGAATCGTAATTCCTGGCATTCTGCTGAATTGTCGGTCACGTTTATCTTTAAATTTTATAGAAAAACGCCCTTGCAGGTTTTCTTCAGGCGCGCTTCTGCAGTGTTTCTGATTTCATCGGCATATCGAGGGATCAGAATCTTCTTAACATATTCTGAGTGCCGATTTCTTAAAGGTAAGTGGGATAGCGTAGTCGGAATCGTGACTAGGCTACAGGCCGGACATTCCGAGTTGTAATCCCGGTCGATGCCAAAATTTTTTCTCTTTTTCAAAACGTTCGGAAAGGCCTGGGCCTCACCCAGCCTCCTACTCAGTGGGTACAGGGGTTCTTTGCGGGGGGTGCCGATCCCAGTGGCCGCGCGGTCTAAGGCGTGGGTCGGCGACCGCTCGCTTGCTGGGATTGTGGGTTCGAATCCCGCCGGGAGTATGGATGTCTGTCTGTTGTGGGTGTTGTGTGTTGTCAGGTAGGGGTCTCTGCGTCGGGCTGATCACTCGTCCAGAGGAGTCCTACCAAGTGTGGTGTGTCTGAGTGTGATCGTGAGGCCTCGACAATGAGGTTGCCTTGGCCCAATGGGGGCTATTGCAACATGGTACAAAAAAGGGTGGGGACATGGAGTCATCCACTCACCTCCGTATTGTGCCGACGTTAGGAACTGTATATACTTATACTCCCAGAGAAACTTGACCTTGTTTCTGTTTTTAAATACAGTATTCGGACCACTAATTAAAAATGTGCTCAGTTACTAAATAAATGTCAGAGCTGAATAATTTCCGGAGTCTAGCAAACATAACTGTTCTGTTTTAGCCGACAAGTCATGCGACGTAGCGACCGGCGGTGCGGTTTGCGGCAAGAAGCCTGCCAAATCGAAACGCGTTCGAACGATCTTCACTCCAGAACAGCTGGAGCGTCTAGAGAGCCAGTTCGAGAGGCAGCAATACATGGTGGGGCAGGAGAGACTCTACTTGGCACAGGCACTTCAACTTACAGAAGCTCAGGTAAAGCTCATGAATGCAAATTTGACCTGCATAGGTCTGTGCATCGTAATATTATTTCTATACTAAAACCAACCAGATGTACCAATGTATCAAATTTATTTTATTTTGGAATGACACTCTACATGTTTCAGACGGTCTTTCTGTCCATCATCAGGAGTTCAGGACTGTACATACAGCAACAGGCATTTGTCAAACAGATACTGCTGTCTTGCTTGCTAGCAAGCAGACAGCAGCAGCTCTGTAGGGATAGAGGTTTTTGCATTAGCGTACTTATTGAGTGGCGAGCAATACACCCCATGAAATAACTCAACAAATAAGCCGCAAGCTCCTGAGGATGGATGTATTAACATCCGAAACATGTTGAGCAGTAAATAATGAAATAATAAAGCAAGTGACATCAAGTTGGTTTCTCTTTATTCAACTATCAAGATGATGCACGATCCAATAAACATAAGATTCAGCAATTATATTTCAATTTAACTGCATAATCTGAGAGACTAAAATTTTTGTTATGCTGATGATAAATTATAGACCTTCATACAATAAAATAGACTAAAAAATCTACACAGTAAGTGTTCTAGTAAGTTTAAACGCTCTCATTTAGACCTACGATATAAGAATAAACCCTTGGTGGGTCACTAATATTCCAAAGACGTTCTGATCACCCATACTGATATATTCGGTCAAAACTACATATTCTGTGGTCATGGAGCTATTTAGCTATGTAGCTATATAGCTATATAGCTATGTAGCTACGTAGTTCATCTACGCCTGAGGAATCGAAACAACCCGAAAGAAAAATGTCGGCTGGCAGAAGAATGTGTCAAAACGTGATATACCTTTTATTGTAGGTTAAAGTGTGGTTTCAAAACAGAAGAATCAAATGGCGGAAACAGCATCTGGAATATCAACAGCAAAAACTGGCGGAACTGAAGCTCCAGCGGCGTCAGCTCCGACAACAGCAGCTACATGGAGAAGAAATGGAGGACAGCGAGATGGAGAGCAACAGTGGGGATGAGGCCAGCAGTTTTGCTACAACTGGCCAGCTGCCTTCGGAGTAAACCAGCTGTAGCGACGGACATACGCGCATGACGTTGGTTTGTGTAGTGTGGCTTGTACTGTAGACGTGAAGGGACGGAGACTGTACCGTCCCTCTTACCATCTGACCGAAGACGATTATGTCTATTGGCTGGTTTTTTTTTTTTTTGAGTACTTAAGGGTAAATGTTGGAAC
>Ga0123352_10006299_pt1 | contig 18133 bp, 8 predicted proteins | sample TergutLab28metaG_FD_89700 | JGI IMG/M metagenome (GOLD analysis project Ga0123352, IMG submission 89700) | Labiotermes labralis P1 segment gut microbial communities from Petit-Saut dam, French Guiana - Lab288 P1 | ecosystem: Host-associated > Arthropoda: Insects > Digestive system > Gut ... | reverse complement strand
TGTTTATGCGGGGGGTAAGGCAAAACGTCTCGGTCAAAGGAGAAAAATGGCATTATTATATTCTGGCAAAACGAAGACGTAAGCCGTACGAAAAGGGTAACAGTCTGCCCCCCCCCCCCCACTTCTGTCATAAGCTGACAAACGTTAAGATCTCTGTTTCTCTCGCTGCATACCGTGAGTGGGCCTGAACGATTAGACGAGGAGACTCGAAAGGAAAAAATAGAGGGATGAGGTTAGAAGAGTGGTGGTAGCAATAAAAGGGAGAAGAAGAGAGGAGAAGAAAGGCTAGGAGAGGAGAGGATGGGAGAAATGAGACGCGAGAATTGAAAAGAGAAGAGGAGCAGAACTAGGAATTTTAGGATAGCGGAAGATAAGAGTAAGCAGATTTACATATTGAGCAGTACGTCATATAAAAGGAAGAATCGTAAATCGAATCTTTTCTTTAATGTATATACTACTACCTCCACGCAGCACAATATTGAAGATTAAGAGTATTTTGGGTTTTTACTTCGTGTAGATTTGTATATGGTTACGGGGGTTTGGAAGGAACGTGGTGTATTTTGTAAGGGTTAAGGATTGTAAGACACTTATATTCTCCCTTCCTCTGACCTCTGTTCGGTATTCTCCTTTCTTTTACTCTTTCTCTTGTTCCATCCTCATCGAATGTTTTACACTGAAAATCACGGAGACTCTTTGAAATATTAGTAGCCACATACCAATCTGCACGAAGTAACTTCCCAGAAGTTTAGAGTCTTTGGCAACACCGCTGTGAGAAACTAAAATTTCGCAGAACGATGCTTCCTTTGAAAGTTACAAAATATGCAACGGGGTATGAAACTTTAATCACTGTCTTCACAAGAAACCTTTTACGGTCCCTCTCCTGAGATGCTTCAGTCCGGCCCACGTCCTCGGACCCTGAATCTTCAAGACACCTTTTTTAATACAATGCCTATTTTGTCCAGTGCATCAGCATGTCACCTTTATGGCACAGAAAACCTACATGCAGGGGTTTCCCGCAATAGCTGCAGGGCGCATGGATACGATAAAAATGACGTCCGTTGAGGACTGCGTAACACTAAAATCGTGGTCGCAACCCTAAATTGATGTCCTAAAAACCAAACTTGGTAATTTTTTGTATTTTTGTACATATTATTATGATCTTAAAGACACTGGAACCTTAAGCCTGTAATTACTGCTTTAATAATTAGTTTGCATTAAACACTATATTTATCTTCCTGTTTTTATCAGACATGCTTCTGACTCTCACTAGATGGCTTTAAATTGGAATGTTTGCAGATTTTAGGTGATTCAGGGAAAATGAAGTTTAATTATGACAGGCAGTAACCAACCCTTGGTAAAGTATTGTAATTTCTAAGTAGTAAGGAGTTAGCTTTCTTGCAACTCAGAGCTTCCTATTTCTTTCACTAAAACTGGCAAGACTATGGCATGGGACTCCAGTCACATCGCATTGCGCTGCATCGTTTCATCCTTGATTCTGTGTGATACTTATGCATGGTGAGATCTTATACAGTAAATGCAGTTGACCACGGTTACAAGGACAGCGGTTTTTGCGACACCTAGTCTATACAGTCATATATTCTGTGGTACCATTTAACTCCTCAGTGTGAACAACAAAATTATGCAGCAGAATTCCACGTATCCGGATTAATTGGGAAGGCGAGCCATCCGGATATGCAGAAAATCCTGATAATTGGATTTTTTTTTTGAAAATAGGCTATAATGGCAGTTTGAATTTCGGCTCTTAGTATTGACTGTACGTATCTGCGTCTAAACCTTTCGACCGTGCCTGATTTGAAGTTCTAGAAGCCAAAACACTGTACTGTACTTGATCCGATAACCGGTATTTTCAAGGCAAGTTAGTTTCTTGGAATTCTCGACAAATTTACCCGAAGGGCCAAGTCGATCCGGATAAGTGACGTACTACTGTAATACTCGGCTATGACAAGAGTCGTTTATAACGTCACATAATATAAAGCCACTTTCATTACTTTACAAACCAGTTCGACTCTGTACGTATGTCTTCATATAAAGCGTATCGTATGGTATTTTCTTACGACTTGAATGTAAGCGAGATTTTGCGGACAAATCGTAGTACGCAAAATCCCGTTGGTTGCTGGGAGACGCCGTGTTCTTCGTGTTCAGACGGATGGTTATGACGATGACGAATGTCCCTTTTTGTAAATTGTTTGTCAACGAGCTTACAAACTGGTTCAGGTACCGCACTCGTTCCTTCTGCTTCGACGTGTGCTTGTGATCCGCCATGCCCGAAAAACCGACGAAAATGGCGCTTGTTTGGCACAGTACACAGCGCTTGGTTAGCACAGTAGACAGCGCTTGGTTGGCACAGTATACAGCGTTTGTTTGGCACAGTACATAGCGTTTGTTTGGCACAGTACACAGCGCTTGGTTAGCACAGTAGACAGCGCTTGGTTTTGCACAGTATACAGCGTTTGTTTGGCACAGTACGTAGCGTTTGTTTGGCACAGTAAACAGCGCTTGGTTGGCACAGTACGCAGCGCTTGGTTAGCACAGTAGAGAGCGCTTGGTTGGCACAGTAAACAGCGCTCTTGGTTGACACAGTAAACAGCGCTCTTGGTTGGCACAGTACAAAGCGCTTGGTTGGCACAGTACACAGCGCTTGACATATTGATATCTCGTCAAGTACAATGGACAGTCGAACAGGATGCATTACTGTACAGATATTAATATATCACACCCAAACGAGCAGGAAGTGCGGTTGCAGCGCCGAGACACGTATTATGTGCAGGTACCCAGCCCACTTCCCAACCTCTCTACGCATGTCCACATACACTACGTTATATTGCTTTAGTATCAAAATTTCTTAAATTAATTTATATTTCCATCCTTTTCTCTCCCAGCTAAACCAAATTAGTTTATCATGCATGGTGTGTAAGCGATGTTGCTTACTTACAGCACTGGTAGTGCTGTCGGGTTGGGGGCTTCTGTACTGCTATCACAACGTCATGTACTGTCTTGTGTTGTATGGCTAGTTTTAGCTTTCCCACGCTTCAAATTAAACGCAATTAAATTGGATGTTATGATGCATGCATGTAAATCCTTGTGATGTTAGCAGATTAATGAACACTCGCATGTCGGGTCAGTTAGTGGAACCAGTTTCCGTGGGTTTGATGTAAAGTTGCTTATTTTTTAATTAACTTGCGTTAATTTAAATTATTTACATGTGGGTAAATTCTGTGTCGTGATTGTAGTCTTGAAGTATGTATATAAGTTTATGTTTGAATGACACTAGCGGGTAGCGTGTAGTGTGTTCTTGAGAAGCTGAGACTTACTAAGTTATTCTACAAATTCTGCACTGTTCAACCAGCCATATTTACCGGAGGGTATTCTGATCTAAATGGAGTCCGTACCCTCACACCCTGTTTCGAAGGGGCTTTCATTACGTAGTTGCTTTGAAGCTCAGATAGAAATGACCGTGAGTCCTAAGAGATGCAGTTAGGTTAGACAATAAAAATGCTATTTGAAAGACAGTGCAAATTTGAGCTTATGTGGCATCGGTGGCGGATGAATTGAATACGAATATGGAGCATTGGTGGAAATATATATATATAGATATATTTGTTAACTGCAGTTGGGTTGACACCCGGCAACAGTAGTACAATACACATTTACACACAAACAATACACAGAACAACACAATGTGGGAAAAGTGCGGGCTGTGCCCCGTCTTTGCGAGTTATACCCTGTCATTTGCCTCATAACTGAGGAAAAAAGACTGAAAAACCTCAGGCAGGGTAGCCGAAGAGTGCCAGTTGGAACGATGAAAAAAAGAACCTAAGTACTCCGAATTTGTTCAAATAAAGTGTACTTGCATTGATAACGAAGGGCTTCACGATTTACACTCCTGACGAAACACTATTCTGGTGACTAAACTAAGAAGATTGGGATGGGCGGGGCATGTAGCACCTAGTTATAGATAAGGGGAAAATATAAAAAAACTGCTCTTTAAGAATTTGTACGAGGGCAATGGGCTGGATGGATCTGACTCAGGGTAGGGACAGGTGGCAAGCCCTTGTGAATGCGGTAATGAAATCCGAGTTCCATAAAATGTTGGCAATTTCTTGACTAGGTCAGGACCTTTTAGCTTCTCAAGAAGAACTCTGCTCCATGCAGTAAATGGGCAAATTATAAGGACATTGCTGCTTGGGCATAGCTCAACTTTAATTCATGTTGTAGTGTTTCTTAAATCTAACAACCGTGGATTATAAGCTCGGTATGAGATAGACTAGGATGAATATCTGTATAAATCGGAAGGAAATGCTAGTGCCGGTGTTTTTAAGTCGAACATAAAAGACAAAGGAGGTACTATTCTGTGTAAGATGTAGTGGAGTGGAAGGTTCAGCTGATAAATGGGATGAGTTGTGACAAGGTTTGAAGAGTAATATTCTAGGAATAATTTAAATTCTTAAACGAGAAACCACGAAGCTGTTCACCCATCAATAACTGATACAAGAAGCCATCCCGAGGTGACCTTACAATATACGTCCGTCTTGACAAGATAAGGATAAATAGGTCACCACCTTGTGAGCAAAGTCATTGTTTTCAACTTAGACTTTTTACAGACCGTTGTTGGTGATAACTTCAAACAACTGGAAGTGCGGTTGACCGACGGTGTTTGTCTAACTGAACAATTGATTGTTGTCATTCACTTCACATTAATTTGCTTTTCCCTTACATATCAGTACTAACAAGCAAACAATAAAAGTATTTTGTTATAGTGAGATATTAGTACACAATTTATGATCATTTAACCTAAGGAAATTTTCTACAGTTAAGGGGGTTTGGTAACAGGGATCTGAGGGGAATATTTGGAGATAAAATGGAAGGAGGAAGGGAAGTAAAGTTAAGCTTGATAACTGAAGAATAAAACCCAACTAGATGCCGCTTATTGCTTTATTATGCTTATGTTAGGCTGAACATGTTTCGGGTACCATTATGGCCATTATCAGGAGCTCACGACGATAGCGTTGGTTACCACACAGGCCGTCTGGTCCTCGAGTTGCTGCTGGATGGATGAGTGTCCGGACCTTCGGTCCGGACACTCATCCATCCTGACTGCACTTAACCTCCAACCAACAGCAACTCGAGAACCAGACATGTTCAGCCTAACATAAGCATAATAAAGTAATAAGCGGCATCTAGTTGAGTTTTATTCTTCTGTTATCAAGATAATGCACGGTCCAATACATATCAAATAAGCTTGATAATTTGTAATCTACACCAGACATTATTAGAGCGATCAACTGGAAGAGTATTGTTTGGACACCCAAAATGTAAGGTTCAGAAATGTTGATGGAAAAGACCACTAGGGAGAAAAGATACGTATTTTACGTGACGTGGTAGTAGTAAGGGTATTTTAAATAAATGCAGATTACAGTGGATTCATCTAGCTGAACACTTAATCACATGACGGATCTTTGTACAAAGTAATGAACGTTTCTGTTTAGTTAGAAACTGGGGATGTATTTAGCTCTTTAAGGAGGATAACTCCATTAATTACTATTACAGACTTCTCCTTGTAACTTCCTTATCACTATCGTGTGAGAATTTCCTCACACTGTTCACGATAAAGCTGCTTCTTCAATGGCACGTTCCACTGACTCCAACCTAATTTTACTCGGAATGCTGTGGTCGAATATATTCGGTTTCGTAGACATTTATTAATAAACATACACATTTACCATTAATTTAGTACTAACAGAAATTTTGAATATAATTTTTTCCCATTATGATTGTTGGAGTCGGGGAAGCATCTTACGATTTTCATCAGGGTCAAGAAATTTGTATTTTGTCCAGAATATCCGGTCACTGTCAGGGGTTCCCTCAACCTCCCATTCAGTGGGAAGAAGGGAAGAGGGATCTCTTTCCCTGGGGCCCTGAATTAGATCTCTTGATCTCTATATAGTGCTGAGTTGAATTAAGCATGGAACTGTACATCGTGTCTACCCGCAGGTCTTCACGACTTATATAATGAACATTACATTTGTCATGAATATGACGGCTGCATTTGTGAGTGAAACAAGAGTTAAATACCGATGCAAAACAGCTGGTTGAAGTTAATTACGTCTTAATGTGTTTTTTATGTGGCAGGTTGAATATGTGACTTTTAACAAAGAAGTATATCTATACGTTTGTGTATAAAAGCTCATATAGGCCCTGACTTTCCAATGACTCTTTCCATGAATGACTCCATACTGTTTTCTCAAATAAAAGTTTGAGTCTAATCTGATTTCTTGTATGTTTGTTTTGTTTGTTTCAATTCTTTACCGCCGCTTGTTTTTTTTTTGTTTGTAGCCACAAGGCTGATAAAAAATTAAAAAGAATATTCTTTGCTTAGTTTTAGATAACTAAAATGTGTAAGTGATGGACGAACACAGATATTTCCGTTGTTCCTTTACGACTATGAACGGCTGGACCAAGGGGAGACAAGAGATGTGAAGATTGGAAGAGGAGTTCGATAAGGATGCTGTTTGTCACTGATTCTATTCAAATTATGCGAAGCGTGTCTTACCAAGGAACCTATCGAAGATTTTGGAGACTTCTAAACAGAGGAACAAGTAATTCGTACTGTAAATTGTGCAGATGACCTTGTGCTATGGGCTAAAGGAACAGACGGTGCTGCAGGGCATAATTGATAGACTGAATGGAATTAGGAGATGATGTGGAATGAAAATGAATGTGGAAAAAACTGAGATGATGAGAATCTCAAGGCAACCATCTTCAGTACATATTATGAGAGATCAAAAACAGCCGGGGAATGTGGAATATTATAAGCATTTTAGTAGCATGATAACAAATGATGCAAGATGTACACGTGAAATAAAACCCTGTATTGCCCTGGAAACAGCAGTGTCCAAAACGAAGCAGACTCCTTTCACCAGCAAATTGGACGCAAATTTAAGGAAGAAAATATTAAAATGCTACATTTGGAGCATAACTTTGCCTGGTGCTGAAACGTGGACACTTCGGAAAGTAGCTCAGAAATTCCTAGGTAGTTTGGTAATGTGGTACTGGTGAAGGATGTAGAAGGTCAGTTGGACCGATCGTGTGAAAAGTAAAGAAGTATTACATAGATTAAAGGAGGAGGAATATCCTAGACACAGTAAACATAATGAAGGCTAACTGGATTGGTCACATCTTGCCTACGAACTACCTCCTAAAACAACACGTAATTGAAGGTAATATAGAAGCAAGGGTATAAGTGGCGCAAAAACGAGGAAGAAGAGAGAAGCAGCTACTGGTTGATTTTAAGGAAACGGAAAATATTTTAAATTGAAAGATGAAGCACTAGATCGCAATATGGGGCGAACTCGCTTTGGAAGATCCCGTGGACCTGTCGTAAGACAGACTAGGAAATGAATGACAGTAATCAGCTTCAACTTTCTAACTTTTCCTCTGTTTTAGCTTTCAGCAATTCAATCTATATATTCCTTTCTTTTCCAAAGACTGACACTTTTGATTTCTAACAGAAGTCGCCGTTCGCATTCATCTCTTGTCCCCCCCCCCCCTCCTAAGATTCTTCTTTTCCAAATATCATCTGCTTCTTTTTTCTTGTCTCCTCATATTCTTCCAACGTCGCCTAAACTTTTAATGACGTTTAACCTTCTCCCATTCTGACATACGCAGCTTGTAATGACCAATAAAACAGTTCAAAATTTTTACAGATTGCCTTCGTTAAATTCTAGTAGCATGGGCATAATATTGCAGTACGAAATCACCAGTTGAAGTTCTGTTGTTGAAATTGGAGTAACAGAGAGTTGTCACCACTAATCTGTCAGTAATAGTGTCACGTGTTCTTTGGACAAATCATAAGGGAACGGTTGATTTATTTGGCTTGTACGTCGTGTTAGCGCAACCATTGGGCTTATTTCGATTGACTTCCATAACGGGTGTCCAAAAACTTGTAGATTAATTTAATTTATTTTTAGTAGACCCGATTAAAAACCCTAGTGTATGTGAAACTGAAGTCAAGCAGTGTTTTTATGAAACGGATCGTTGCACAATGAATTGGTGCTCTTTAATGTAGGTTATGCAGACGGAATGGAATGTGTTGTTACTAAGGAATATTTCTTGATACAGCTTCCCTGTTAGCGCGTGTAACTTGCTCAGCTCTAACTTACACTGTGTATATCCTAACTGCAATTTAAAATTTTCCGACATGCCAACACACAAAATACAAGTTACACAAATAAAATAACCATAATTTACTTAAAACTCCCAAATTCTAAATACAAATCAAATGTCAACTAATTCTTCTCCACCCATGCATTACGTCATCTATAATGTTTTCTTCTTAGTGTGGTGAATATTTAAGGAAACACGGAGAAACCCCTTAAGAGCATGTAGTACGTGTTCCGTATCTAATTAGCTACCCACCATTTGGTTTGTCTAAATACAGGTATGATTACTAATTAAATTGTCGAGTAAATGTTCATATGATGAAAGCAAGTGAAACCGCAAAGGAAGCAATTCGAAAATGTTTTATGTCCAACGTAGAGTATTGTTATCCATTTAGCTTCCCTTATCCACATGAACTGAAGTATGTATCACAAGAGAAACACGTGAAAGTTTAATTAATTTACATTTCATGGAGAAAAAATTATATCCTTCTCTTCTAAAACACGGAATGGGAAGAGAATGTCTAATGCTCTTCTTATTCTTACGTGGCCGATCACTAGTTTGTGCCTAAATAGAACTTTGAGTATTACTCTTGTCACTATCAGTGCAAAGAACGTCAGTGCTGTCGGTTACAAGAGTCCAGTCTGTTGGTAGCAGTGCTGGGGCATAGATGTGTATAGTTGCATTGTGTCTGTTGCTCACTGCTCCCACGGAGTCCTGTTTCGATACCAGATAAGCCCATATGGAGTGCGTGCTCGACATTGATGTGATGGGTTCCTGTGTTCGTTAGACATTCAGTAATGTCGCAAGCGATCGCTCATTGTCATCAGGATCATTGATGATAGCTGTCTCCATTAGTGTACTCTGAAATGCACTATTTGCCACACTGGCTCAGGAGAACCGAAATGTCGTTATTCAATGAGGATTGGAATATGATAATACCAAATCTTAAGGATAAGTTTTAAAGTATATTGAGGTGTTAGCTGTCAAAAAATAAACGTTGTAATAGCACTGATATAATTGATACAGAAAGAATATCTAGAAGGTTTCCCCGAGATTTGAGTTCTAGAACTACATTTTGGTACGTGGGTATCATGTGTTATTACTAAGGCTAGTTATGAAATACTTCCCGGTAAATGACGCTTAGCCCCATATAACAGAGCCCCTTTTCAGAAGCTGATATTTTCCGCGCGTATTAACAAATTACTCGTCTTTAATACATCAACCAACCATTGTGCCTAATAATGCACAATTTACAAGTAGCAAAGTCGTACATTTTTTTTGACGTTTTGTTGACCATGCATCTTAGTATATTTATCTCAGTAATTAACCAACTTGATGCACAAAATTTTTGTTTTACAATAAGTTTATTTTATACCTGTACATGTTTCGAGCACATGTACTCATCACCAGGAGGTCAAAATTGCATTACACAGCCTCTGGTATCATCACACCTATAGGTATGTACAGGTATAAAATAAACTTATTGTAAAACAAAAATTTTGTGCGTCAAGTTGGTTAATTACTAAGATAAAGTCCTACATCTTTTGGACCGGGGGCACTATGCAGTTAGTTTTTTAGATCAAATCATTGTAATCCCAACATGCTAATCGATGTATTTTATCGCTCTTATTGGGGAGATGAAAAGATTAAAATTGTAATATACGTAAAAGCAATAAGCATAAAGTTACGATATTCTGATTTCAAAATTGTAACATTTCCAGGTGTAAGTTCATAATTGCTTATTTTCCAGTAAGGGTCATGCAGTGATTAGATTAGCGTGTTGCGCTTGTATTCCTATGTTCTAAAACTCCCCGAAGATGAAAATCCGACTCCGAAATGTTTTGGAGTTACCATGAATTGTGTTGTATTAGGTGCAATTTTTGGTTGATTTATTCATTGTAAGAATATGCACGGTATGAGCAACACAAACTTACTGGTCTGTTATGAAGCCCGAAATGTTATTACCTTAGGAACAGGACCGAATTCTGAAACGGATGAAACCAGTTCACACCCTCGTTACTTGAAGTATTTTACAAATTTCTTATTGCCTTGAATGTTACGTGACGCTCCTATGAAATTCTTCTACTTTCTGTCACTCCGATACCGGACCCTCAGGTGCGATATTTGCATGTCAATCAGCATATCAGCTGGAGACTTGTTACCTGTACTGAGACAGGGTATTTGTGAAGCTGTATTCCTAACCTTATACCCAGTATTACCCCATACATTGTGTAACATATATATATGCGATACGGACAAATAATACGCCTACCGATACGTCACTTATTTTGAGTTTAAGGACTGGACATTCTGGTATTGTACTTTAATGAAAAATGAGTTTATGTTGCTTTGATATTCATTTGTCGTACTAGTACTGTTTTTATGGATGCGTTTGTTGCTGTTGGAATAAAAATTATTAGATATCACCGAATTTGTGTCAGTGTTCTATTTCATCAGAATTGTTGAATGCTTACTGACATAAATAATTATTTCACGGGTTTTGTTTGAAGGTAGTGGATATGTAGCCACTGCCTTCGTGTCTTCTGAATATTAGTCAAATTGTGTTTTTCATTTTAAAGAGGAAGCAGTTTGTACAAAATAATTGGGTTCTTCTGGATTTAAACTCTGAAGACTTGTGGGAGATATAAAATATCTTTTCTAACGTCATCGATAATTCATAAACAATTAAAATGATATACATAGTACTATAAAATAAGTACCTTTTAATATGTTTTCCTTATTGCATTCAATTTAGTAGTGGTATTAATTTCAAAATGTAGTTTTAAATATGAAAATTTTTGTACATGCCGTTAGTGCAATATAAAGTTGTAAGTGGATTTTTGCCATGTGTTTCATATTTTTACCACGTACGATATTACAATAATAATAAAAATAAAGACAAGGTAGCCATATTGTAGAACCAACAAATACAAACTGACAGAACTATTCCCAACAACAAAACAGACATTATAATCCGTGATAATGAACAGGGAACATTTATCTTAATAGACTTTGCAATCTCAGGAGACAGAAATGTGATTAAAAAAGAAGCCGAGAAGATTCTAAAATATAAAGACCTTACAATAGATTTACAGCGCGTGTGGAATGTAAAAACAAATGTGATACCAGTAATAATAGGGGCGACTGGGACTATTTCGTAGTCATTCAGAAAATACGTGAGCAACATACCAGGAAAACGTGAAGTCAAGGAACTACAGTAAACAGCCATATTGGGCACTGCACACATACTTCGGAAAGTACTAATGTAAAAGTACAATAGACTCAATACTGGAACTAACGATATAAACACCATGAATAGTAACAACAGAATAGCTGCAACACTGTATTCCCTAGGGACATAGTTTGTCTCAGGAATATAAGTATAAATACTCTGTATAAAGGAGATAATGATGATGATAATAAATATTTGGCTTATGATTGGCTAAATGTGTACGTTATTTGGCCACGAAACTGTAGTTACGCCTAATGTGTAACAGATATCTGTATCAGTCTATATACATACTTCCGCCTGTAAGAGACTTCCATTACATTTTCAGCGGCACCTTCCATATGTGTGAATTCATACCACTGAGAAGAGTCCGTATGCCATTCGTTTTTGCCTCTAGTGAATCAAATGAAATGTTAGACATACGAAGATATTAAAAGTTGTCTGACAGAGATCGCACCATTATCAAACACATTACGTTACAGTGGAAGGACAAAAATCCTCCATCTTGGAGGAAAGCAGTACAAACTGAATTTTGACTGTGCAGTAGGCCCACTTCACAGAGGACGGATATTTACGAGCTTTTCCCAAAGACGCAATACATCCATATAATTTAGGCATTTTGAATGGCAGTTGAGGGGTGTACGTATGTGTGCTAACAATATATGCACTTCATGTAATTTACATTTCGTAATCACAAGTAATTATTTCCTGCTTTTATTTAACGCTCTGAATGCATAATAATGCCGACACCAGTGGCCGCACGGTTTAAGGCAATGGTCTGCAGCCGCTTCCTTGCTGGGATTGTGGGTTCGAATCCCGCCGGTAGCATGAATGTCCGTCTCTTTCAAATATTGTATGTTTTCAGGTAGAGGTCTCTGATCACCCTTATAGAGGATTCGTACCGAGTTTGGTGTGTCTGAGTGCGATCGTAAATCCTCGATCATGAAAGGTCCCTGGCCCACTAGGGGCTGTTCCCCCATGAAAAAAATGCCTAACACAGTTTTTATCGTTGCGCCGTGCATTTTGAAATCTGCGTAGTTCACTCACCAACAAATGCACTGTATATTAACTTGGTTAAAAGTTTTAAATTTACATTAAATACACAATAATATCGCACCTACATGTTTCAGTCTTTAATGACCATCATCAGGGAGCTTTATCTGTGCCTAACTAAAGTTATGTAAATTTGGTTAGGTACAGATAAAGCTCCCTGATGATGGTCATTAAAGACCGAAAAATGTAGAGGCGATATTATTGTGTATTTTATTGTAAAGTTAAAACTTTTAACCAAGTTAATAAATAGTGCATTTGTTGGTGTGTGAACTGCGTGCCTAACACAACTTATTTTCTTAACCAGTGTCCATCGTCTTGTACTCGGAAAAAAAAACAAATTTTTGGAGACTGGATCTCTTTCGCTCCTCACTTGAGAAGTGTGTGATTAGTTTGGGTCTTATTGAAAGAGTTATTCTCATACCATTGCCCGGTGTTCTCGACGTTAGGCAGAGTTAAGATACCCAGTCATACCTCTTCCAGGGTTAATGAAACTAGATGCTCTTTACTTCATTTTCATTTAATGGGGCCAAAATAACGAAGTTATTGCGCGCACATTTTAAATTATATGGTCTCCTTTTTGATTTTATCTTTCATTTTGACTGATTGAATGAATTTTACGTTGCTGTTATATCTTAAGTTCAGTGGAGTAGAAGAAATCTTTGTTTTTATAGCTATCTTAAAATGTAAAGGGTTGGAACCTATTAGTGTATAAAGAGGCTCTACCTCTCAACTTGCAGCCAGTTGCAGTACTTACGGTTGTAATGACCGCTCTTAGCCCCTGAGCCAGTAGCCTCTAAAACGTGAATACAGCTTGCTATGCACAGGGGAGGCCAAAACGTGAATACAGCTTGCTATGCACAGGGGAGGCCAAAACGTGAATACAGCTTGCTATGCACAGGGGAGGCCAAAACGTGCTCTTGTAACGTATTGAATTTATTTCATACTAGAAATCTATTATTTATGGCATTTGTTATACAGCAGGCAAGCAAATATTTATGACGTTCGAAAAGGGAATTCTTCGGCTGCCAAGAGGCGAGAATATTTTTATAAATCCTCGAAGTCCAGTAATGCGTAATGTATGTTACCTGTAATAGTCTTCACAGAATATCGTCGCTGCAGAAAATTGCAAATAATAAGATGAGCGGGGCATGCAGCACGCGAAATATTGATAAGAAATGCATAGAGAGCAGAAGTTCTAATTGGCAGAGACGATTTGAGAAATGAATGATGGAGTTGAAAGATGGCATTAACATAAATCTGAAGGATATAACGTGAGGTTAGGTTTAGGCGCTTTCGCAGAGTTGCGAAAAGCGATTACTGATTTGGTCATGGTCCGTCTGTCCGTCTGCCTCGATCTCCGCATGGGACAACTCGGTTCAGAGTTGATGGGTTTTTTTATTAAATTATGAATTTGAGTATTTTTGGAAAATCTGTCGAGAACATTCAGTGTTCATTTAAATCTAACAAAAATAACGGCACTTTACATGAATACATGTGTACTGTCATGACAAAATCTCGCTCATTTCTTATTAGACTGGGAAATTTTTCAGACATGTTGTACAGTAAATTAAAACACAGTATAAAGTTCAACATGTGTTTGTTTACGAAAATCGTGCCGTTTATGAAATAATGTGGAGATATATGGTACAGCCAGACAGGCCACAGATGACAGTATAATGCGGCGCATGTGTCATCTGGATAACTAAGGCTATAGACACATTCATAATATTTGATAATTGCTGCTCTTCCACGACAACAATCGTTACGCGAAAGCGCCTGAATGTTTGGTTTACGTGTACATTGCCTGCCTTGTTGGGATTTTAATGACAAAGTTGCGAACAAGAAGGAGTATGGTTATTGAAGTCTTACAATTATTTACCTCTTTAGCCCTTGGTAATTATGTTTATCTTTTTCTTTAACCATAACAACACTGCACTTTTTACGCAGATTGTTTGGTTGTCTTTTATGACGTTCATATTAAACATCATATACTTCCCCATACGGCCATGACTGGTTTGTCTCAGTATTGGACACTTTGTATTCTCTGTGAGGTACAAACAGAAGTTCCGTGTGTAATTTAGACTAATGTCGGTCCTCAAAGGATTAATGACATTCAGGAGCGTTTTCCTCCATTCGTAATCACGTAGTAGACAATGAGAATATCCACTTCTGCTTCTTTTAAGATACCGAGCCTGAAACTGATATTACTTGAATTGGTCAAATTTCCAGTGACTGGGCCGCGGGCATGATTTATATTTCCAGATTCCTAGTGCAATTATAAGTTGCTTCATTTGGGCTGAATTGCTTGACGCTTGTTATTTCTGATTCCAGGCTATCTGATTTATATGTTGACTGGGGCGTTGTTGTTTATATACATTGTGTATCTCCTCAGACCTTTCTATTGACCTTCATCCCTTCAGTTCGATTAGTCTGCCAACGAAGTCTTGTCTCCACTTTGGAATGAAGGTTTCGGAAACAGCCTAACATTTTGCTGGAGAACAGATATTCAGAGAGAGGCTGAAAAAACCAAATAATATCAGATGACTATGCTAAGAATGGGTGGTATTAAAATGCTGATATTTAATACCGTTTTCAGTCACTAGATCTAACAATCGACGCTCATGCGTACGGCATTACAATGGCATCCCCTTTTATCGGAAACCCGTAATATCCGTGCACCGTCTCCTTCGTTGGTCTTCGTACACGACGAAGCTAGCCGTGCAGCAGGTGTGGCTTTACGGCTAACAGACTAACCGCGAACTGATACAGACACGTTGCAATAGTCAAAAGGACTAAAGAATGGGGAGTAGTAGTGCGCATGCGCAATTGAGTTTGGAAAGTAGTACTCAAGCGCAGTTACATTAGGCAAGTAGTACACATGCGCAGTTAGGTTTGGTAAATAGTTACGCCATCACGTATAAAATGTTTTACGCGAGCTATCCGCTGGGTTATACTGTTATTATTATAGGTGGAACCTGCGGTCAACTGAAGACCTATTTCGGGATTACCTTAATATTTACCAAGAACAGTAGAGGCGTCGGAGTCGGTAGGGGCTAGAAGTCACAGCTGTAAAATTCTGAGTGTAATACCAAAATGCATTAGACCCCATTGCCTCACAGGACACACACCTCCTCACACAGCGCCGGTTTTTACTTCTAAGTGTGTTCTGTGGGTTTTCACCCTTATAAGACGAAAATGAATCTGAATTGTGTTTAAAGGCTCAGATAATAATGGGCAGTAAGCAAAACTTGTTTCGATTATAAAATAATTCGATTATTTCTGGTTAGTTCTGCACAGGGAAATAATGGCTGCTTGTTTTAAGATATATAAAAATCACAGACTCTATGTGCAGAATGTAGAATTGCTGTACGTCAAACGTGATGGTACATGTAGCTAAGGTAAAACGTATCACTATGTACCTTTCAGTTGTCTCTAAAAATCGCCGCTCGATGGGAAGCAGTACATTCTACGAAAATGAAAATATAAAAGTTTCTCCTGTGACCACATCGATGCCACAGCTGGTGTGTGGCCTGTTGCTGCTTTATTGCAGTACTCTTAGTTTCAAGTCACACTAGTTTTATTTTGCGAAACCATGGCTGTTCCTGATGTTTGTGGCTTTTGTAATTACCATCAACGAAGCCAAGCGACGCGCCTTTGACCCTTTAAACGCAGCCTGCTCTACTTTTCAAACGACTGCTGAAACTCTGCCTATTTTGCTCACAGTTCGATGCTGGTATGATTTTTAAACATAACTTGCATAACTTCATCGTCAAAAGCATATCAGCATAGTTTCGATGATTAATCCTTCGGAAGAGCCAGCCATTCCCTTCCCTCGGTTTGTTCCCCTCCGTTGCTACGAGTATATTCTCTCTGTCTCTACTTGAATATTTGCGCTAATATTTGCAAATTTTTCAAGCGTTTCTACTAGCCGCTAGCTGTATTTATTACCAAATAAACTGACTTATAGGTCCTTCGGTCACAGAGTTTCTTCATCAAGTGTGCAGGAGAAATACAGCGCTGAAAAGTCTGATATCCATACTGAAATTTAGGTTCCTTAACTAAAAAAAGTCGCGTTTAAATCCTATGCATTATATCCTACAGGCCGATACATATATAAACAATTATATATATGCAGGATTGATTTTTTTTTCCATTCATTACTTTTGCCTTCAAAACAGGGTGACGTAAGGTACTGACAGGCTCCTTTCACGTAACCTCACTAATAGCCTATATATTTGAACTTCTTCCATCCTCAATTCATTTCAAACATACTAACACAAAACGTTTCAAAAGCAAACTATTGTCATCTTCAGGTGAAACGTTTTGCGTGACGTTATTTATAAGTGATTGGGACCGAAGAATCTCATAACAACAGTCGTTACTAAGACTTACATCCATCCAATGAAGTCCTGGAGGAACTGATACTTACTTATAGGTCACTGCTGTCCTTGGAATTCGTGAGGTTTGCATTGGCTGCACAAAAAAATGCTCTGGTAATTATTTGGAGCCACATGAAGACATTCGGTTCCCTGGAGTCCTTTTTATTTAATCAATTTTAGTATTCTCCACTCATGCCTAGACCTTCCAAATAATGTCGTCCTTCATATTCTTCGAACTTTTGTTGAAGAATAAAAGACCAACTTAATGTCACTTGCTAATTTATTTCACTTCTTATGTGCTCAACATGTTTCGGATATTAATACATCCATCATCAGGAGCTTGCGACTGTGCTCTTGAATTACCACATCGGTCGTTTTGTTCTCGGTTCGTTGTGTGTTGGAGATTTAGTGCGGCTGTGTTTGTGTAGTGTCCGTGTTGCAGGCTGCAGGCTGCAGGCTGCAGGCGATGTGGTAATTCAAGAGCACAGTCGCAAGCTCCTGATGATGGATGTATTAATATCCGAAACATGTTGAATACATAAGAAGTGAAATAAATTAGCAAGTGACATCAAGTTGGTATTTTATTCTTCAACTATTACAATGATGCACGGTTTCAATAAACATAATATTCTCCAAACTCTGTTCGTAATACATGTACATTTCCTGCCGATTTAGTGCTCTCAACCCCATAGTTAATATACTAAGCACATAGATCCACTCTGCTGTTGCTTCCTTTCTTTTACCGACATTATGGCTAATTAATGACAACTTAGCAAGCGACGCTATAATAAAGTGGCTTTATATTCCTGAAGTCGTTCGACATGTTCGTCGTGAGTACTCAGACTATGCCTTGTGGGTATTGTCTGCTTGTGATGTGGCTTGTGCGTTGTTGCAATGTGTTTAGAGAGAGTTAATGAATTATTCACAGGGCAAGAAGGAATTACGTGAGATACTTATGTGCTGTCGCGTTGCCCAAAAGAATGAACTTTTAGATTTTAACAGGTGTGGGGAAGTATCAAGAATGTAGTTGTATAAGGGAGAGTTCACAAATTATTAATAGCGAGCAAAAAGAACCAGATGAACACATTTAAATCGTAAGACCTGGCTGCATACCGGCGAATGTGATTCATGTTGAGAGGGTTTCTAATCCAGACGTAACGTACTAAGCAGTGATGTTCCGAGTATTTTCGTTGCTTTACAAAGAGTGTTCAGACACATTAAACGGCACAGATTTTCTCGATTATTTGAATGACTAATACGAACATTCTCGCTTCTAGGAAAATAGGTCTAT